>JAAUXU010074229.1_pt1 | contig 19629 bp, 17 predicted proteins | sample 7278151 | NCBI WGS metagenome assembly JAAUXU01 (sample SAMN14350113, study PRJNA611818) | marine sediment metagenome | isolation source: surface marine sediment (1.8m) | place: French Polynesia: Moorea | collected 2018-08 | reverse complement strand
CACCACCCCACCCCCCAACCCACCCCCCCCCCACCCTACTTCCCACCCCTACCCTCCACCCCACACCCAAAAGTTCTTGTGGTGGGGGGGGGGGGGCCGCCCCCCCCCCCCAGCACGCACCAACCAGCAATAATATGCAGTAGTATCTGTCACCAGGAAATTAAACGGCACGAGCGTTTTCAAGTGAAAAAAGAAGCCGCCTTCCTCCGCCGCATTGACATTTCCTAGTTGTGGCACCCACAAAAATGTCCCTCATATGTTATCGTTGAGCCGAGTTATGCAAGACTTACATGGAATGGCGAAGGTTGATTGCTGGTTATTGTTGTTAATCTTTCTTCTCAATTCTTGACACAACGTCCCGAGCAGCAGCACATTGTCCATACTGCATTCCTCGTGTGTTTGTGTGTATGTCCAAGGATTGCCGCTGTTGCTCTCTCAGGGCGAAGCTACTGCAATCAGGTTGTCGTGTATGCAAATACCCACCCACTTATGTATTTACGCACGTACGTATGTATGTACCTAAGCACGAACCTGCAGGCACGGCGCATCTCTCTTTCTCTGTGTCCACAGTATGAACATATTGTAAGTATTCCTCGCCCAAGAGAGAGAATCGACGTAGACGTGCGTCCACGACTGCGCCCACTAATATTTATCCCAAGAAGACGGACTGGTTTGGTCGATGCCAGGCACTCGACGATCGATAAAGCACCAAGAAGTGAGCTTCGATCCATCAGCTTAACCGCAATTATCAAGTTTTTGAGGAGAGATTCACCAATCACGCGCATCATGAGAAGAGCTTTTGACTGCACCAGCACATTGATTGCGAACGATTACGGGACTATGTCCAAGAAAGACCGGTCGATTGCACTCAAAATCGCTAATACCAACGTCTTGAGAAGGTCTCGCCGAGAATCTGAGAGTATTGCGTGGAGTCACTCGTTGGTTCATTCATTTAGAATTGCTACTGCACCTCTTGTGTCTGCGTCCTGAGCAAAGTTTTCTTTTTACATGACTGAATGATCAAGAATAAGAGTTGGTTGACCAAGACGACTTTCAGACGACAACAATCTCATACCCGAGCAGTCAATCTCAAGGTCCGAACATGTAGCACGCGAGTAGCAGCGCGTCGGTCGCGTTCTCCGTCTAAAAGGCCGAGGAGGTCGTCGAATTGCTCTTCGTTGGAGACATCTGCGTGGCCTCGCTCCAACTCCTTGGCCAATCGATACTTAAGTCCTGTGACGTACATACAAAGTTCACAGAAGGTTCGCAGCCAACCGCGCATAGGTGAGGACCGGAGGCGATGAACACCATCAATGCTCAAATCGTACAAGAAAGACCTCACTCATGCTAGTCTCATGTCACTTTCTCAGATTGTTTTCGCCACCCACTGAGATCTACCCAAGTTTTAAACAGAATGAATTGAGTGAGAATGCACTAGGGTCCACCGGTGAGCGAAAAATCATTTGCCACGTGACTGTGGTCGGGCTCCCCAGCTACTTAAAAACGTTGTTTTTTTCTCCCGTTATGGACGTTTGCGTGTAATCCGTCGCCGCGTTTACAGTAGATGCACCGGAGTAATAACAACGATTATCTTTAAGAATCTCATCAGCCAGCCGTGAGTCAGGAACCCTAACTAAACCCATGCTAACCTCAGGCCGCCAACGTGTGTCGCTCCGATCTTTTCTTGCATGTGCAGACTTTGCTCGGGCTCTCACCAAGCTCGTGATTTTGAGTTTTGCGAATCGTCATCAAACCCTACCTATTATTCGACGGAAAATCCACGAACCGATGACGAGCAACACTGATGTGTGGACAATCCTGCACTTTTGTGCACTGCCATTGCTTCAACAAGCAATTGCACACGCATATTGGTTACGTGACTGCGCGCAGTCGAGATATGTGCTAAAATAGCCCTGCCTGCCGCTGGGTGCATTGCGACAAGTTCATATCCGATATGCGCATCTACCTTGCATAGAGATGTCGCAAGTACGAGATGTGTGACAGCGCAGACGCACCCTGGGTTGTAACTCAGGGAAATTGATCTAATCGAAGCCACTTTAGTCTGCTTTGCTCTCTTGCTTCTCGCATTTCAAGAAAAAGGGGTACGGACTCGGGTTTTGCTCCCCCCCCCCCTTCCGTCACGAGAAAAAACACCGAAGAACACTCGTCGCATGCGACTTCTATCAATTTCTCCTCCTATTCATCATGCCAGCCTAACTGCTGGCAAAGCTGGCTGGCGTCGCTAAATGTATAATACGAAGTCTCCTCCATGCATAGCCGAAAATGTCATTAATTGGACTTACTAAGAAGCAAGCTGTTGTGTGTACGTACTGCTCACAGACCCTTGAAGTGACTCTTGCTGCTGAGTGGGAGCGCTGCGAGAAATGAGGGAGCTTCTTTTCTTATCACACAAAAATCAAGCGCCAAACAAGACAAGTAAGCTGTGAGACAAAAATGAATCGATTGTGAGCATCTGATATTAAGGCAATGTACGCACACTGCGTGGCGAGTGGGAAGAAAGAAAGGCAATGAATGCGTCCCGGACTGAAATTCCGCAGAGTAGCGATCCTCCTGAGAGATCATGATGAAGAAAGCAGAGACTGCAGTTTTGGAGACTTCTTCGTGGTACGCGTTCACACGCATTAATGCGTGCGCGCCCGTTTGAGCCTGAAGATGAAAAGCTGTGACGCTGACGCGCTGATCTCGATTCACCTTTTGTTCAAGTGATCCCGGCCTCTGCCGTCGAAAGTCACTGAAAGTCGCAGACGGCTTTAAAGAGTGCCGTACTCAGTCTTGCACGATTCAGCGGCGCCTTTCAATCGATAACTGTTTCCTGCTTCATGAGATCCTTTGTTCTTGGGCGCGACTGATCTGCCACTGCCTCGCCAATGCGTCCTGCCACTCCGTGCCCACGCCGTGTCTCCGTGCACACCATGTCGTACCTGGAGGAGGACCTGCAGCTCGGTGGTTAACCATTGCAGCGCAGGCTATCACTCTGTGCGATGCGTGCGTCGTGCATATGTGAGTGTAGGCATTACGTGCGCTGTAAACGTTGAGAGAATAGAGACAGGCAAAGCAGGGAGAGAAAAGGGGTCTTCGTCTTTTAGGGAACGATGTCACGTACGCGGACAACACGCATTTTCTCTCCCTCCTTTGTCGTTAACATGGCCTGATTTCCTTTGCCTGTTGACCTGGCCTTCCTCTCTGTGACTGCGTCGAAGTTCGATTTAAGAAAAAACATCCATCAGCGCGCTCGAGTTTGTCTCTGGGCGAAGACACTTTTTATTCGCCAGCGCGTTGACGGCGGATTGGCACAATTTTTTTTTGCACACAACTCTTGCTCGCTCAATACGGTTCGTTTAACGGAGGTTAGATTGTGCCAACTTTGTACTGCCCACTGCATAGGACGATGCAAACATTACGGCGCCGGGCCTGCTTTCAAAAATGACCCTTTCAGGCATTGGGTAACAAAAACTTCTTCCTGTCTGCTGCCCTACAGAATATTAGAATGCTGTCGTGTTTTTCTTTTTTACCTCTCTGGGCAAATTTATTTGGCTCCGCACCCCCCTCCCCCCCCCCTCTCCCCCGGACTTATTATTCCCCGGTCACATTTCCATACGCCCCTTTAGTCCTTCTCCTCCACCTTCCCTTATTCTCTCCTTCGCGTGGCATCTTTCAACCGAAATTAACGTCTTTCCGACTTGTGCATACCTTGGCTGGGGAGACAGAGAACGAGAAGGCGAGCAGCAACGCTGTCTGGATCGCCTCAGCGGCGTTAGTATTCTCTCTATATTTCCCTGATATATCTCTCCCTAGTACCAATTCGACTGCTGCTGCTGCCGGGTAGGAGTAGTGAAGGAAGCCTCCCCCCTCCCTCTCTCTGTAGCTCTCTCAGTCATGTTACTGTGTTCAGAGCGATGAACAACATACTGCGGCGGCTGAAAAGAAGATTCAGGTCCCCACCTTCCACCCCCGTCGCCCAGAATGCGCGCGGTCCTCCTGTCGCCTGCGCTCGCCGCTCTAACTGCGGAGGCAGCAGCAAATTGAGCACCGTAGTAGTCGTAGTAGTAAGGGGAATCAACTCAAAGGGCAGCAGCAGCACTTGGAGAGAGAAAGAGAGAGCCAGAGAAAAAGAGAGGCAAGCCATGGTGTACTTACTGCCGTTGCCAGCACCATGTGCTACTCCTACGGCCAACTCGGCCTCCTCCTCCGATGAGGAGCCGAGCACATTGGAGTCACACACGAACATGTAGAGACGGGCTAGCTCTCCACACTACATACTGATGTGTGTACTGCTATGTACATACTCGCGCATACACACACACACACACAGCCTGCTCGATCGCGGGAGAGCAAAACGAACGAAGAACGACCAGGAACGGAGAAATGGGGGAGAGAAACATAAGTGCGGCGCACACATGAGTAATAATAAACTGTAGGAGCTTGTTTTGTGTGTGTGATCTCCTCCGCCGTCTCTGGCTGCAACGACGGGGGGCTGAATAAAAGGATGCGGCGAAGATGCGTCCGCAGTCCCCCCCCCCCTCTAATTGGAGATGGCACGGCAGCCGCCGAAGCGGCGGCCGCCGCCGCAGCGGCCGCCGCAGCCGCGTTTCATGGGCGTTGTCGCTGAATTTCAATATGGCCGGGCTGTGGTGCTGCTAATGCTAAAGTAGCATCTGCTGCTGTTGCCCAGAGGGCAGATGACAGAGGATTTGGCGCATGCACGCATGGATACGACGTGGAAATAGAGACACGAATGAAGCAATGTCGGATTTGCCTGCGTTGTCACCAAATTCTGAGTATCAGGATTCAAAAACGTCACCAACTTTGAATGGAGGCCAAAACCAAGAGCGAAACTCCTCCACTGCAACTGCGTTTATCTCGGCGCGATTTCACTTCACCGCTTTATGCGGTCAAGCACTGATAAAGACGCACATTCTGACTGCAGCCAAGTGAGTCTTCTTGATCAAGGTGACAAAAGTCACCGGTTGAGTGAGACGGGTATCTCGGCACGTACCGGTAGTGAGCGCGTTTCTGCACTCGTCCTACATGTTGATAGCTGACATGCCTGTGTGCATAAAATGAAGTAGTACGTGTACGTACGTCCACATTGTGCGTGAAGGATCAACGCAGTAAAGGCTGGACCTACATGGCGGGTAAAGCAATCCCTCTCCTCCCTTTCAGCCCCCTGAACCCGCAATCTTTCATGCATGCCTCTAATAGCAATCTGCTGTGCTTTATGTGCTGCACTGACGGACAGACCCAGGGACGAACGAACGGACAGTCGGACGTGGAGTAGCCAAGTAGCGTTCGTACTCCATTGTTTTTTACGAGGGCCTTTCTTATGCACGGAAGACCTTCCTATCAGCCGTCCAGAAGACTTGAAGGACAGTGAGTGGATGCATTAAGTCATCAGTTCAAATGTACTTCATTCAAGAAGGCGGAGACAAAGGGAGAGGGTCTTGTCCATCACTAATGCGTGCGGTATTTCTGGGTTAGGTCAGTTTGTGTTCAACATCCTTGCTACGTAGGGTAGCAGGGTTAGGGTATTTAGGGAGCACATGGCGATCCCTCGTACAAGAAGTACCACTATTTTTCAGATCCCAAATTTGGAGAGAAAAATCATTGCAACGTTGTCATGCATAAGATGCACCATCATTTCAGGACCAATTTTTTCTGGCCAAAAAGCTGCATCTTATGCACCCTAAGATACGGTACCTTGACAACTATTTACAAGCACGCAATGAATACACTACGAACGTTTACACAGGCTAGATATTCGTGTCTGGCTCATAGACGTTGAAGACTTGCTAAGCAAAAGCGTTCTCGCGCAACACGTTTCTGTACATACACACGTAGTTCGTCAGGTGCGCCTCGCCCTGCAGGTACGCGGTGCGGTTCACGCGCGTGGCAGAAGCCACGGATCCGTACGAAAGTCACAGCCTTGCATTTGCCAATGAAAAATAAATGACTTTTCAATCTGTGGCAGGCAAACTATAAAAACGGTGTCAGGTAAGCTCAGAAGTGCATCCAGTCGTCATCTTCTGGTGTATGCAGCGTTCCCTTTGTTGTGTGCCTCTGCCCCCAAAGGGCACAACGAATTCATTGGACTGGGTGTTGCACACGCACGCGCGCGCGCGCGCAGAGCAGAGGCAAGGCGTGAAAATTTGGCAGATTCATTCCTCAGTTGGTTGCTTCGAGCAACTCTTTCTTCCTCCCAAAAACTCGCTCTTTCGTCACCAAAGCCCTCGTCATCCCTTGCAAAAAGCTTTATAGCTTTTTGCCCTCCGCAATACGAAAGTGCAGAAGCAGGGAATCAACACCAAGCACTCATTTTTTTTCAACTTTTCTTGGTGGAGCCTCTGAGTGCGACATCGACGCTTTTTTTTTCCTTTACCCCCGCAGTTTCGCTCAGGGGAACCTCGACTCCACTTGGCAAACCACGAATCCATCAAGAAAGAGATGTCCTCGTAAATTGTTGAATCAATGTTACCGCAATCTAAGTGACTAAATTGTCAATCGGGGGCGGTGGCGAAAAAAAAAAACCCAAACCAAATGCAACCCCGATTTTTTTTCCATGCGCCTAACGAGCGACCCCGAGGAGCAGCAGTGCCGGCAGTCGGATAATGGCTGCCGCTTGAAAAGTCGCTCAAGCAATCCATGCGCCGAGCACTGGGAGTGGGAATTCTGCACGAGGTGTTTCATACAAAGCACTCCTTGCTACGTAGTCTGAACTGAAGATTCGTAAGAGAATAAGTTTGGCAATGGAATCTCTAGGACACATTGCTTGGTGGCAAAAGGCCTGTGAATGCGGGGTGGGGTTTTGCTTGATTCTTGCCTGATTCCTTTATTGATGGCGGAGGTGATGGCTTGGGTTGGCTGGTGGAATCGATGACGGTGGAGCTCGGTTAGCCCATAAAAGCTTTTTCTTTGGTTCTTACCGGAACCACCTTTGCTTCGCTTGAAGAGAAGGAAAGAGCAGAAAAACGCCACAAAGCATTGCACTATATACTGCATAAGTGGAGTTCTCCACCCTTCACCTACGTAGTCTTCTTCTGCCTCACCAAACAAATTTTTTCGAACAGTTCAGATAGTTGTGCAATGTTGCAGATGCACAAGTCTTTAGGAAAGTCGACAGAAACTTCTTTTGGATTATCTCAGAGATTTGATGACGCAGCTCAGTCATTTATGTTTTTTTTATCCGCTCCCAATGGTCGGTGTCTTTTTTTCTCGTGTGGAATTTTTCCCCGTTTGTGCCTCCTCCGCCCAGCCACAAGTCAACTCTCTCTCACCGGTCCCTCGTATCGGGTACCAACGAACCGTTTCTACCGTTTGTACGAACCTCGATGACAACGCACAGCTTTTATTGCAGGAAACAATCCCTGTTTACCAACGAGAAAAAGAACGAAGCAACAGGAATGAAGGTTGTTTCTTCGGCTTCTATGCAGGGACATTGGCATGGGGATCTGTGACATGAACCACAAGTTAGCACAACCTTGAAAAGATACTATATTTTCATCACACGCTTTTGTACTACATGCATACAAGATGTGGGAAGAAATAGCGTGGTCGAGGTGACTCATCTGCCTGACAAATGGATAGTATTCAATATGACAAAAGTTTGGTTCGAGCACTTTCAGGTTCACGTTCTGTATGACTTTTAAAATGTTGACGTACATTTTTATGAGTAAAATTTATGATTTATGAGTAAGAAAATCACTTTGATTTATCTGGCAGGCAAGTCATAGCAAAGAATCAGCATAATTATGCATGGGAATGTGAAACGTCGTTGTCATACTGGTATTACGATTGCGCAGCAACAAGCTCATCGTCATTCTGGCAAGTTACCATTTCATGGTACTATTTTTTTTCGACAGTACAATATGACTATGAAGACTACATACATAAAGATGGGGTGTCGGTGTGAAAAAAAGTATGATGGACAAGTGACATCCGAGTGTACTTTTAGGTCGCGTCAGCCCCTTCACCCTCTTCCGACTGATCCCTTCCAACAGCGAAAATTGCATCTTCCTCATTGTCTTCATCAGCGATGTTCTCATTGTCCTCTTCCTCCGACAAATTTCCATACCTGACCCCTGGCCTGCTCAGCAGATAGTGCACGTAGGAAAGGACAGTTCCCACAGCGAAGAAAATGCCGGCCATGGCTATGTAGACGGCGCCGGGAAAGTTGTTCAGGGTGGCTTCATAGACGACCGTGAGGACAGGGATGGACAGGACGGGCATAACCGACTCCAGGCAGGCCAAGAGGGAGAAGATCTTCCCCAAGTCCGAAGCTGGACTCACCTTGGACAGCATTGAGCGAATGACGATGGCGCAAACAGAGTGAAGTGCACCCACAGCCGCCCCTATGTTTAAAATAGAAAAGTGGTACATCTATAAGGTTGTGGCATCTCTAAGGAAAGTGGTACATCTATGATGGATATCGTTGCATCTTTTAGCATCACAACAGACCTCCCAAGAACTGTGTCAAGTGTTCACAAGAGACGAAACGGCCTTCAGAACAATTTCTTGAATTTGCGGGACATATAAAAGGCCTTTTGCAAGCTTGCAACACATAAGTCCCATGAGGCTAATTTTTTTCACCAAATGTCACACAATTTTGACCTCACAGGTGATGCAGCTTGACTTTATATACAAAAAAGCCGGCAAGTCTGGAAAAATTGCTTAAAAATAGTCAGTATTTATTAAATTTAATCATAATGATTATATGAGCGGCATAAATTCACTTAAAAAATGGTCCTTTTGCTATGGGAGTCAAGAATTTTGACCGTTTCAGTGAAGTTGCATTGTGTTCGATGACTTTTTAAGCACTGCCTACCGTCATGTCATACTTTGCCTTTTTGGGGGCTCACACTCGAGCAATTGCAGACGTCTCGCCATTCTTGTCACATTGTATTGCAGTAAGTAGTGTCCCCAGCTCGATATATATGAGTGCGCAGTTTCCACATAAATCTAACAGCCAAGTTTTTAATTCTTCTACAGCAGAAACCTCTTATAAGAACAATCCGCAATATGGACAGATTTGTCTGGAATAAAATCGAAATGCGCTTTATGTGGTGAATTCCTCCGCTTATGAGAACACTGAAAGCCTCTTAAAAGAAAGATTTTCATCCAAAATTGCATGAAGAAAGTAGAAACCTGCATAATTTTGAGAACATGGGTTAGACACGCTTGGACAAACGAATTGAACGCAAAAACATCAACTTGTTTCACTCTCAAGACATAACAATGATCTCATGAGTGAGACTTTGTGAGCCCTGTCTCAAGGCTCTAAGTATACAAACGATTACATTGCTATGCTTCCTATGCTGCTAATTCTTATGAACAAGTTTTGGCCTGGAACAGATTGTGTTCCTATAAGCGGCCTCTACTGTAGGGATTCAATATTCATATGTAGAAAACCTGCGATTGAGTTGGGACCCGTCGATAATTTTGAGGACTTATTTATTTCATTGAACCCAATTCTATTAAGGAGGTTTCACTGTACTTGGAGTGCCAGTCTGTCTCACAGAAGTGCATACAAGAAAAGTATCAGTATCTCTGACCCAAAAAGGACTAACTGCTTACACCCAATCTTGCCGAAGATGTCGCTAACATTCTTGTGTTTGCGTATCCCGTATCAGGCCCCCAAGGCCGTTGTTATCCTGACAAAAAGGCATCATCAATATGTTCATTGAAACTCCCTTGGCCTGAATCTTGCCAGCTAATAGATTGTAGAAGCCTCAAAGTGTCGTCGAAAATTTAACTTGCGACAGAAGTCGCCAGTTACCTCAATGACAGAACACTTCCTTTTAAAGTTTCCAGCAAATCTACACGGTGGCCCTGCTCAACCGCAAAACTTTGATAATTCGCAACAGAAATGAAGTCGGGGATTCTAATTGTGAAAGGTCAAAAATGACTTTGATTACCTTATAACTTAATAAATGTTTCCTTTCACCTACGTGGGTATACCTTGCTTTCATGTTTCGAAATGACGGTGAAACATTGAGCTCATTCTCCTGCGACCTGTCTATTACTTGCGCGCTCTCTGCTTCGTCGGGTAGGAAAGCATATAAAGCGAACATACGGGCCCCAACACGCGCTCCATGCTCATCACGCTCTCCGCGCCTGTCCCATGCGCTCCGCACGACGTGAAATCCGCCGCACAAAATGCAATAGCTGGAAATTGGCTGCGGACAGAAACCTCGCGAGCAAAGGCTAAAAACCGGCCGCTCAAAAGCTGGAAATCGGCCGCGGACGCACAGACAGACGTTCATACGGCCCTCGTGCTGTATACATTAGACTAGCGCTTACGCTCTCCCCACTTTGTTGGGTAGGAAAAAGTATAGACCCCTGTGCATGTGTCCGTCTGTCTGTCTGCAGCGCAAAAGCTGGAAATCGGCTGCGGGCAGGCACACACACAGACAAACCCAACCAAACCTAACATAGCACCCACCCACCCACCCCCAGAACACACCCGCAGCACTGTGAAACAGTCGGAAATCAGCCGCAAAAACCAGTCGCAATCGGCCGCGCGAAAGTTAGAAATTGGCCGCGATCATCAGCCGCGGACAGACAGACAGACAGACAGACACACATACGTACATAAGGGCCTCGCGCACCTGAAAATCAGCCGCGCAAAACCCGCGAAGATGCCGGAAATCAGCCGCAAAGATCAGCCGCTCAAAATCACCCGTAGGCAGACAGACAAACGGGCAGACACACGCACATGTGCCTCGCGTCTTATGTAGAGAGAATTGATTGATTTGATTAACCTCGGAGAGTGTGCGGCAATAATAATTTCCAACAACTTGTATTTTATACTCTTCCTCAGAAAATAAACATTCGCGAAATGAGCTTTGCGTAAGCTCGATGTTGCCGACCAACGTGCAAGTGACAAGGTGACCACTGTCGTCAAGCTCTACAAGGTCACCAGGAAGACTCTCTTCCACACCAAAGGTCTTGCAAGAATGGCACTACGCGAGGCTTCTCCAACTTATCCGTACCCGATAGGTCAAGAACAGAAGAAGTTCTTGAGCACTGTTCTTGGCCGTTTTACCGTAAAGAAAGGTTATTAAAGGTTAACAACATTTCGTATCCTTCACAGTGTAAAAAATTAGAACTTGCTCTAACACGTCAAGCCTCAATGTCACACCCTTGCCCACGACCGAGTTCTTGGTGCTGCGATCCCTGTCATCCCAGAGTGTATAGATACTTGTGGGCGACCCTGCATACTCTGCACAATCAAATTGAAGTGCTACGCAATGAATCTGAGGAGTAATAAAAAGTTATCATCACCTGCGTGGGACACTTTGTCCGTATGCCAGTACTTGACGGACAAGTATTGTAATAGGGCATAAAGACTTTTCAACCGGAACAAGGTGCTGATAAACCCATGGACCCCCTGACGAACGCAAGGACAACATCATGTCACGAGCTTAATCAGGACGCACAAGTGCTTACATGTGTACATCATCCAAGTCGCTGTGCTGAAGGCAATGCCCACGTTCATCACCAAGCCCGAAATCGTTCCAATTACGCCAAGTATCCCGTCGGCCACTCCCAGCTTGAAGCTGAATATCCACATGAAAATAAGCCCACAAATAGCAGTCAGTGCAGTCTCCGTGACCGTCCACTCCGAGTACTCGATCTCTGTCCAGTCTAGTCTCAAGCGAGTGTACAAGTACGAAACGTTGCCTGTGGCTAGAGGATAGACGTTGAGTTCATTAGCTTTAGACGCAAATACGTACTGTGTATGCTACGGCACATACGTAAAGCAATGTTGCTCCCCTTAGGGGATATTCGTGGATACCACTTACAAAAGACCGTAACGTTGAGGAGGATGCTGAGCATGAGCAGCAGGATGACTCTTCTGATCCTATGAGGTCGTGGCTTAAAGCACGTTTTGAATACACTAGTCAAATGGCTCCAGTGAAACAGGCCTCTTCTGCTGGAAGAGTCGCTATCTTGTCGATGCTCCAGGGAATGCTGATGACTTCTATTAGGCCCCACGGTCTCTCGAACAAAGAAAGCAAAGTAGGCGACGCTAGCGCAGGCGACAGCGCACGACAAGCCGAAGACGCCGTAGAATCCAATCGCACGGAATAGCACTCCGGAAGTTAATATGCCTAGCGGAAGTTCGATTTTCGTACATGAGAGTTGCTACAAGTACAAGCATTTTCACCTGAGGGATAACCCGCATAGAGCGCACTATCAATCGCAGCGATCCTTGTGGAACGTGAAGCCGCGTCTGAGATGTCCGAAATGTAACTGAACATCGCAGTGAGGAAGCAGACGAAGCCGCCGCCGAAGAGGCTGTTGCCAGTAGCCAGTAGGTACCAGTACCCGCCGGCGTTGCTGAAATACGTCAGGGCTAGCATAACTACCCCAGAGTACACCTGAAATTTACATGCTTTTGTCATACAATAGTGACGACAGTACAGTCTGATTATAATTGTTATCAAGGCATCCGAAGGCGTACCTGTCCGACGCAGGAGACGACCATGAGAGGCTTCCTCCCATGTACGTCGGACCACGGGCCCACGAACAGACAGAGTGTGACCCCAGGAATCGAGCTAAAGATACTGAACCACATCCCGATGGAGGCAGTCAATCGCTGCACATTTTTCTGCTCCTCTTTATGCGACATAAGGTCGGAGCAGACGGATGAGTTGTAGTTCAAGTCCACTCGGCAAACCTTGTCGATGAGGAGGTTCTGTGGAGAAAGTTTGGCCACGATCATGTAAGGTCGTTCCGAAATCTTCACAAAACCAAGTGGTGGCAGAGTGCCGATGGTCACCTGTCCTATTACTGTTGACAGCCCAAATGAGAAAACCACAAAGAAGACACCAGGCTCGATGGTGATTGCTGAGAAGAACCTTCTCAGCGTAGTCAAGCCTCCCATGATGCGGTGCATGAACCAAGAGAAAGTCAGTTTACCTTAGAATTGTGATGGGAAGGTAATTTTTAAAACCTATAAACAAACGAAAAATCTTGTAGACACATGTCGTGCAGCTCGACACGGACAATACACTTACGAGTGCTTGTGCAAGATGTACCGCATTCACTCACCTTTGCGTCGTTATGATGACCCCATGACTCTGACAATTGCCGACGGTTATCACACCACAGCGAGTGCTCCTAATGTCATATTTCCCAGTTTTTGCATACTTGCACAGGCTTTGTGACAAAACCGTCCCATACATGTAAGCGAGCAAAAAGAGGCACAATATCCAAAGCACCGCACAATGCGAAGATGTGCAACTGTTAACACTCTATGGCCCGCCTGTCTTCGTATAGTACTGAAGGCAACAAAGAAAAGTAATATGCACTGAGCGCAGCGGCCTAGGTAGGCCGAAAGCAATCAGCAGCTACGTCTGTCTGTTACGTATATGAACAACAGCTGATGCGGCCACATCAGCCCAGCTGAGTTCTGCGCATGCGTCTCAGCTACACCTTCAATATCACTCTGAAAAAGACAATGGACGATAAAGCTCTCGCAGAGCAGTTTAAGTAATGAAGCAGAAGAATAAGGCCTACATAACACTCACACGAGTAACTATCTCCTCGCTTCTTTTTTCAGAGGTCTATACCATGGTGCAGTCAACGTCTTAAGTAGTCGTACGTTTGCACGTACATTTGCATGCAAACTGCGATGCCAGTTGGACCTGCACGAATCGAAACGTAAGACAGTACTTTCATAATGCAAAATTGTATCCACCCTGCGTGTCCTCGTATTGTCACGGAATAGATGTGCAACTAGATTGCGCTGCTCTTCGACCACACCAACAAAAAATGCAGTAGCTTTCAATCAACAATTTCCTCCATGCCAAGATCAATCGGACGAACACAGCCAGATCCCCTATAGTCTTCATTCTGGTCATCGTCGTCATCCTACTTGGAATCTGCACAGTTCATTTGGGAGCTCCTGGCTCGAAAGATGATCTGCAGTCCGTTCGAGGCAGCACGGCACACCTTGGTCACTTAAGGTGAAAGCTTTGTCTATGCCATCTTGCTAAGTCAGCACAATGCTGCAACGTCCCCCCTCCCCCCTCCGGTGTGTACTCTTCTGGAATCAATGTTGCATTGTACTGTCCCCTACATATGAACGTTGCTAGTCAGCCACGTTACTATTGCTAGTGTGCAGAGACGACGCTTCCACCTTCGTTGCCCTCTGGCGATCACATACTGTTGATGTCTCCTCTTCCTACTCAACCTCAAAAGAGCCACTATGTTCCCAAAAATTGGTCATAAAACAGAAAGTAAGAGGTAAGGCTAAAGAAACCAAGAGCAGCACGGTGCTTACTGTACTGAGCGAATGTGGTAGATGGCATGCATCAGCGTCAACCAGCCTTGGAGTTGCTCAACAGGCATAAAAAATGTACTCTCTTTGCTCGTGCACGTCTGAGAGAGAACTTTTTCTCGCCAGCGAAAAAGTTCGTCCTCTTGGAAAGTCATCAGTTCGATCCAAGCTTTCGTCGAAGTGAGTTCCCTTAAAGAGGTCCACACTGCCCTTGATCATGATCCGGTTCTTGCTTGCGGCTGCCGTGGTGTCCGCGTTCTTCACCGACTGCTACGCCCCCATCCCGCCATGCTCACCTCTGCGTTTCATCAATACGGTAATTGTCGGGAATCACGAGAGTACACGAAGTCTGAGCTCTTCTCCGGAAAACATTCGTCCAGATCATTTTTTCGTCCCGAGGTTGCACCGCTTAAATATATTAGCGTCCGTACTGGGTGGACGGACCCAGAGAGAACCCGTACGACTTGTAAAGCTTTGGTGCCACGTTTGCTCTTATTGGAACAGTTGCTCATTATTATGGAAGCAGCTCTATATGGTTTTTCTATGTGTTTTAGTGGGTAGAGTCTGACGAAATGTCCTGGCTGCTGGACGGACTGCCCGGCCATCCAGTGCCACCCTGCCCTTATGAGGATGCAAGCAAGGCGCCACTCGACGAGAAGTCCGTGCTCTACTTCTTTCTGTCCCAGCCTCAGAGAATAATAGACGAAATGAGGCGAGAGGGATACTTCTGGACCAATACAGGGCTGAGCAGGTAAGGAGCACTAGTGGACAGCACCTGTAGCGACCAAGTGCACATATCGGTACTTTGAACTGAAGCTCATGTTTTCGCATACGTCTAGGCTGAATGAACGGATTTGGAACCTGTACGACGCTGCGGTAGGGCAAATTTCTGGGCTAACTGACGTCACAGATCCAGCAGATTCCTTTGCTGAGGAAGACGCTCCGGTGATTGACGACTACGACTACGTTTATGACACAGAACTCGAGAAGAGAGATCTCCATTCACTCGCCGAACTTTCACAAGATGCTGAAGATGCTTCAAGCAAAGAAAGGGCTGAAGAAGACATTGCAGTCAACACGATCAATCGGCGAAAAAAGCGGTTCGTCAGACTTGATATTCCTGGCAATCCGCTGTCAGTGATCGACAACTTTTTCGGCGGTGGAGTTTATCAAGACACGTACGATCTGGCTGGCAGGTCAATGGGCGTCTTCCTGGACTCTTTAGCAGGAGGGAGGAGGTTGATCACCAGGAATAGGCCTTATAACTACGAACCTCCTGCGTTCAATGATATCTCCGCCACCAATTCGATGCCACGCAGGAGACCACATCTGTCCAGGGTCCGGCACTTGCCCGAAGCTGGCCCTGTTCCTTTTTGAAGGACGTCTCATCGATAGTCGACTGGTTTGTTAACCAGACTCTGTTTTTTTATTATGACAATTGTGTACATGACCATAGTGTATGTACACGTTTTAAGTATAACAATGCTGTCAAGACCAATACACAGTATTTCTTATCCATTCAAGGAAGGTCATGACTGCGACGCTGTAGGGGAGTCAGCCACATGCTGGGACGTTGTAAGGAAAATCGCATACGTTTACCGTTGGGTTGAAGACCAGCCCTTCCTGACAGCATATTTCAGAGGCAGCGACACCATTGCATTCGCAGAAGCACTGACTACATGGACCCTCCGCTTCCAGCTGACCTGAGCTACATGTAATACCGTCGCAAGCCGTCGGCGCCACCGTGGGCTGGAGAGAGCAATTCTGGTCGTTGGTGTCGCAAATGGGTCTGTCCTTGCACTCCACGTTCTCTGGATAGTCGCACCACTGCTTGTCTTCCTTGTAGAGTTCTTGAACGTCTCCGGCTAAAGGTTGCGTAGTGAAAGAACTTTGTGAATGCGTAAAAATGCTTGCAGTCGTAGGACTACCTTTTGGGCAGGTAATTCTCATTGCCTTCCCTCCCGCACACTGGACGTACTTGATGCAGTTCGTCGGATCTGCATAATATCCGTCGGCTGGGCAATCAAAGTCTTCGTCAATCTCTCCTACAGGGGTGTCTCTGCAACTTTCGCCGTCGCAGTCACGGTCTCCGCAGTAAACCTGATGAGGGCATACAATTTTGGGTACTTATATAGCTCAGCACAAACACACTCGTATTACCGCTACACAAGTCTTTTTGTCTCACTTCGGTAGCTGTGTTGCACCATCCGTGGAAGTCGTCATAGAGGGTGCCTGATGCGCACTGCAACTTCGCGGAGCAGCCATTGAAGCATTCATAGTACCGTGAGCAGTGGTCGGGGTCGGGGTAAGTGACACTAGTATTAGGCATTTCTGCCTCGCTGGGACAAGTCGTGTTGATTTCGTCAATTGTAGCTGGTGGGTCGCAACAATTGGCGATGCCCACTAGAAGGCCAAGGAACAGCGGTATCTTCATCATGCCTGCTAGTGAAATGAATGCTGCTCATGTGTGGCGTACTTAAGTCATCGGGTTATAATCTTGACGTAAGCCAATTATAATGGAAAATGATAAATTGTCCGACTCTGCCTAAGCTGATAGTGTAGGTAAATACAATACTTGCCGTCAATGACGTCGCTTGGTACATATCGATGTCAGACGTTGACTGGGGATGTTTCCGCGAGGAATTTCAACATGTAATTTGATTATTCACACCCTGCGACATAACTTTTGACCAAATTTTGATGTTTTGGGCCATTTTTTGAAAGTGAAATTTCAGCCCAGAAAGGTTGAGATTCTGGGGTGAAAGGGCCGGTGGGGTGACAAGTGGGCACACCTTTATTCAGTGGGAAAGACAAAACACGACGCATTTTAAGCAAAGACTTGGCAGAAACGCTCAGCGGTTGTGGCAGCGACCGCCAATGTAGCCACAGTCATTTTCAACAATTCTCTCCAGCCGCCGGCGGAGAAATGAACAGTAGTGGCGGACGTTCTCTGCAGTATGAAGACCCCAAGGATTATGAGGCCTTCGCTGCGGCGCCGTGCATTGATGCCGGCGTCCCCGGCATCACCCACAACAGTCTCCACACTCCCCCGACCTCAACTCCCTTGTCCCAACCCACCATAACGCATTTGTCGCACAACCGGCCTTTTCAGCCCAAAATCTCTCAACCTTTCTGGGCCTAGTCTTACGTGGCGTTTTTGCGCCCTAGCCCAGCCCTGTGGGGGTGGTTGGGGGGGGGGGGGAAGCCCCCCGAAAAGGGGAGGCGGGACCCCCCAAGAAAATTTCAGCAACTTTCACTTTCAAAAAGTGGTCGAAAACATCAAAATTCGGCTGCGTCCGGCACAGACCCCTTGTCAACTCACGATACTTTGAGTGCTCTTGCATCACAATGAGTGCTTGAAACTTGACAAAACTGCAGGATCTCATGTCCAACACTCTCCATGACGCATTCCAACCTTAAATTCAACCTTACAATTATGCCACTGAGCGTAGGACATCGATATGTACCAAGCGACATTATTTACGGCAAGCACTGTATGTCACTATTATAATGCTTCATAGGAAGAATACTCGTAAGCATATACGTATAAGCATGTTGAGCATTTATCTTTATCACCGGTAAAGAGCTAATTAATGTTTGTATAAACTTAGAAATCGCTGAATTCTGTCCTGATGAATGCCTGGATGTCGCGCATTGTTTAACACGACGGATTGCTTGACTGGGGTTCACATTTGCCAGTGGTTGGATTAAATACGTTCTCAGAATTGCAGCACACCTACATGAAAGTAGAGGAAAATTCTATTAAGCCTCCTTGGAAGCAGATCGATTACTTCACCTCTTCGCCTTGGCTGCCTTCCTCGTCGCATGCGCAGAAGCACTTATCGCACGGAGCCTTCTCGATGTCTTCAGCCGTCACGCAAACGATGGACTCGCAAGACGCCGGCGCAACGGCACCTCCGCAGTTTTGGTCGTTCACGTCACAGATTGGTCGGTCACCGCAAAACACGTTCTCGGGAAAGTCGCACCAAGTCGCCTCCGTCAGCCAGAGCAGCTGGATGCCGTTGTCTGACAGTCACGGAGAAGACATCATTGTAGTAAGACTAATGTTCTGCGCGACACCGTTACTTACACATATCGCAGACCTCTTCTTCAGCCAAGCCGTCATGACAGTACCAGTACTTAATGCAGTTATCCTCGTTCGGGAAGTATGCTTCGGTCTCGTCTGGACATTGGAAGGGCTCCGAAGTGACGGTGGTGGAGACCCGGCAATCTCTGCCGTCGCAGTCGCGTTCGCCACAGTTGACCTACGTTGTGCTTAACATAAGAGTACATTTATGTGTACTGCAACACCCACAGCTGATGTCACTGCCCAATTTGATGGCACTCGGATGACTGATATCTGTCTCAGTCGATCTGCCATTCCTCGACTGTTCTTTTGTTACTTGCTCAGGCAGTAGAAGTAACAAGGAGCTAATACAGTTCAGTACTCTGATAGGATCGCGGCTACTTACACGTTCCCCAAGCTGGCAGAGTTGGGTCTCGACGTCATAGAGCTCGCCGGACGGGCATTCCTCCAGTGTGTAGCATCCGCTGTTGCACTGAAGTCAAATTGTTCTTTTGGCCAGTCCATAACACATTGATCAAGACTCACAAGATAATAACGAGAGCAATGCTCTGGCTGTGGAAACTTCTCAGCTCCTTCATCTGGACATTTCTCGCCGTGCGTGCCTGGGATGAGGTTTTGGCAGTCCTGAGCCCGGGCCAAGTTTGCCAAGCACAGGCAGGACAACAGCAAGGACATGGAAACTGACGACGCCATGGTGTCGCTTTCGTGACGCGCAGAAAAATGACCCATCTTATACCTCGCTACATGCATGCATCATCATTATTAGCCATCGGATTTATGTTATTACTGGATTATCAAAGTATTTGTGTTACATGATAAAACTGTAAGATATGAGTTGAAGTAGATTTTCGAGTGCCCAGTATTTCATTTCAAAATGAGAGAAGCTATTTCGTTAAGTGTGTGCGTGTGTATGTGCCCCCCTGGCACTCTCAGTTCTTCATGGATCTGGCTCATTTTTGGCATGCGAGACCTTTGAGTCAACAAGAAGGACATAGGCTATGCAAAGTTGCAGTAGAGACTGTTTTGAGGCCCAAAACGAGATCAAATGTTGCATTTATTTACTACATGGGTCATAGATAGCTATGCCGATAGCCTGCGTGACTTAGCTGTGTGGTACCAGCTCTCATCAGTAGCTATCTATCTCATAGTTTCTATCAGTAGCTATCTATCTCATAGTTTCTATCAGTAGCTCATCTATGGCTGGAGCAGAGAAGAGAAGGAGTCAGTTGAAGTGGACAGT
>JAAUXU010100563.1_pt1 | contig 19637 bp, 13 predicted proteins | sample 7278151 | NCBI WGS metagenome assembly JAAUXU01 (sample SAMN14350113, study PRJNA611818) | marine sediment metagenome | isolation source: surface marine sediment (1.8m) | place: French Polynesia: Moorea | collected 2018-08 | reverse complement strand
AGCAAAACTCACAGAGTCACTATATGACCTGAATTATATCCTCATGAGCTTCTTTACCATAACTAACGACATTTCTGTCATGTGCACCAACTGCATCGTGTTCTACACCTCGTGTTGGGTGAGATCAACTTCTTCTTTGAGGCTTTTCTCAATGGCTTTGACATCCTCACGGGAAAATTCAAAACTTTTTGGAAATTTGTTTTTCTTTTGTTAGAGACGGTTTATGGGCATTGACTGAGGCTGTCAAGAAATGACTAAAGTTGTCAAGAGTTGCCATTTTTTGCTAGTTTGTTTCACCAAGAGCGACTTATGTTCTAAGAAATCGATTTGCACAGAAATGTTTTACTACGAGTATATCTAGAAAATTTCGTTCACCGCGTCGTGTACAGTGCTGACTTATATGAGTCTTGACCTCGCGCGTGACCTGTGATCCACGCTGTGGTCTCGATGAAGTGATACCTGACGTGTGAAACATTGCATGCAAGTTTTTTTTTAGGGTGAATGAAATGTTCACCTTATTGTCTTTCATGAAGTTGACCCAGGGGGCAAACGAAAACAGGCCGGACCTTCAGAAATAACTGAAGGAGTTGTAGGAAAAGGTGGAACATTCACTTTCCACAGTTGACGGGGAACAGCAGCAGCAAGATCAACGCATGCTCATTCATGACAGCCCCATGCATTTAATTTATCGATAGTCTACTGTACTACAGGCACGTACAAAGAGGAAGTTTCTGCATTCGTCATGACTCAAATTGCGCGTGAGGTCAAAATGATGAGTAGATATCACTGCAACTAAGAGAGGGCAGAAATGTCATGTATGTAGGCATTCTCTCTTCAACAATCCCTCTGCCTGCAAGGAGGCCAAGCGCTCAGTGAAAGCAAGATTACCCCAGAAGCCTTGGCCATGGAAATGCCCAAGCATCCAGCATATCCGATAGCGCCAAGGCAATAGAACGAAGTAACAATAGAAGAACTAATACAGACTCTTCCTCTCTGGTATGGTGAAGTAAAGGGAAAAATATGAGGCAAGAGATCGTTTGGGGCCAAGCAGATTGAACTGCTGAAAAATATTTGCGCCACGATGTCTTGACTCACTCAAAGCTGGAACAGGGAACGTTTTTAAATTTTGAACAATTTAAATAATCTCTCGTACGTAGAATGGAATTTAGGATTAGATTTGATGACTCAGCTCATCACATCACTGATTGAGAACCAATGTTCTCCCACTACCTTATCAACGCTGTTGTTCTGTCTGAAAAAATTGCGGGAAGGCTGAGGATTGCAGAACGCCAGCATATTTAGAGATGTGTCGATTGATGATCCTATTACGGATATCGGCTGAAACAGAACATTATACGATGCAACGATGTTGATATTACTCGCGGACATCGCTTTGCGTAGTCGCAACAACTTCCAGACACATCATTGCCTATCACTTACAGGACGGTCACCGCAAGTGCTTTGCAATTCTCCCAATTGTAATAACTGCAACTGCTGTTGTATCGAGATTCTACTTGCAGGTGCCACCCATGTCGACTCATCCGCACCTCTCGTCCTCGACGGCCGCCGAGCGGCGGCGCCGACGGCGCAGTCGATCGCGGTCGGCGTCAATTGAGCGCCGGGAACCGTTCGCTTGGCGCAAAGTGGACGAGGACCTGATCTATCGGCGTCCTGATGGCATGGGCGAGCCGCACCAGTGTGACCACGGGACCGCCAGGATGCGCCGGAGCAGAAGCGCAGTCGTCTGGCCCAGATCTGACTCGTCTGGCAACGAGGACTACGAGGATCAGAGGCGACGACGAACCAGAGAACGCAGGAGACCTCTGACGCCTCCTGCGAATCTGCATCGAGTTTTCCATGATCCTCCGGAACGTCCACTGCCTCCGACGCCGCCGCAGCCTCCGCAGCCTCCGCAGCTGCCGCAGCCGCCGCCTCCAACGCCACTTTGGCACCATCCTCCTCCTGAGCCGGTACACCCACACCCGCCGCCAAATCCCTACTGCCAGGCCCCTTACTGTGCCTGTGCTTACTCTTGTCACGTCGACGGACCACCTCCCTCATCGGCTCCACACTTGCACTCTAAGCCTCGGATTCACCCTCGTTACCACCATTACGAGCATCACCACTGCCAGTATCAGCAGCCCCTTCAACAACGCCACCATGGAATCCATCACGGGCCTCTTCCCTGCTATGGGCCTTGCTGCTATGCAAACTAGTGACAGTTTTATATATGAATATGTGTATGAGCGCACTTCTGCATGTACTATTGATTACTCGCTTCTCAGGGTGCGTTTACGCTTGCAGATTTCGGTGCTTTTGCTCAATGCGCGAGCTAGTATTAGACAGTTTTAGGACCGCGCTCTCTGGTCTCTCCGTCATTAAACGAATATAAAAATGAGCGCCCCATGCATGAGATTGCACGTACGCAGCTCCCCAATTTCTCTGTTAGTCATCTGTTTAACCATTAATTCTTCGATTGTTTGACAGGAGGCGTCATCTGAGTTGTGTTTTTCCTTCTCCCACAGTTGAAAAATTCTCCAAACAGCATGAGACATCGATAAATTCTTCTCGCGTGCGCGCCTCCGACTTCTCCTCCTCCTTCTTCCTCTTTTGTATAAATAAGACACCCGTGGAGACCCCGAGAGATTGGAGATTCACACTCCAACTCCAAAAAACGTCTGCAGAATGTTTCAAAGAAGCTCCAGACTGCATAAAGAACATCAAGATCGAGAGAGACCCTGTATATCACTAAGCTCTTTCTGTGCAATACACGAATTACAGCACGTATTTATATATGGAACGATGACTAAAATGCAGCCTTGCTCTTCTGATGCCTCCTCCTGTTCCTTCTCCTCCTCTTTTCTTCGTTTCGCCGCCGCCTTCTGTGGCCGCCGCCGCCTCCGTCTCCTCCGCTGCCACCACCCCCGCCGCGGCCACCTCTGTAGAGGTTCTTCGCGGCCGTGAATGCATCCGCCATCACGAGCCGCTGGCTGGTCTGAGCCAGGTTGCTGCAATCGATCTTCTTGAACATGCGGCGGGCGCGCTTCAGCTCCTGAAGAGTCAAGAGTCATTGCTTTCATCTCGCACATTAGCTAATATTGAAGGGTCATGATGATGACGCGAACTGCAAATACCTTGCTCTTCGTCCAAGGCAGCAGGAAATTCGCCACCAACTCCTGCCCCTGCCTCTTGCCCATGACGAGGAATCTCCCATTGTTGTTCCTGCTGATCCAGTCTGAGCAGCACTCGTCCTCCGGCGCCAAGGTCAACCGGGGCTTGCGCAGTCTTCGGAGCTCTCCGGGAGTCCCGAGCCAGGTCTTGAACACGGGATTCACCTTGCGACCCAGCAGATTCCTCCCCCGTGCGCGTCGGAACTTCATTTTCAGTACTGCGTAGTAAATGACACGGTGACATTTTTGTCTAATTTACTTGTGCACACAATATTGCAGCAACTTTTCAACTATGTACCGAAGTCTGCCTGGCAGAAGTTGTCCAGGATGTTCTCGTAGGTGTTGGCCTGGTTGCAGGTCTTGGCCCCGCAAGAGCTCGACACGCCTGTAAAGTAGGAGTCGCACCGTTAGTCATACGCAAGGTGATTATTGGTGCATCTACGTACTATGCATACTACATTGGTCTCTATTCCTTAGGAGCGTCCCGGCGACAGGGAAGCAAAAAACCCCGCCCTTATAACGTCATTGACGCCTTGCCAATTATAAGGCGTTCAGGTGGGCTTCGCTGTGGTCTCTACTTTTTGCCCTACATCAATCACGTGCTCGTATCCCCGACCCTGTCATAAGCGGAGTTCACTGTGCAGCATTTCGCAACCCGCAGGCCAGTTTTTCACGTAGTAAGTTACGGGCGTCGATCACAGTGTTGCCAGACTCTACGCTGATTTGTCAATAGGCGAAGGATTAAGGTGATTTGTAGCCGTATCTGCCCACCCTTCATTCTTGAGGTCAGGTTGTGTTGTACCTCACGGGTAGACTCAACCATGTGGCCCTAATTCATGTCAATAATGAATGCCCCACTATGAATACTGCCATGTACCGGGTGAGGAGACTTGCAACTCACCGTGAAAACAACTTTGGGGTGGGTGCGAATCTTTCTAGTTCACCCTGTACACACTGGGAGGTGCACACGCAACGACGAGAATGACGCACTGGAATCGGACACCGCCACGTAGGTGAGTTCTTTGAAGTGAAATGGTCACCAGTCCTCCCTGAGATTTCGCTCTTTATGATAACGTTGTATTCATCGCTTGCCACAGAGTGGAACTTTTACACATCAGGACGTCAAATGTGGAGCATAGTCTTGGTGTACCCATGTATACAACAGGTAAAAGCAGTTTCTCTCTAATGCACGCCCTCTCTCTCTCTCTCACTCAGAGGTTGTGCGAGCGCTCAAGGTACGAGAGAAAGTAGCACAAGGGGGCGGAGGAAGAAGAAGAACTTCGGGAAGTTGATTTTGCGCCATCGATTGGTGGTGCACACGTTGCTGTGGCTGTAACAAACACCTTAGATTTAGTAGTGCGATTGTCTGCGTCTAAGGTTGCCAACACAAACTTCTCGAGAGCACAAATGTGTAGCCCAGTTTTGGACTTGAAGTCTCAGAGATTTCTCTCCCGCGCAAACTTGTGCCTGCTCGGCTGCTTCCTCCTCGCTGGCCTGCTCTACTTGACGTTGGACAACGTAGTCCAGCTCATCGTCCTGAGTGGATTCAGTCTCCAAAAAGGCGGCGAATTCACGGAGATATGGAAAAATCCGCCACCAGACTTGTTCCTAAGAGTCAACTACTTCAATCTGACCAACCCGGAGGAGTTCTTCTCCGGGCGAGAGCGGGCGGTCGTCAAAGAGGTCGGACCCTACAGCTATAGGCAGCGGTGGGCCAGAAAGATCCTAACTTGGAACGACGAGGACAACACCATTAGTTACTCTATTCGTAAGGTTTACACGTTTCTACCTGAAAAGTCCATAGGCGGCCAAGACGACGTCATCACGACTGCCAACATCCCCGCTGTTTCTGCCTATTACCAGATGAGGGATGCAAACTTCTTCACTGCTTTGGGCCTCAACATGGTCGTCGAGAGCCTCGAGTACAAACCCTGGGTCAGGCGGACGGTGGGAGAACTCTCATGGGGTTACGAGGAGCCCTTGTTCAAGCTGGCCTCGTATACCCTGCCAAGTCCACCGCCTTTTGAGAAGTTTGGCCTCTTCACAGGCAAGAACAACTCTGAGCTTCCTACGTTTTACACGATGCACACGGGCAGGGACGACTTCAGAAAGTTTAGTCACATCTTCGAGGCTGACGGTAAAGAGCAGATGGGGTTCTGGGGTTCGGAGGAATGCGACCACGTCAAAGGAAGCGATGGCGGGGCGTTCAACCCGTACATTAGCAAGGAAGACGAGCTGAGGCTCTTCGACCGCCAGATCTGTCGTAGCATCCCCATGAGGTACGTCAAGGAGGTGATTTCCGAGGATGGACTGCCAGGATACCGATTCGTGCCCTTAGCCGAAACACTTCTGCACCCACGTACCCACCCTGAGAACGAATGCTTCTGCAGAGACCCCGACATCTGCAAGCTAATCGGCGACGGGATGTACGACCTGAGCAGCTGCCAGTACGGTGCACCTATCGTGCTCAGCTGGCCGCACTTCATGAACGCCACCCTCCCCGACGGGGTATGCACAGCAGAGGGAATGAGTCCTGACCCTGAGAGGCACCTCATGTACTTCGACGTGGAACCCCTCACGGGCACGACTCTGGCAGCTAGAGTCAGGTTACAGGTGAGCTTGTACTGTGGTCTGGAGGTACATACGTAAAGGAAGCAGAGATTGGTAAGTTGTAGGTACAGGTACTCATACTTCTCAAGTTATTAATTCGAGTTCATTAGATTATGATCCTACTTGTTCATTCCTACCTTTCTTGTTTCTACTGTGGAATGTAGTTATGCTATGATTAGAACGGGGCAAATATTCAGTTGTGTACGGTTTTTCAATTTTGGTCACTCATTGCACCCTTTTACATGTTGCATCTTTTGCACATTTGCCATAGTGTAGAAGATATGAAAAGTAAAAAAAAGAATGAGGCAACTCTGCCTTACACGAGGTTATAAGCTAGAAAAAAGTAGTCCACGCTGAGCACTTTGTTGTCTTGTGTCTTCATCTTCATCATGTGCAAAGTGAGCGGCCGCTAGGGACAAGCACACCGTCGCATGTTTCTAGTATGCATAGCACTGAACATGCGTATCCCACATGTAGCACGTGCAGGGAGGTCTGTCCACCCCTGGGCCGGAGGGCATGCATCCCCAGAGAAATTTTGGCCAATTTTGTCAAAAAAAGCTGCCAGAAAAGGTGCAAAATCAGTCCCAGTGGTGATGCGCCCTTCTTGGGTCAATGCACTTTGAGCGCTCGAGCATCAAAATGGGCTGTTATAAAGTTGATCGAGGCATGTTGACTTGTGGTGCGTCAACGACCAATTTCAGGTGCAGATGCCACACCAGGCGCTGCCACTGCAGTGAACATTGCCTATGCCAAGAACTGTTTGTGTAACATTTTATGTAAGAAATCATTATGAAAACAAGCATTACATGCTCATCGATAGCTGAATAAGACGAGAAACATCAGTGCAACGGTTAAAAATGCCTCGTCTTGAGATGACTGTTTTGAATATTATACATACGTGAAGAATATATAAAAAAAAGTTCATCGCCCAAGCAGGGGCTCGAACCCTGGACCGTTAGGTTAAAAGCCTAACGCTCTACCGACTGAGCTACCTGGGCACTTCAAAAACTTGGTGTTTCATACAGTGTTTGATAGAAAAAATGTGACAAAATACATACATCCTTAAACGTTAAAAGATTAAAATTTAAAGTAAAGAATGTATGTATTTTGTCACATTTTTTGCACAGCTCTAGGAATGATAACTGACACAGTCAAGGGGAAAATGCTTTCTCTTAACGCAGGTGAATCTCTTGGTCAAGCGTTCGTCGACCTTCGACCTCATGAGCCACGTAAACAACACGTTGTTGCCGGTCGCCTGGTTCGACGAGGGCGTCGAGCGGCTCGGTCCAGAGATCACGGACATGATTGCGCCGTTCATCGTCTACCCGCCGATCATGAAGGCTGTGCTGTCGTACGTCGTGACTACCTTGGCCCTGGCCTTTGCTGCCACTTCCGCTTTTATACTTGTCCGGAGCAAAAGGGACCAAAGCACCACCTCCAACTCCACGCAGGAAGAAGGCGAAGAAAAAGATGAAGATGACGAAAAGGAGAAAGTGGAAGAGGAAGAGGACAAAACTTGCTCCGAGCAGAGAAGAGCCTTACTCAACGTTGTGGCAAGAAAGTCTCCGCTGACCAATGACATCAATGCATAATACTTCATAGACTGTGAACTCACTTTTAGCTTTTCCTTCGATATTTTCCTTCAGATAATTGGAAAGATTCCATTCAGTCATCAATCGCCTTATGGAAAGATTGCAATTTTCGTTCGTGTCCTTCATCGCTTATGCTATCTGCGATTTCATTAATACTGAATTTCCGTCCGTATCACTGGTATCCTGATTCTTGGAACTTGGTGTGAACTCTTCTTCCTTTTCATGAGCCTAATTATACGCGGACGTCTCTCTCTGCGAATTTGCATGCAAAAATCCTTTCTTCGTCGATCCCCCTAAATTAAGCCCCGAAATCTTTTTTCTTTATACCTTCATCAACCTGTGCAGCAGCAGGTGAATGGCGATCTCAATCTGTCTCGGTGGCCAAAAGTCAGTAGGATTATCCCGCTGCTATCAGATTGGGACTAACAACGGAAGGATCATTAAGAGGCTGATTAATAAGTGCCACTTTGATAGTGAGACCATCATCATGACTTGCGTGAAGTTCCAGGACCTCCTCTTCAAATGTCTCTCTGAACACGCAACGATTGGGAAGTCCAATAACCCTGCGTGAGCTGCTGACTTGAGCCATAAATCTGGCGATTAAGCTTTGCCCCCCCCTCCCCCCCGACACCCACAATCCACTCAATTGGAAAAAATTGCTCATCATTCATCATAATTGTCTCTCCAGCACTCAAGTACAAGACAAGGTGCTCCTTTTCTCACCCCGACTTGTTGTAGTCGATAACCTGGTACGCGTCAAAAGTCAGCTGCTCGGAGGACAACGTTGCTGACAGGAAGCCTTCATAAAAACTTCATTCAGAGGCTTATCACTTGGCCATGATTGTCAAGTGGAATTTTTACTTGGACACCCTGCCCGCGCTGGTGTGACTGCTGGGGGGGGGGAGGCGTCACATTAAGTTGCTGCAGACAGATGATTGGGAGGGGATTGAGAGGGAGACACACCTGGGACGGATAGATAGAGAGAGAAGGGACTGACCAGAATAATCCACAGGGGGTGCAGGATAAGATTCGGATGTGAAAAAATAAGACAAATAATACGCCCCTCGCACTTCCACACGCGCGCAGACACGCGCACAGGTACGGTTGGTGCGTGGACACACGCACACAGGTCGATGACTACTAGTAGAACGAGATCGTTTTACTGCAGACGCACGCACGCAGTGCAATGATCGAATATTGCACAGAGGGGAGAGAGGCCAGCACGTGCCCAAATGGGACGCCAGTGGCAATGATGACGAGGTGCGGTACAGCTTAGTGTGGCCCGAGTCCATCCATACGTACACACTTTCAGCTATCTAATCGAATCTCCAGAGCTGCTCATTCATTGATTCGTCCATTCATTCATAGCATAGGGAAGTAAGAGCTTGCGAACATGGGTAATAATCCTGGGGGAGTACTTACATGTACAGCTGCTCAATAATGCGCTCCCCCAAGTGTGTTGATTCTCACCGGGATTGTACCTTCATCAATTCCTCTGCTGCAGTTGGTCTGGGAGTGATTACATTGATGGCTATTTCTATCTACCTACCCTGGCGGACCTTTTTAGTTCCAGCAGGTTCAGAAAAATTTAGCCTTCGTTACCTAAGCCCACAAACAAGTATGCACCTCCGAGCAGAGTTGCCAGGAATGACTGTCAGGGACCTGAGCAAGGAACGTGCTTCTGTAACACGACCTTGCCAGAGGCATCTCGCCAGATGGTGTCTGGTCACTGCAGCTGGCAAACCTAGTTATTGTTTCTGATACCACCATCAGCCCCAAGTTGCCCTGCGAGGTGGTCTCGTGGGCTTAAAACGCCTGGACTGGCAGGATCCTTTGCCGCAATGTACGGAGAAAAATGCTTCCATTGGCAGTCACCCCCAGGCCAGCTTCAGGTCTAGGCTCCCTGAGTTAGTGGGGAACTGTTGCTCTATTGCCTTCATTGGTGCCCTCAATTCTAAGCCATTCAGCCCTTTCTAATCACATTATTTCAGGTCACGTTGGAAAGCACCGGGGATTGGAACCTTCACAAAAAAAAGTTTTCCCAGAGCAAAAACTGACAAAGGCGAAGGCAGACGCGCTCACTGCATTAAAGAGAGATTCTCTCACCTTTTGCTGCCTCCTGCTGCCGATGCCTCTTTGGGTGCTTTTGTGCAGTCTCGGCCGCCGCGGCCATGGGCGCAATGCACATGTCGTTGTCGACGGGGAACTTCGCGCAGTCAAGCATCTCGGGCCAGGGGAATCCGTAGTTGGCCATGGTTGCCTCGCACCCGCTCTTGACCTTGTGGCAGAGCGAGCGGCACGGGTAGATGGGTGGTTCAAAGCAGACGGGCGCGAACAGCGAACACAGGAAGAGCTGAGAGTCGGCGGCGCACTTGATGTTGATGAGCGGCACCCACGAGGACGCCTGCTGCGCCACCTCCGCCATCGTGTCATGATCCAGCAAGTTGGGCAGCCGCATCTTCGTGTAGCCGATGTCTGCGCACAGACTGAGATTTCTGGGGATGTCGACGCAGAGCGCGCGTGCGTCCTCGTGCTCTTGGGTGACGGCGCTCCAGTCGGCGAAGTAGGCGCCGATGCAGCCGCAGAAGTGCAAGGAGAGGTACAGGAGAAGCTTCCTCATGGTAAAACGGTGCGAAGATCACTGATTTTGGGCAAGCGCCCGAGCGGAGCGAGAGCGAGCCGAGAGCACGCCATGGAGCAGCGAGCGCACGCAAAGAATTGAGCACAGGGGGGAAGAAAAATCATCGGTGGCGTTGATACAAACTTCTCAACAATCGTGCTGATTGTTTTAGTTGAGGACAATTGTTGGTGCACACGGTACAGAATATCACGTACATCTAATAACATTGAACTGATGACAACTTGTGCCATCATCCACCAGGTAGCCGGACTCACTGACTTGCTATGTACGACTTTGCAACGAGTCATAGCAGTGCTAAAAGCCAAATATGGGCACCCATTTAGGTCCACCTCGTCCGCGTTGCCTGCCGACCATCAACGAGAACACATTTGGAGAAGATCAATGTCGTGTCTCAGACAAATTGGATGCACACCACAGGTTGCGAGAGTTCACTTACTTTGTTGCGTATATTTCCGAAATAGAAAGTGCTCTACAGAGTGAGACATGATGACAGTGACATCGACAGTAAGGACTTGGCATTGGCAAAGAAAAAGTCATGTCATGCAGTGTACAAAGGAACTGCCTGCCTTATTATCGTGCGAGTCAGAAAAAATAAGCCCTTTACAGACCTTTCGCTTTAGTACTACGCCTCCTGCCTCACGCGGTACACACTGCTCAAGTGAAATTGGAATATTTTCTCGTGGATTTCTTCAGCCAGCACGAGTTTACTGAACCACGCACATCGTGCGCAATAAGCAACGAGTCAGAGTTGCACTCCTGCATGCTGGGAATCAATACCATACTCAGCACCATAAATTGTCTTAACGTACAGCTAAGTTGTATAACGTAATACAGTTCTCTATCTCTCCCTTCGGCAGCATTGTAGTAGTACATTGAAACACCCACTCATGTCTGTGATATGCGACACTTTTTTTTGATATAGTTTCTCAGTCGAAAATGCAGGCGAGACACACGAAAAACTCTTCCACCAAGTTGAACTTTCGCTTGTTCCTCTCCTTCAACTCCTCGACCTTCCTCCGATCTCTTTCGGCGGCTGCATGACGAGCGGCGGAGTCTTCCTTGTCCTTCTTAGATGACTTCTTTTTCAGTTTTTTACTCAATTTCACCGAAGGCGTTGAAGTCTGCGATCGCCCTTTTCTCTTGGCCGCCATCAGCCCCTGCAGCTCGGCCAAGTGGTCCGGCATCTCTACGAAGCTGACGCCAGCGACGGAGTCGGTGAGAGCGGACGCCTCCTCAGGCGTCAGCAGGCCGGAAGCGCCGGTCAGCTCTTCGGGCGTCAGTGTGAGGTAGCGCACGAGGAACTGCGCGCCCTCAAGCGCCGCGCGCCGGTTGGCCGGGGTCAGCGCCAAGCGTTGGCGCTTGCACTCACGCGCCGACCAGCGAAGTAGCGCGTCGTAGACATCCGTCTCGCTGGCGCAGAGCGTCTCCCTGCAAACGACCATCTTAAGGGCGGCAATGTCCAAGTCCTCCAGATCCTCTGATGCGAGAACCGCGGACGCGCGCCTGTCGATCAGCTCCAGACACTCCTTGAGCAAGACGGCGCAGCAGTTCACGCCTCCGCTGCGTTTCTTGGGACTGTCCGAGACAGCCATCCCGGCCTCGAACTCCCTGACGTCGTCCTCGGTGATTGCGTCCTCCAGTAGCAGCGGCTTCCGGTCCTCCTCTTCGGGATACAGCGGCGGCGCCGACGGCTCGTGCGTCAATTGCTGCTGCTGCCGCTGAATGCTGCTGCGCCGGCGCCTGGGGGGCGAGGTGACCGGCGCGGCCCACGGCTCCCCCCTGGCCGAGCTGCAGTAGAGGCAGATGTGCTGAAGCACGAGGAGGACGTTTCTTTCACTGAGGTTTTCTCTCAGGTAGTTGACGACGGTCCTTGCCAGCCCCGGACACATGTACTTGTGTGCCGCGTACAGCGTCGTCAAGGCAGTCATCACAGACTGAAGCGTCACCGTCTCGTTGTACAGGTATCTGCAAAGAAGGAAAAGTCCCACTTTTGTTTACGCCTCGTCTACACTTGCGAACTTTTTGTGCACACATGAGAGGCACCCAGGACTATGTGGCAAAACTGTGCTGGTGCCAACACAACCCTAAGCCATTGCTAAACAAGAGACTCTCCTTAACCCCCTGAATTAAGGACTGCTTGCATCTCCCCGATCGTTAAGTATCGCCATAAAAAGACGGCCGGACTTTGAAATTTCTCGAGGAATTTGGCTCGGGTCTTTTGGTCGCTCTTCCAAATTTCTTTCCTTCCCCTTGGATTTTTACGAGATCCCGATAACTTCTTTTTTTTTTCCTTTTTCTCCCGCGAATCGATGCGAGTTGCGCAGGCAGACAGGACTCGACTGACAAGAGCATTGCAGAAAAATGTTTTAAATATATCGATAAAAGAACAGAGTTAAGCAGGGTGGAGCAAGGAGACGTGCCACTTCTTGTCAATCTGTACTCGGGAGGATCAAAACATTGTCTGCCACAAAAGACGACGGCGGAGAAAGAACATGAGTCCTGTATGAAGGTGCCTGTTTTCAGGCTCACACTGTAAATGGATGACCTTGGAAGCAAACACTTCATGCAGGGCAGAGTAGGAGAAAGGCCCAGATATCTTTTCTTCACTGACGGATTAAAATAATCTCTCTTCCGAGTAGATTTTTTTTTCCTCTGCACGCACTCAGTTATACCATTGTTGTTACCCCGAGTGGCAGAAGTTGCATTCATTGCTACGTCTGAAAGAGAGACTTGGAAAAAAGGAGATTCTTTCGTGCCCTTCGGGGTCGATCCTCCCGCTGACAAAGAAACGTAAGCAAAGGAATGGGGCACAATGGCCAATCTGAGGCCGCGGGAGTCTTTGAATTTTCTTTTTCTCCTGCATGTCTGACTCAGGCACTCATAGGTTAGGAACCAGCCTGCGACGAAGAGCGCAGTGCGTGCGGACACTGTCTTTTCCCCCGGCCGCAAGTACTCAGTACACTCACTTGAGTAAGATGTCGAAGGATCTCCCGTCCACGTCGCTGACGGCAATGGTCGACTTGTTGCCGGCGAAGATGCCCCCGCCGGCGGCTGGCAGCTTTCTGACCGCCGTCCCCTCGACGGCGGCGGCCGCTTGGTCATCCGGCTGTTGCTGAGACTTTTGCACGGCCATTGGCCCGTTGAACATTGCCCTGAAGACGGGCGATCGCTGGGCAAGCACGGTCGAGTTGGCAGGGATTCGCTGAACGTCAGCCTCGGGTCCGACGAGGAAGACGACGTCACAGTCGAGTTCGTTGTCCGTCACACTGGAAAGAAAAAGAAAATGTAAGATCTCTCTTTGCTGCTTAATCAGTGTGGGGAGTCTCTCAGCAAATATTCCCTTTGAAGTCGCCCAAACGCTATCACGAGATGTGAAAGCGCCCGTGACGATGACGGCGGCGGTGACGACGAAGATGCCGCTCACAGTTCTGTCTGCACTTTGTCCCTAGAACCCAACTACCTCGGGTTCTAAGTCTCCCGTGTCAAGTTTTAAGTCTCAGGTGAAAAACCCATGGCCTAGTGACAGTTCTGGCTTGTCAGGTTGGCAGCGTCCTTCAAGGTCATCCAGAGGTGGTGGGAAGTCCCCCCTCCCCGGGCTCACGCAAGGAAATTTCCTTTTTCCTATTGCGGCTATTCAATTTCCTTTCTTGTCTGTTTCTCTTTCATTCGAGGTCTTCTCGGTCTCGGAACCTCCGGCAGCAGACGATATTGGACGCAAAGAGAGATGTAAAAAATGGGAGAGACTGTGTGAGTTCTTGTCCGCCATCACAAATATCTCCGAGAGTGTGCCCAACCTCGTGCTCTCTCGTCTGTCGACGTCGAACAGAGCCTAATTTGGTCACAACTGGAGGTCACTGAGCAACACCAGATCGATACGATAACGTGCGTGCAGCACCCAAAGAGTTGGCCCATCAGGCACGTCACTCACTGCTACTACTAGGATATTACCCCGACGCCATCTTCAGAGTTAGAAGACTCTCTTCGAGCACTGTTCTCCTGTCGAAATGCTATTATTCAGTAGCCTCCCGAGGCCGCACACTTTGCATCACCTGTTTCGCTTCTTCTCTTCTTTACGTACCTCGACCGCAAGATTTGGGCGCTCTTGCACAACTTCGCAGTCGGCATCCCGGCCGACGAATCCGGAATGACCGATTTTGACAGGATCCGCCGAAACAACATGCTGTCCTTGCTCTCTTCCAAGATAGACCAGGATGAAGAGCCAATCTGCTAGCGTCTCCTTGGACACTGCCTGCCCTGAGTGCGTGTCAGCCCTCGCCACCTCCCTCACGGCCCCCCGCTGACTTCCAACAGGCATGGGCATGATCAAGCGAGCGCTCCTTTATTTTTGTCTCCGCCAGAGATCGACGTCACACAAGACAACAACAACATCACATCTGGCTTGATCTGACCCCTACGACGACGACGATCTCAGCATGAGTCCAACGGAGTCAAGACCCACGTTGTCTCTCAAATCAAAGCCGTCTTCCACGTGGGAGAAGAGGTCTGTGGGTCCATCAAGACCGTTTCATTAGCATTTTCTCTCTCATCCCTTTGTTCTATTTACAGCAGTCTTTTCTCCCCATCTTTTGTTCAGCACTAATCAGTCCAGATGAATACAAACAACTAATTTCCTACGACGGAGCTTAAGAGGGGAGAGCAAGAGAGAAAACAATCTATTCCAGGGGGATGAAGGTGCGGAAAAGTGGATCGTCACTTTAATAAGCCTTCTTCTGGTCACGTCGGTGACCCAGATCGACCCCACGCACGGGGACGAGCGAGCACCTCAGGGGAACGTGACTCTCCTGCGTGGCCTTATCTGGTGCGAGCATCAGCGCATAGATACGTACAAATTGAAGTTGCACATCGAGGTTAGTGCCACGCAGAACGAAAGGCCGCGCTTACCCGGGCGTCATTTGGCCGCACGTGCGCAAATAGGCCTTTTGGGTCTCTAGTTAACCGGGATGTGAAAGCTTGGGCACGTAGTGCGTGTGCACGCACAGGGTGGCCAAACCTTCGGCAAACACAGGTCCGACGTCTTCGGGAGTCGGATGAGCCATGGAGAATGTGAAAACCTTGTAAGCTGTGACGTTGTTCGACCGTGCACCAAGAGTGCTGCTAGATTCTGTCCCACCCTGTTAGACATTTGTCTCTGTGACTCCATTCGAAGCGCCAGACACAGGGTGTCAACAACGCCGACGTCGTCAACATCTGCAGGACCGAGCCAGTCGTCTCTGTACCTGCCAGCTGTGGCTCTTTCCAACTGGTCGCCGTCGGCGGCGCTGCAGGCCATTGCAGAGTGAGTGAGTCCTGCGGATTCCGCCCCACCCTGTGCAGGGTTGCGCTAGTGCACGCGCGCCCTCAGACAACTATCGCGAATTGAGACGCATGAGGATAAGAGAATCCCCATGAGCGAAATCTCCCGAAGTGCTCGAGAGCACATGAGAAACTAACAGTTATAAATGAGCTCTGTCCTTACGTGCAACAGCACTGGAAAGTCCACAAATTCAAGGCTTCCTCTTATCGCTACAAATGTGCCCGATTTATCAGCACAAAATGAAGAAAGCTCGGGCTCAACAGCAGCGAGGACACAGATAAGCATGTCCTTGAGAGAGAAGGAGAGAGACCATTTATATTCAGGTAGCAAGTTGTACTGAACTTCATGCGTCCTCCTGATTGGTACAACAATCCAGAGGCTCAAGCACTAACGTTTTTTTTACATCCTTCAAAGTAATGATCTTCTCTCTCACGACCTCTCAACTTTTCAGCCAAGTGCTGACCCGCATCTTCTGCTGCTCAAAGGATGAAAGAGTCCAAGAAGAGGGACAAAAAAATTGTTAGAAGAAATTGCAATCAATCTACGGTTTCTTAGGAGCAGCAGAAGACAGAAGGAGCGAATTTTTTTTTACTTCGTTTACTGTACAGAAAATACTGGCGATTTCTCATTTCTGGGTGTAGCAAAACAAGTCCGCCTCCTTCGTGACGCAGCGTTCCAAGAAGTCTTTATGCCAGCCTTTGTGCGTCCTTGCATGCGTTGTTATCCACGAAAAAGAGTTGCGAGGAAATTACTTTCTGCCCGAGTCTTTCCACTAAAAGCTGTCACGCAAGCATGCGAGCCTGGGTGAATTACATAGCAAGCCGAGTCGAGCCGAGTCAGCATATCACGAAAATACCACGGAGAGAGAGAGAGACAAAAGCCAAGTTCAAACGTCGACTTTTTTTTTAAAAAAAAACCACCCAACTTTGAGTGACCTTTTGTTGGCCTACATTTCAGGGGTGTCCAAAAACTTTCTCTTCCTCGGATGGACAAGGCCAAAGTGGGGCGAATTGTATTCCCGCGCTGTAAAGCAATTTATAGGGGAGTTGTGCGTTTGTCACTTGCAATCGGACTTTCCAAATCCTTCTTTCTTTCCCCTGCCCCCCCCCTGTGTGGACCACAATCAAGCCCACCAGAAAGGAGCTTCTTTTTCTAGCTCAGATCTCTCTCTTTCTCTGTCTCTCGCCCCTCAACCGCACGCACGCACACACATGTGGAGAGAAGAACAAACTCAATTGAAGTGACCTTTATTTGAATCCTCTCCCCAATTTCACGTCCGGTGAGCCAGAAAAAGGCAGAAGGGTCTTATAGCGGCAGAAAAAGCTCTTGGCCACAGACATTTGTACGGGGGGGAGGGGAGGACAGGAGAGGAGGTTCTCATGAAAAAGAAGAGGACTGCGTATGTACCTTTAGAGGTCCTTGCAGCTCCACCGAGAGAGAGAAGAACAATATTGAAACAGCGAGAATTGGCAGTAAAAAAAAGGAGGGGGGAGTCTGACTCATAAGAGTAGCAGTGGAACTGGTGCTGCATCTCATTGCTCATATGGAGGCTTTTGGGTGTGCTTATCTCTGTTATAATTTTATCCGGCATCCAGGGATGCCTTTTGACCTTGCTTGGATGAACATTGGATAAACACTGGCCTTGTAGAGAAAAGTTATACGCTACGGCCAAAGCCTTCGTTGTCTGGGCTTCTCGCTCACCGGAGAAAGAGAGCAGCAGTGGGATCAAGAAGATAAGAAAAATATGCCTATGTATATATATATATATATATATATGTACCTGCGTCCGGCATACGAGCACCACTAAAGAAACTACTACAGCAGTTGAGTACTAATGCATACAGCAGAGATACTTTCCTCATGAAATAGGGCCTGGTGAAGATCTTAGCCAACATAAAATTGGGCGTGTTCTTTCAGGCCGGCAAACATTATAGCCCGTAATATTGGGGCTTAACAACATTTCTCTGGATCGATACTTGCTCATTATCATTCTGGCTTGCCAAAGGACAAGAAGTCCCTCTGTGAGGAGAAAAATGAACCGTCTGTGAACAACACTGAAGTGGGAAGATACGAAAACCCTTTTTCATCTCACACATAGAAATGGATGTTGCAACGAGGACTTTCTCTGTCTTCCTGTCGATCCTCCCAGAATGGGGAGGACAGATATGACTGTGAATACAAATGAGCAGCAGAAAAAGGAGCAGCGGCAGCAGCGGCGCCAGCGACACCAGCGACACCGACGGCACCAGCAGTCATAACACCCATACGGCATAATGACAATTGGGGAGGGAGGGATGTGTGACTCAAAATCTCGATGTTTTGAACAAAGATCGTGCCAACTTCTGCTGGAAACTTTTTTCTTCGGACAAAGTTTTAGCTCAGAGCTGATGCCCCCCTTCAACTTTTTTTTTGAGTTTGCAGCTGGGGGGGGGGGGAGGGGGAAAATCGAAGGAGGAGGAGATAATGAAGAGTTTGGGCAAAGACAACAGAATGGGCAGGAACCATGAAGTAAATTGATTCTTACCTTCTCTTCCTTCCGCTGCTTCTGCTTCGCTGATCCTCCTCAAGCCGCATTCCTGCCCCGCCGTCGTGTGCGTCGTCGTCTTCGTCCTCCCCGGGCAGCTCCCTGATCCTCGGTGGCGTCTGGCGGAAGGTGGCGTGCTTCTTCTTGGCCCCGCTGACGGCGGCTGCGCCGCCACTGCCGGTGGCGACGCCGCTGTGGCTGTGGCTGCTGACGGATCCGGCGTAGGCACTGTCGATGCTCGGGTTCCGATGGTGGAGCTGTTGCGGAAGATCCAGAGGCGGCAGGTAGCCGGTGGGCGGCAGTGGCGGCAGCGGCGGGAGAGCCTTGAAAACAAAGTGTATCGACTACAGTTTCCTTCAAGAGACTTCTGAAGTTGTCATAACCAATTTAAAGTTTGAAGCGATGGGAGGGGGGGGGGAAGCACTCACTTTCCTTTAATGGAGGGAGGAAAGAGAGAGGATTAAATTGTGGGAGAAATCTCGCTTACCGCCCACGTACTACGCCAACGAGACGCTGCTCTACCTCTGCTGCTTCATCTGCCTAAAGATGTCGAGCTGCGACAGATCGATCTACCTCGGCAGCGAAGCCTTTTCGATCTTGCTCGCCTTCTGGATCTGGGCAGAGCTTTTTCTCCGCAACGGCGCTTTTTTTTTCCTGTGTACCACTTTGACGAAGTAGAGCAGAAGGTGCCATAAAGCACACCCAAAAATCGCTTGGGAATTCCCGTTACATCTTCTGCATATGCGCGGTCAGCAGGGGGAAAAACAAAGCAAAGCAAAAACAAAAAAAAGGATGGAGGCTGACGAACAAAGAAAGAAAGAACGAACGAAAGAAAGAAAGAAAGATTCGCTGCAGATGTTTCCTCGCTATCTTTCCCCATACAAAGAGGAGTGTATTCGAAACTGAGGTGCAATTTAAGCTTCTTTCCTCGCTTGCTCTTCAAACTACTACCAAGTGTGTGCGGGGTTATAACCAATCTTGGAAATGAGTTTCGAGGGGGAAAAATGTTTCCAAGTTGTGACGGCGACCAGATTTCGCCTGCAGTTTGACGTACGACTCTCCCAATACCACTGGGGGACTTCCTTGGGATGGGGGAATTTGGCGGGAGTTCAGTCCGAACTCATCTTCACTTTGGGGGGAGGGGGAAACAACTTGGAAAAAGAGGGGATACTCCCGATTGGGGGCTACGAAGCAGGACTTTTGGGCCTCAACGAGGCGTTTATTGGACTTCAGTCATAAAATAACAATTGAAGAGAAGGATCGATAGAGTCAAAGCTCCTTTTTTATAAAATAAAAAAAAACAAAAACCAGACATCGGAGAATAATCCCATAAAAGTTTACTTCCTACCACGTAATCGTGGTGAAACCCTGGCTGTGCGGAACCGACACCCATCGATCTACTGCTATTCCGGCTTCTGCTGGCGTTACTCTCCATGATGAGGTTGGTCCCGGTCGTGAACGGCAACCTCTTGAGGCGTTTTTCCTCCAACTCGAATTGAGTTCTGGGCCAATATGCGTCGGACGAGCAAGGCCACGATGAATGTCAACTCTTACGTCTGAGAATTCTTTTTGTAACTATACTTTTGATCCTCCAGACCCTAAATGGCCCTGTGAGGCTACAATTGACACAAGTTCCTGGGTAACTGGCACGTACGTACACGTAGGCAATAAAGAAGTGTTGTCCTGGGCCGTGGCCCCCCCAACCCCCCCACAAAAAAACCCTGGGGGCACTAGTGCCAATTTTGAGCGGGCCCCCCCCGGGCACAATAAAGCCAGACAAAGTTGT
>JAAUXU010083707.1_pt1 | contig 19638 bp, 22 predicted proteins | sample 7278151 | NCBI WGS metagenome assembly JAAUXU01 (sample SAMN14350113, study PRJNA611818) | marine sediment metagenome | isolation source: surface marine sediment (1.8m) | place: French Polynesia: Moorea | collected 2018-08 | reverse complement strand
GTGAAAGTTTTCCTTACGCTTCTGTAATTGCACGAAATTTTGGTCAGCGGCGAAAGTACCCTATATCGAGTGCTGGCTGGCAAAGTATCGACTTTGAGTAGTGCTCATGTTGCAAGGCGTGGTCTTATCTAGTGAAGACACCCAAAGTGCTTCGAGAGCATCATTTAGGCCTAAATTACTCATGCCTTAACTAATACAGTGTTGATGTCTTGACAAAGTTGGGACGAAAGTTTTCCCAGTGTGCTGCTCTGTCAAAAGACCCGCCACGAACCGTTAATTTCACAAATGTACCCTTTGATTGGTACTGCTAACCTTGCGTGCAGTGTGGAAAATGCGCACAAGATTGGGTTCCCCCGGCGTTTTTGCCCCCTCCACTTTGAGCTGCAGAGGATGAGCAATTAAGTGCTTGCCTGAGACGAATCTCTCCTTCCCTGCCTCCCCCAGCTTTTGGAGTGTGCACCCCAACAGCAGCGCGTTCGTCACCCCGCCCTCTTCCACCGAGTGCAACCCTGCGGTAATTGGCATTACCGTCAGGATGGAGGTGATGAGGGAGCCAGACGAACCCTCCCTCTGTGTGTACGTATGAGCCCCCCGTCCCACCCCACCCACCCACACGGCACGGCTGCTGCTGATGACGATGGCCCCGCGTGGATTTCGAGCTGGCAAAAGGGTTTTCACTAACATATGTTGAGGGACCAGCGCAGGCACAGGCGAATTTCTCTTTTCCACCCTGCTTCCTGAGTGCAGGGACTTCCTGTTCAGAGTCCATTGACGGCGAGCGAGGCAAGCATCATTGAGCGATGCATCCGTGATGAGTCGTCGATGTTGTTATAGCCATCATCATCGTCGTCGTCGTCGGCGGCGGCGGCGGCGCCGTCGCAGTCGTCATCATCGTCGCCGCCGACTCAACTGTTTCTCGGGCTCAAATGTGCCCCGACGACCGTCACAAGTGAGTGAGAGAAAGAAAAATAAGCACTTGAGCTCCCCGAGACCTTGGTGGCAATATTTTTCTTGCGTTGGCACTAGCAGAAGGGAGGGAGGAAGGAAGAGAGCGATAATGGGGGCATTGCTAATCAAGGGAACTTCGGTCGGTCGTGCATGCCGCGGGACCTTTGAGACGAGGAAGTGGCCGCGCAAGTCTGCCTCTCGTGCGATAAACGTCGTCGTGAACACTGCCTGTTGTGTGTGTGTGTCGTCATCCTGTCTGCGTTGGTGCATGTGCAGTGTCGACGTGCATCTATGCACACATTCATTGTTTTCAACTCTTTCTTGTCATAATCACAGGGATGAATAGACAGCGAGAGGAACGCGTGTCAAGCGTGTGAAGAGGTTACCATGCCCTCTCCTCCATTGTCAATCTCTCCTCTCTGACATCATAGGGTGACTAATTCTCGACGACACAAAAGCATTGTTTCCTCCCTCGTACGAACTTAGTACGAGTCATCTGCTACTCGTGCCTTTAGCATTGATCTTTCTTTCTCTGCAGTCCGTCTACTGGTGTAGTGCAGTAGCAACTACAAGGTGACTTGACTGCGCAATCGGGACTGGTGATCACTCTGGCGTAAAGTCCTGTGGTGGCACGCAGGCAAGGGAAAGAGACAGACTTCAGCAGCCCTAAATAGCGCCGAGCAAAGCGATGATCTTCCTTGACAGCGATGGAATGTTCTTATTTGCAGCCGCAAAATGTTATGCAACTACCACCACTGCACGTATCAACAGCGACGGCAAATCGAGTTGGGAAAAAAATGTGAGAACCTGTTCACACTGAGAGTATTCTTAGCATATCTTACTTACCTCACGCAATGTGTGTAAGCCTCCTTCTGAGGTCTGGAGCGGCAGCTTGGACTCAGGCTTTCTGTGCATCTTCCTTCTCCTCCTCTTCCACCATCTCTTTTTCTTCTCATGGTCCCTGTGCTGTGACAACGCACAACACTCATTGGCACGAACAAATTATCGAGAATTTTGCCATCCAAGGTCTCTTTTCTCTCTATTCGCCAAAGATTGATGCGATGCTAATCGCTGGCTAGATTGAAAGAGAATGCGGTGTCGTTGGTGTTGGCGTAGGCGGTGCTGCCGTATCAAATGGAGTGGGCACGGGAGCGTGACGAATGAACCCTCGGCAACACCCGCCTATGACGACTACGACCACTACTACTGTATGCATAGTGTCGTGCTGCACAGGGCCCTCTATTGTCGACTTCGGATCAATGTTTGTGCTGTGACTGACGCCTTTCCCTCCCCATGAATGCTAACCACGTTTCATCTACGGGGTGACACGACTGAAAAACAGCACCTTCAGATGCCCTCTAACCGGAGGATCACCCAAACAGCCAACCTAAATGACTCCGAATGAAACTCTGGTTTGGCCGTCGAAAGTTTCAACGGTCCTACAAGTGACAGCACGGGAAACTAAAGTGTTCACGTGTGTCACCCTGTAGTCATCGCGGCTGGCTACAGTACGTATCTGCTACGTAAGAAAAAGTGCATTCTGCGTATACACCAAGGGTAGAGGAGAGATTTGCAAACTGCACTTTGGAATGTGCACGAATTCTCTTTCAGCAGAAGTTCCTCTCTTGGCAGCGTCGTTTAAATTTCTCTGACGAATTCTAATACCCTCCGTGCCTCCCTCAACTCCGGATCCAAGAAGTGAGCAAAGTTTTTACCCTTGTGCTGCGCGTTCTCCTATGCACAATATGACTTCCCCACGAGTTGTTAGGCCAAGATTGATGCAATGCAGGCCCAGCTAGGCATGATTTGCGAGACCTTTTTTCTCCCCCTAAGCTCGCGTCGGCACCGCCTTCGCCTTTTGCCACGCCACTCACTCTTTATCTCAATCCGGACATCGCCTTGGTTTTTTTTTTCCCCCACTCCTCTCCAAGCTGAAAATTGCAGGCTGCGGCACGGTCAACCAGGACTTTTCCAGCCCGATCCGCAGTCACGCACCGAAAATGCTGCACTTTATGAGGGTGGGAGAGATAAAGGTCTGGTAGGATCTTCCTCCTTCCACGTTTGAAGAGCGCGCGTGTCTCTCCTCTCCGACGTCCGCCTGGCGACTGAGGGATCAGGAATGTGAGCCCACTCTTACTTATTACGTACGTACATGTGGGAAGGGCCCGCCGCTCCTAGCGTTTTCCTCTCTCTCTCTCTCCCTCTCCCTCGTCTCGCACTGCCTCGGGTCCGTGAGAATCGGGAAGAAGCCGAAGAAGAAACCCGTTCGTTCCGTCAGTGGTGGATGGATGCCTGCAGCCCTGGCGTGGGCAGCCAGAAGCTGGCGGCGTGAATACACGAAGGATAATTCACATGTGCACCGTTTTGCGTTGGAGGAGCTTAAGTGAAACTGTCTCCATTCAGTTTCTCTCTCTTCCATTTGACTTTGTGCCATCAGGCTCGAGATATGAAATGAGAAACAATAGTTTTTGTGTCACCACCTCTGTTCTTTTTATAAGGTTGCTTCAGACGGCTGGATGTTTCACGTCGGAGCCAACGACGACCGCATACATCAGCAGCTCGGAGGTACTGAAGAAGCGCGTCACCTTTGTCCGCTGCCTAGCAAAGTTGCTCATCACCTGCACCAACAAGTACAAAGCTGCTCTGGCCGCCGATACCGCCACAGCTGGAAAGCTCAAAGAGGCACTTGCCGACATCTTCTTCACCGTGGACCAAGTCGTGACAAGAGGTACGAGTGCAAAGAAACGTTGATGTGCGTGTTTTACACCAACTACTTGCTAATTTATTTAAAAGGTAACTTTCTTCCTCCCTCGCCATGATTGTTCATCCTGAGCTTAAAGTGCCTCTTGCGATGGTCTGACTAAGATGATGGAAGCCACAGATGATGGCACAGTATAGAGTCACGGCCGGCGCAAGAAGATTCGATGACAAGATCTTGGTCCACTTTTCCCTCACCATTCTTGTCTTCTTCGTTGAATCCTCCTTCATGCTTCTTGTGCTGGCCAATCATGTCGTCTCTTTTTCGTCTCCCAAACAGTTAGAAATGGTGTTGAAATTTTGCTGGACGTTTTGGCTGTGTCCGTCGTCCAGGCCAAATGAAAGTTTGGTAACGCGGTGTAACGTGCAGTTGAGGTGAAGAAGGGCTTGCAAAATTCCTGTTATTTTACCCTTATGAATCCTGCTAAATACTTACAGTCCTTTTGTGCATTGCTGGACCTAACACGTGGTACGTATTGTTATTCCGCAAAGCAATCGACTCTTGACCTCAACTGTACCAGGTGTCCTATAAACGAGCAATGGACTTATGTAACAACTGCTCAGTCCTTAACGTGCTCAGCATCACTGTGCAATCTCTCTCTTGTCTCAGCAATTCCTAGCCAGGACTCAGCCCTCGGTCGCGACACCGCCAAGCATCTCCTACGCCTTTTGTTGTCTCTGCTTGACTCAAACTCGCGTTCTCCGCTGGCTGCCAACGTCGCCCAGGTCCTGACTTCCAGGGTCATCCCGGCCCTGGACCCTGAGGGTCCCACCCTGAATGCTCTCTTCGAAGTCACAGCACGGAGTGTGGCCAATACTGGGTACTTGGGCATGATATTGGAAGCCAGTCTGGAGCGACACTTCAAGGAGGAAGAAGGCGATGAGGAGAAGCAATTGCCTGGGGATCCCTGGGCCCAGGTACTTTCTTCACCACATAACTCTCCTTCGCCAGCACCTAAGCACTACTACGTTTTTGTTCTCATACATAGGTTCTTGGCTGTATCGTCCTTCCTGCGGATGGAGACAAGTTGGACGCTTTGCTCCAGTCATCAGCCAAAGAGGGAAGGCTGCTCCTGCTCTACGCCTTCACCAGGCTGAAGCCATCCAACACGCTCCAGGAGAAGACTACACTAGTCCAGCTTATTATGTCCTGGATCAGGGTCGCAGGCTTCAGGTATGTCCATCACCAGGCGTGAAAATGCCAAAGCATGCAAAATCATTTTGCTGTTTTTCCACAACCTATGTTGCATTATACGTACTTTTGTATCGTATTATTTTGATCAGTAGCGCAACTCAGTCACGCGACGTAAGCTTCGCACTGGCGGTGTACTCGGGGTCGGGTCGACGTATCAATACTAGATAGGTTAGCCCATTTTTTTCGAGCTCGGGCCGAGGCTCGAAGCGTCTCTACTTTACGCATCCGCTCCTGAGGAGTTCCGGAGATTGATAAAAATGAAAAATAAGCAAAAGCCTGTCAAAGTCCGAACTCGGAACGAACCAATCGCCAACATGCCTGCCTGGAAGGAGAGACTGATCCGGTGCCGCCTCGTCAGAGGCGAGAACGCCTACTACCAACCGAGTCAGAGACCTTGTAAGGGACGCAAAAGTGACCCCGCTGGCGCCGACGAAACTTGTGATGCACAACGCCATTCTCAAAATGTATCTGGACGTCCCCTGCACCCCACTCGAGTGGACCACTTCTGTCTCGACCGACCAGTACGTCGCTCCACCTCCTTGGACGGCTTCGGAGACATAGATTTCGATGACGGAGACTTCTTGAACTTCTAAAACGTGTTGAAGCCGGTCTTCATCTCCAACCTCCGTGACTACGCGACTACGCGACCTAGCAGCCCAGACGAGGGAACTTCCCCAGTCTTGGGTGGACCTCCTGAAGCTCGTGCCACCATTGAATGGTGGTGAGTTGGCAGCGACCTTGGGTGAAATGTTCAGCGAGACAACTCATCGTCTCCGTTTGAAACTTTGTGGTCATGTCATGCGTTGTCACTTGGAACTCGTAAATAAAATCTAAGTTTTCATAGCAGTTACTCGCTGGTGACTGTCGAGCCTCGTCCACACTTGTAGCGACTTCTGCAACGAATATGATGTCGCAATTTTGACAATCGCTGTCACGCAAAAGTAAATTCTCTCCATCACTTTCAGCGCAAAGATGGAATCCAAGTTGCCGCTCTTGTACTTGGTCCTCCTCCAGTTGCAGCAGCAGCGGCTGGCCATGGACCCTGAGACAGAAGAAGACGTGGTCCAATCCTTGCAACTTTTGTTGGACATGATGCAATATTCACTCAAGACCAACTGGACCAGTCCACTCGAGGCCATGGGCTTTCGTCCGGGCACGCACCTCACACCCAGGACTATGTTCTTTCAGCTGAGCCTCATGCTGTATGTCAGGGCTGTCGTCATCACCCCAGAGGGAAGGCTGTACTGTGGAGCGCCAGACAAACCTACGTGAGTGTGCCCTTGTAGCTACTTTGTTCGCGTGCAGTAGTCACTGGCGTCAATGCAAGGACCGTGAGGTGGGTGAAGATCAGGTTTGATGTACCGCTGCAACAGTTGGAGCTCAATTTTCCTATACAGTCAAACTTAACTTTAACTCCACGATCGTGCTCAAAAGGGTACTCGCTTGGAAGACAGTAAACGCTCACTTCGAGGTTCCAGCTCACAGCAACCTTGATCGTATGCTATGCATATGATCTTGATCTTACTATGCTTACTGCTTAGCGTTTGGGTATGCACAAAAGGTCGATTGGACTCTAAATTTTGCCGACATTGTATGTGGCATTGTGGGGTTTTTTTTTACCTTTTTAGAGACCAGACGACGATGACTCCTCAGAATTCCTCTGTTGACAAAGAATGCGAGCTTCTCCGCGCCAAGTTGGACAATTTGAGCACTCAAAAGGCTTATCTGGGTCTCCAGGAGAAGATAGGCTACGTGCTGGACGTCACCAAGGCCAGGGATCCCAAGGACTGCTCACACTCGTTCAAAACAATCGTCTCCTTCATTCGATATCTTATCGCCGATGGACTTTACGTGGAAAAGTTTTTGCAGCCAATCAGCTAATAGTTTTACACATGTAACTTGGAGTAACGGTATTATAAATGCCTTTCATAATACAGTACGGCTTTTGCTACTCTACAGAAATACAGGGGTTGGCAAATTTGGCCTTCTTTGTGCAAAAGTAAGTGTATATTAACAAATGCCTTCATTGTAGCATGTTTCTCTCTGTAAACGTAACGAGTTCATATGACGACGGCTGGAGAAAGCTCTCCCTCGAAGTCTCTGGTGCAACTGGAGGACCCGGTGGAGTCGACTCCGCTCGTGGAGTCCGTATCCCCCTTGGTCTTTCTTCGTTTTGCCTCCTCTTCCTCCGAAGCATTGATCTCAGCCTTAATCCTCAGGATCACTCGGTGCACGTCCCTGTTCTGCGGCGCGACCCGGGCGGCACAGCTCAAGGCCTGCAGTGCCTCGCGCAATCTTCCGGACTCTCGATGGGCCTTTGCCTTGGCGTAGTTGGCCTCGTAGCTGAGTGGACTGAGCGCCAGCACCTGGTCTGCCAGTTCAACCGCCTCATCGTAGGCACCCAACTTGCGCCGACAGCGACTCAGGTTGAGGAGCAGGTGGATCTGAAGTTGTTCGAAGATTGGTCTGTGCTGACCGGCGAATGTGGTAGGCAAGCGACGGAGAGCGTACTGATAACGGTGGGAAGCCTCCGAGAGGTTATTCTTCTTGAACAGGGTGTTGCCGTCTTCTAACAACTTATTCAGTAGAAGCAGCCTGGGAGAGAGAGGAACATACGCAAATGGTACATTATCTGGTGTGAAAGATACTTCCTTGTTAGTGTATGTACTTGCAACCTTACATGATATCCGGCTTTCCACTTGCCATCGCCCAGGTGGCGGGACCAAGCTTGGCACCCTTCTTGAGGAAGCACTGTACGGCCAGAGCATTCCTGCAACTTATGGCCCTGTCCAAAGGCCTCATCCCGTTGATGTCAACGTGCTCTATGATGGCGCCACAATCCAGCAGTATTTGCACCACCCTCGCGTCACCCTTATAAGCGGCGAGGTCGAGAGGAGACCGACCCTTCTTGTCCGCGTGGTTGGCGTCGGCCCCCTTGTCCAATAAGAATTCCACAGCCTGTACTTGCGCCTTAAGGCATGCCCAGCCCAAGCTGGTGAGTCCTTCCTTGTCAGTATCTTCCATCTCGGCTCCGCGCGAGAGAAGGAGTTCCATCAAGCCCGTGTGGCCCTCGGCTGCCGCAAGCATGAGCGCCGTGCGCCCGGCGGCATCTGCTTGCCCCGGGAGTGCTCCTTCGCTCAGCAGAAGATCTGCAACACTCCAGTGGCCTTGTCTCGTGGCTGCGTGCAGGGCCGGGACCTCCTTTAAGTTGGTTGCGGAGACGGAGGCGCTTCTGGAGAGTAAGATCTCGCAGCAGCGTCTATGTCCCGCAGCCGCAGCGGCGCAGAGCGCAGTCTCCCCGCGCAGAGTCTCGCTGGCGTTGATATCCACCTCGGACATGTCTAGCAGGTACTCCAAAACCTTTGCAAAGAAAACGCCCATTGAGCACCTTAAATAACACAATTGTTGTCAGATCCTTCCTCACCTGAAATCTGCCAGAAGCTGCCGCGGCCACCAGAGCTTGCTGCGAGGCCTCGCTCAAGCTGATGTCCTTCTTCCTCCGTTTATTGTTGCAGGGCCAGTCGCAGGAGACCAAGAACTCGACCATGCTGAGGTGACCATTCTGCGCCGCATACACAAGAGCGCAGTGGTCGGACCTGTCCGACTGGTTGATGGACGCGCCAGACTGGATCAACGTGCGGGCAACATCTGCAACGGCGTAACATGGGCAACACGCGTGAGATGCATAAGCAAATTTAGGGTATGATCAATATTTTTAATGTTATTCTCCATGTGTTTACAATTCCTGCCAAGTGAGACACTTGGGGCATCAATATTTTCCTCTAAGACATGCATAAGTAGTCAATCTCACGAAAAATCAGCACGAGAATGAGTGCAACAGCTAAGACAAGATTACCAATCTCAACTACCTCCAAATATAGAAGAACTGCCATTTTATGATAGACCTTTTGGTCATATTATTCTTGATGAGGTTGGGTCTGTTTCTATTTGACCAGGTCCAACATCTGTCTTGAAGTCAGCCAGACGACCAAATTTGCCACAAATGTATGGAGAACACATGCACAACGCATGGATCGTGTTTTGCCTACTCACCTAAATGTCCTTTCATGGCAGCAAACATGAGCGGGGTGACGCCATCAAGATTTCCCTTGGTCACATCAGCTCCGAATTCAAGAAGGAGAGCCACCATTTCTTCATGGCCTTGTTCAGCAAAGAGCGCCAGCAGCGGTGCTTGACGCAAAAAGCCGCACACATGATCTGGAGATGCGCCTGCCACAAGCAGCAACCTGGAGACGTCCACGTTAGCGCAGAACACATTTTGTTGTGTTGCCAATGCTGCAGAAGGGTCGCTGGTTTCTCCAGCACAACTGAGCCACAAGGTCTCCGGTTCCTCATCCTCTCTGAGTGCCTTCAGTACATGGTTTGCCAACTGGAAAGTCCTCTCTGCCGTTTGTTCTTCTTCCACCTCAGTCCTCATTCTCATGGCGACTGCAAGATGACCGGTACGGATGTTGCACGCATATTTGCTGTCCTCGTCCAAGGAGAGCAGGAATCTTCGAAGTGCCGGATGGTGGAACATGACCGTGTCGTCGCCTCGACGAACCAGAAAGCCAGAAAGCTGATTGAAATGAGTGACAAACTCTTGCCAGGTCAGGTCCGGCGACAAGGCTGTCAACGAGTGAAATATCTCAGTGATTGTTGGTGGTTCTGAGGATGCCAGACACACAGACAAGATGTCGGCAGCATTCTTGCGAAAGAGCGTGACGCTGCTGTGAAAGCGCAAGTTCAGCTCGAGGGTGAACACTTCCGAGAGTGAGACCGGCAGCAGCTTAAACCCCGAGGACTTGAGCACGAGATGGCCACGCTCGATCAGCTCTAGGGTATGCTTGGTGTGTAGGAAGTTGCCATTACTCAAGTCAGTCAAGTGTTGTATGAATCTTTCTTGAGGGGTCCCGCTCTCGAAACGGCTGTTGCTGGAGGCGGAGGCGGCATTGGACGCCAAAGCGCCGCTCAGACGCATCCGGTGGCAGATGAAGTCTGTCATGTCCTTTCGTACCCGTTCATCGAGGCTCGACTTGTCGAGGCTGAAAGACAGATGGCAAAGTCCTTGTATGTCATCACGTGATCCAGTACTGGTCTACCTGATCTGGTGAAACGGTAGCCCCTTGATCACAGGCGAACCCCCCTCGGACGACCTGACCGTGACGACAAACCTTATCCACTGTGGGAATGAGTCCAAGTGCCGGGCCAAGAAGGAGGCGATGGTGTCGCCCTTGTCAGGCCGGTGCTCCTCCTCAGCCTCACAAAGCCCGTCGATGACTATCACGCACTGCCTGATCCCGACATTATCCACTCCTTGGACCGACCTGAGCGGCTCTAGGATGCCCTCTTCCAGCGCATGGTCGGGCTTGGCCAGGCAGTAGGTCATCGTCAGTCTGGCCCTGAGGTCGTAGTCGGAGGCCAGCAGGTTGTAGTATGGTCTCAGGGCTGGAGCCTGCGACAGTTGGGATGCTAGCGAGTGGACGAATTCGGCGACTGAGCAAGTGGGAGCATTGTCGGCCTGGCAGAAGTGATAGGCAACCACACGAGACGCCAAGGACGTGAGGCTCTCTTCAGGGACGGACTTGGGCGGGGATCGTGGTTGGCCCGCCACACCTGATCAGAAAGGGGAACCACTTATGTCCATCATTCGATGAAGACTGAAGGCCTTTTGAGATCGCTGAATACAAGGACCCTTAGAAGGATCACGTTCTCAAGAAGCAATACCAAATAGCAGTATTTGCCATTACTGGTTGGAAGGATGGATTTTCACTAGTCCCAAAGTGATGCTAATACTGCACATTTGCTTCCTAACAGTAAGTAACAGCTTTTTTGGATTCCCAACTTCACTCTCTTTTGCATTTTCTTCATCAACGCCAAGGACATCCCCCCAGGTACAAAAAACAGCCACAGCTCAGACCCAAGAGGCCTTGGAAAAGTTTTGTTCTTCTTCGCATTCTCAAACAAAAGCATGGAAAGTCTGGATCAAGGGTAGTGCACACAACAACTCCCTGATGAAGTGTTGAGCGCTGAAAAGACACACATCTGTCATTTTTTAGGCGGAAAACTAACTCATCCAGGTGTACCTAAGCATCAAACAAGATTACTTGGCTGTCACCAGGAGACTGGAAAAAAGTCAGGAGTTGGTCATAAACCCATTCAACTCTAGCGAGAAAAAAAATTGTGCTTGCAAGTGAAAGGTTGAGCAACTGAGAAAATTGCACTCGAGGGATCCACACACACACCCCACCCCACACACACACCCAAAAAAATGAAAATTGTGTAAGAAAATGCCAGCGAAAGCTCTAGTAACAAAAAGAATTGAGCGACAAAACTTGTATTTCCTGTCTTAGTTTACAACGTTTGCCCCTCTGTCTGATGGTCGTCATGGTGGAAATGATAACGTGACCGTTTTGGGCGTACCTTGATAGATTGTCTCCGCCGCCCTGCCGAAGCAGCTCTTCTCCACCATCTTGAGTACGATGGCGGTCTTGCCCGTGCCGGCCGCGCCCACCAGAGTCACGCCGCGGTTCGTGGGCAGGTCCGACGAGAGACTTTCTCCGATCTCTGTGAAGAGCCACTGGCGGCCCACAAAGACGGGATCTGCATCGCGCTGTGGGACCTCGAAGAACAGAGGCTTCAGAGGCCAGCGAGAATGACAGAACTGAGCGAATTCCTCTGGAAGAAACAGGGACGGAAGACATCAGCGTGCGTACAGGGAGTACAATGATGGAACGTTAACTGCTTTTTTTTACTTGTTGTTCTAAGTGAGTTCTAAAATATCGCCGAAAGAGACTCTCGGGGCATCAGTGCAACCTTTTAAGACCTACAAAATAGTCACACTAACGAAAAGCGAGAATGAGGATGATCAATCTCATCTACCTCCAAAACCTCTCACTAGCAAAGTTTTATTGCCATTTTTCCTGATCAACACCATCGAGATCCTCTATATTGTAGGTAGAGCCTCTGCTTCTCCGCCATATTGTTCTGGACAAGTTTTGGCTTGTTTTTACTTGACCAGGCTTGATTCAAGTGTTGAAGTCAAACTGACTCTAAATTTTGCCACCACAAAACAGGGTATACAGAGTGTTCTGCACGTGTGCGTGCCCACTCACCACGTACAGGGTGCTTCATACTTTGCCTCAGTCAGTTGGTTTTTCGGGTTGAGGGGGCCATATTGGTCAATCGAAGCCACATTTACAGGTTGCTTCAGCTAGGTAGAATCTTTATGAGCAGCGGTCAAACAAAAAGAAGAATCCACTTTTTGCTGCCCAGCCCTTGTTTGTAATCATCAAGACTTCCAAGGTCAAACCCGACTGCGCCTGTTTTTCAACCAAGCCAGTGTGTGAAAAGGGGCTAGAAACAATGGGCTTAACATGTCCAACGTTGTCAGGTCCATTCAGAGGTCTTTCCAGAGCTTACAAACATTTTGGACTCTTCTCCATTGGGTCCCCTTGTACGTACGTCTTGGGTGCAGTACGTCTGTATAGTATTGTTTGAGTAGCACGTTCGCACTCATACCTCTGGGATCGATCGTTCTCTGTTGTGGCAGTGGTTGCATTAGCGAGCCTGAATTGGCCAGGGACGACCTGCTGCCGGCCGTGGCCGCCCTCCTGTTGCTGAGCATCGGCGACGGGATCGCGATCGTCTGATTGTGGAAGGCTGAAGCCAGAGAGGCCATGCTGCCGCACGGGCTGGGCCTGCCTCTGGTGAAATTGTTGTTGTTGTTGGCGGCGGCGCAGGCGGTGGCAGTGGTTATGGTCTGCAAACTGTTGAGGGAGGTTGTGGACTGAAAGCCAGACTCGCGACCGAGGCTACTGTTCTTGTTGTTGGCGGCGACGACGACGGCTCTTTCTCTGGCGTTCGCACCCAGGGAACTTGATCTGGCGAAGTGCGAGGCCTGCAGGAGTCCGCGGCGGCGCTGCTGGACGGAGGAGGCGATCCCGATGGAGCTGTGCACGCTGCCAGAGTCGTCTGAAAGGTGACACGGACTCGTGTGCATGTCTAGAACCCTTTCAAAACGTGTCAGGAGAAGACGATAGAGTGCATCTAAGAGCAGGTGCTCGTATATCGAGTGATCTTGTGTACTGAAACGCATCCAATAAGAATTGCAACCTTGACAGGCCATCATTGTGGCTGGAGAGACGATATCCAGGCCTAAGTGCAATATGCCCAATGGAGGCCATCATTTCAGCCTAAATTGTCATCTTTCAAAAAAGAAATATGTTGGAACTTTGCTTTTTTGACAAACTGGGAGGAAAGTCTAAGTGCTTCACTACAGACAAGATCAAGCCCGTAGTACTAACAAGATAGTGGCATCTTTTTTACAACAAAGCCACTACACTACTACAATATGTGGTGTTCACGCACCGGGTGTCCCGTCAGTCTGAGGACACTTCTTCGTGTACTCTCAGAGCTGGAAGTGTACTTCGTCCTCACACTCACGGGACACCCGGTATAACAGCTTAGAAGCATAAAAGCTTGTAAGAAATGTCAGCAAACAGGCGTTAACGTTGTTAGTGGCATGCGGACACAACAGTTATGAGGCATTCATGCAGCCTCTCTTTACCTATTCCCCACATGGACTCGAACTTTTCTCGAATTTCCTTGGGCATCTTCTGCATTTCTGACGATCGCATGAGAGCTGAAGGAGATTAGAAGGGAAAAAGTGCAGCAATGATGTTATTGAAGCGCTTAAAATAGGACGAGACACTTGAAACCGCCACCTTTCGGTCGTTATGGAGGACAGTGTTAATACTTTGTGCATGAAGCAACAGCAATTTATCGATGTTGGCAAAGCAAAGGAAAAAAAAGCACAGTCTTTTAAATGTGCATCCTCACGATGACACTTTTTGTTCGGGAGAAAAGCCTCGGGTTTATTTTTCTTCTTCTTCTCCCTACCGCTGTTTATACTCACCGGAGAGGGTGGCCTCGTCGACGTTGACAGTCTGCGGCCTCCTGTTGTGCCTCTGCATCCACGAGGGGCGGTTGGGCTTGGGGCTCTGGACGTAGCGTCTGGCCCGAGGAGCCGCGGGCGGCGTGGAGCAAACTGGGGTATGGAGAGGGAGAAGCAAAGGCTCAAAAAGTAGTAGTATCACTCTGGAGGTGACCACATCTTTTGTGAGCTGAGGCAGAAGCTCAATGCTTATTGTGACCAGGCAGTGACCAGCGGAAAGACTGTGAGAAAATCGCGCCGATCACATTCGATGAGGGAATCGACAAATTTGATGCGGAAATCACGTAATTTGATGGGAGACATCATCGAATTGCATAAAAAGTTTGCCAAATTTGATGAGAGTCATTGCCAAATTTGACAAAGAAGGCACCAACTTTAATGAAAAAAATGACCAAACCCGTTGAGAAAATCTCCCAATTCTGCTGCTGTCCTGCCAAGTCTGTACCGCATGCGTTCTCCATGGCCGTGCTGCTGCTCCATATTGAGCTAAATCGTGAGCTAAGTAATCTTCTTTCGGGCAATCCCTACCCCTGCCGTTGAAGTTCCGCTCGTCCGTCCTGATGTTGGTCACGGCCATCAGGGGGTTCCGCGTCGGAGAGTTGTGAAAGCTGACGCGGTTCGCGGGCGTGGAGGAGCCGCCTCGGAAGGGGGAGTCGCAACCTGGCCAAGAAGAAGACGTTCCAACAGAACGGTAACGACGCATGGACAACATGATTGCCAAGTCCTTTCAACGTGCTTGCGGATGAAACAACCCCCCCCCCCCGCCAGCCCCCAAAAAAGATGAAACCGCCTCTATTAATCGCCATCACGCAAGCACTTCTTTGTCCACCATAATACGCCCTTTTGTTCTTGTTCCTTGTTTGCTTTTTCATGCACTCTTGCTCGTAATACTAAGCCCTTTACGCGTGTGATGTACGTACGTGTACGTACAGTGCGTGCGTGTGTATGTATGTGTGCGTGCGTGCCTAACCCTTTCCTTCCTCATCATCCTCAGGCCACCCATTCATTTGCTCATCCATCCATCTATCTGCCACCTTGTGCATATTCATTATCTTACAGCACTATTCTCTGTCAGAGCAAGTGGTGGCTATAGAAGTAGCAGCAGCACGTGTACAGCGTGTCCGCGGCCATGTTCGCTTACCTCTCCTCTCTTGTGCGGTGCAGAGGCTGCATATTTCCTTAGTAAAGAGGCAGGAGTAGCACCGCGTGTGGCCACAACTATCGATCAGCTTCCTCTTCTTGCCCGAGTCATAGGCCTCGCTGCAGCTGGGGCACAACTCGACATTACCTGTAAAAAAAGGCGTCACAGTTTGATGTCATCATATGTCAACCGGCACAGTTATATCGTTTATCGATTCGGGACCCCCTTTTCTTCTTCTCTCACTTACAGGGTGGCCTCAAGTCTCGTGTGAAGGACGAGCCAAGCAACAATGACGACCAAATACAGAGCTACAGGGCGGCCTCACATTGAGTGTTAGAGAGTAGCAAAATGGGGATGACGAAAGAGCGCTGAGCAGAATTATTTGATCTTTTTTCCCCATACTTGTACTGCTCTCAACAACTCATATCCCAAAGGACTTCTTTTGGCCTCAATATCTCGGGAACGAGACTTGAAGCACCTCAAGACTGGTAAAGGCTAAAAGAGGTCATTTGGGATATGAGTTGTTGAAATGGAACAAGCATGAAAAAAGGGATCGAATAATACTGTTTCAATGCCGTGTGTTCATCATCCCTATTTTGCTACTCTCTAACACTTGACCTGGGGCCACCCTGTAGCTCCGACTGGCACAGTTTGCTCGCCTTTGTTACTTCACGCGTCTTTAACACCGGACCTGAGGCCACCCTGTAGGTGACTGCAACAGCTAGTTCCAGTCATCACTACTTCACCACTCTTTAACGCGTGGGCCACCCTGTAACAGGCAGCTTTTGCACGCAACCAATATGTTATAGCTGTGTACAGGGGTGTTTGCTCTTTGCCCCTCCCATGTTACCCATTTTGGCTGTGCTGCTTCTCTCAAATTCGTCGCGCCGAGACTTCCTCTCTCTGATTTTGTTATTGTTGCCGCCTCCGTCACTCTTGGTCTTGGCGGCGGCGGCCAAAAATGGCATCATCGTCATCCGCCGCACCAAGAGGCCCCCCTTCTTGGCCCCGCCGACCCTTTTCTGCCGGTCCTGCTGGAGATTTAGATTTGACCTCTCGGCCAACGGTTTTCTGACAGGTAGCGGAGGCGGCTGCTGACAGGAGGGGCCCGCAGTCATGCCTCGTCCTTGGGTCGCCGTCCTTGGCGTCCTCCTGTCCTCGCACACGACCTCGTACAGGGGCTCGTCCTGGTCGAGGTCGGCAGGGGTAGCGTAGACGGGCGAGAGCGCCACCATTCGCCGTTGGCAAGACGGAGAAGCTTCTTTGACATCGTCTTCGTCGTCATCTTCTTCTCCATCATCGTCGTCCTCTCGACCGCACGCCCAAGACCACGACAGAGGAGAGTAATGCTGTTCTCTCCGGACGGGCATGGTGTCTTGCCCATCACAACACACTGACTCAAGCTGTGATTTCACTTGGTCCACGATATCAATACACAAAGAGAGAGTTTGTATAGGTATAGTTCATATATTGTATACACACTTATAGGAGCACACACACACTGCCTTCACCCCCCTGCCTCTCTGCGGTAACTGACTGCGATAGAAGGAGCCACTCGACCGACAACGGAAACCAACCCACGCAAAACTCGATCTCTGCTGTGGGCTACGTTCGTTCGTTTGCCCAACGTTCTTTTTTTCAGCTCAACTTTAGGGAATAGTGCATAATGTGCGTCTGTCTATGCCGTCCAGGGCTGAAGCAACAGATTGTCGTGTGCCTCTATGGCAACCCTGAGCAATTTCTGGGCATCGTGGCGTCATATCTACGAGAGAAATTCCAAAATTGAGAAACTTTGAAAAAATGAAAACTTAAAAAACTCAGACAGCTACGTTGCCTCATGCACTGCGGATGGAAGGAAGTGATCAACCACTGTCATGCCAGTAGAGGTTTGGATCCCGGGGATCACCTGCAGAAGGCCTTCCAGGCCCTGCGGGAGGACTGCATGGAGAACTCATGTGCCTAAAAGCTAATGAAAACAAAATCCCTTCTCGCGTTCGTGTAAGTGCTACTTCTTCTTTGTCCGAAAAATGCCACAATTTATCGGTAGAGCCCTGTATGGACGTGGACAAGAGCATGAAGGTGACATTGTTTTCGCTAGGAATTGCGTCAACATCTGCCAATTCAGCCACGTCTACTAGGCTGAATCTCAGTCACTGGTTTGTGTGTGTGAAGGGGGGGGGGAGGCATCGCCCATTAATCGTGATAAATGGAGACCCACAAGTTGGACGCCGTAATATTGGGCGCCCATTTGGGGGCTTTACTTTGTGATGAAGTTCTCCAATTTCCAGCTGCGAATATTCAAAACGTGTGCGTTGCTAGTAGCTCTGTACGTCACAGCGATGCTGCGTCGATCGGAATTTCCTGACTCATTCCTGTCCAAGGCCCACGACCGGCCTATCATAGGCCTATTTGCCTCCCTCTCAAGGTTCTTGCAGTGTTTAGAAAACTTTTGCTCGGGCGCAGCAAATAAAAAAAAAGAAATGACTCACCTATTATTCATCACGCAAAAATCCCCAACTGACTGGCGGCGTCCCCATTGTCTTGGTGAAAAGAGAGGCAGGTGGAGACCTCACAGTTGGCAAGTATTTTTCCTCGGATTGACACACAATGATCGGTCCTTTCTAGTTTATTTGGTATTTATTCCAGCCACGCCTGGAGCTTTTTGGGAAGTGAAGCAGCTCCACAGGGATGACATCATCGCAGACAAAGGGAGAAAGAGCGCGGCCAACGGGTAAGAATTGCTGCGCCACCAAATTGCCAGTGCAAAAAGTTATGAACAACATAAAAGTTGATGTAACAACAAAGTGCAGCGGAGTTGCTTACGTGGCCTCTGACTATTATTGAAGCGCGTTACCATTAGTTTTCATTACACAGCTCCTACTGAAACCGTTAGGGGTCTCCTCAGTATTCCGTCGTCTTCTGCCCTTATCGTCTACAGGGTGTAACGGAATTGATGAACCCGCCCCTGACATTTTGCCGAAGTTGAGTGTAACCCTAAGGTTCTTTTTACTCACATCTTTCGTTCTTCCATGAGTTGCTTTGTCAGCGTCTAGTCCGCCTCTACAGGGGACCAATATTTTGGCAACCCTGACTGCGAGAGACAGACACAGAGAACATGTGAGTGTGAGGGACTTACTCCTTGCACCCGAAATACTTCACGAAGAAACAGAGAAAGATTTGCAGAAATAGAGCACATACGAGGATGTGCTACTTGTTCTGGCAACCCTAACTTAGAGAGACAGAAACAGAGGACCGGAGGAGGAGGATGCACGGTTCAATCCAATCGATATTTCAAGCACAATATTGTACTTACAAAAATGTGAACGAAACTCGCTGAATTTTGGGGGACGAACTGTCTCTTCACTTGCATTTCAATACACCCGAGCCAGGTTTAGTCAGGCTAGTTTAGGAAATACAAGTGTAGCGAAGCGGAAAAGTATCTTTCATTCGTTTCTTTTTTATCACAAAAAGGGATTTTTCCTCGGGTTGCCGTTGTGGTGCTTATTGCTCTTGCTGCCGCTGCTGTTAAAAAAATCCATTTGGGTAGTCAAAATGAAGCCAGTGTCTTTTGCATAATGGACCTGTACCCACCAAGCTGATGCTGCAACGCTATTGTTGGTTGGTTATATATAAATATTGATTATAAACACAGCAGCACGCTTATATTTCGAAGTACGTATCATCTTCTAGGCATATTGCCGTAACATACATCATATTTGGCAACTCTGACTTTCAGAGACAATCACAGAGCAACTGTTGACTGTCGGGACGGAAGTCACTGTTGGTTCACCCTGTACTCCAGTGTTAGAATCTCGAAAGCTCAGCTCGGAAGGATGCAGAAGCACAATGCAAGAAATGAGGCAAAGAGTAAGAAAACAGTATATATTCCTTTTGTATCCGTTGACTTATGAGAAGCCGTGACCATCAAAGCCTTCCTCAGACATGAACGCGAGTTGAAGGAACTGCGTAAACGCTGTTGTCTCGTATAATTTTGAGGCAGAGGCAAAAAATTGCTCTCGGGGCCGCTCTTATTGCTTTGTTCTACAATGGCGTTGTTGTCTTGTCTGAGGACTCTTTTTTTCTCCATTTCTTCCTAGAGCTGCTAAGACCCAAACCTGCTCTCATCTCTGTTTCTCTCATTGGCGAGCGCGTTGAAGCCTTCGGTACTTATACACACATTGCTGTAAACACACATTTTCTTGCGCTCAAAGCAGTGGATAAAGTGTTTGATCTGGGCAGAGCTGCCAGAGTAACTCTGCTGCCGCCAGTCAACTTGAACAGTCCATCCCTGGGGCCACATGATGAATGACACCCTTTTTTCATATAAGAGTCTTTGCGTCCCATTCTGTATCCACGAACGTACTGCACAAGGATGGACTCAGCGCCGAGCGATGCGCTTAAAATGTCGGTCCCCTTATTTGTCACTTAGGCATCAACACTGTAAATGGATATCTTAAAGACGTGACAATTCGAGGCCTCTACGTGGCCTCGGTGATGCCTTCTAAAGGCTGTGCACACTTGTTGGACGGGTGGTGCCGCACTTGGTGTTGTTCGAATGAGCCCCAAACTCGCAAATTGACAATTTGGGCCTCAATGTGCCCCCCTTCAGTCTCTCTGAGGACACTGCATACTTTGGTTGTG
>JAAUXU010030549.1_pt1 | contig 19640 bp, 22 predicted proteins | sample 7278151 | NCBI WGS metagenome assembly JAAUXU01 (sample SAMN14350113, study PRJNA611818) | marine sediment metagenome | isolation source: surface marine sediment (1.8m) | place: French Polynesia: Moorea | collected 2018-08 | reverse complement strand
TTGGGCCTTCAATGCTCACTTCGACTCCTGTTTGGATGTTGAAGTTCCCCCAAATCAGCCAGGAAGTGTCTGTGGTACAATTGGGGACGTCAAAACGTCCGAATGAGCGGGTTTTGAGCGTTCTCAAATGTATGGGATGCAATTCACCCAATCAAGGGTGTTTGCTGAGAAGTCTGTTCTCGTAGCCAGTGCTCATAAGCGGCTCCCACTGCAAAAACATCAATCTTTAAGACATCATTTTGTTATGAAAACGGGTTTTTCTCTCAACCAAATCTGCAAATATCCTGAAGTTTGCAAAGGTGGCAGTGCTTCTTCCAAGTCGCGGTTCGCAATTGTGTTTCCCAAATTGTGTAGATTTAAAAGAAATGAGGACAAAGACAGCATTGACTCAGCGGGGAAATTTCAGGTCCAGAGAAAGCGGCGTTATTAAAAGGAACGAGGCATTAGTTGCTTCATTTTAAAAATTCTTCTTTACCGACCTGCAATATAACGTTATGCTGTTACGAAACGACAGTGGAAGCCGCTTCATCGAACTGCCGACTATCGAGAAGGACACTTTTTCCAACGTCTTTGAGGAATCTTGGTTCTTTGAAGATGCCTAAATTTTGTCTTGTTCTCGCTGTACTCTCGGACTGATGGAACAAACGCTCAATGGAACAACCTGACAGAAGCCTTCCGCCCGTGCTGGTCTTATTGTACTGTGCTGTACGCTAGGTGCTGTCACCATTGAAATGCACCTGAGGCCGTCTTGGCCGCCCTGTACAGGAAGAAGTGTTCATGCAAATCCTTGTTGCAGGATTATTACTATAACTACGAGAAGGATTCCACCTCGTTCAGGCCGTCGACCAAGGAAGGCTTCTACCCCTCTAAACCATTCAACCGCCCCTACCGCCAAATCGCAGTCCAGAGCCCCCCTCCGGTCAGCATCAATGACCGCCAGTCGAGCTTCGGAGTTTCGGTCGACTTCGCCGGAGGCCTCGAAGACAACCCCCTGCTCAAGCTGAACAACCCAAACACCTACGAGGGCTTGAGCTCGTACGAGTCCTACACGAAGAGGGTCCCGCTGGACATCAGCAACGCCTTCAGGTCGGTCTACACACACTCTGGCTCTTTCTACAGGGAATCTCAATGTCTGCTGCATTTACACTGTGTGCATTGAAGCACAATTAATGCAACACACAACTTCATTAAGTACTTGCGGACGTTGGCGCAGGCACTTTTGTTGGGGAGGCGTCGAGAAACGTGGGGGTGCTGAAGTTGGTCACGGAGACACTGACCAACCCAGGACAAGAGGGCAAGTTTTGGGCGGAATGCGCGAGGTTTTCAGGCGGACCCACGGGGGGAGTGGGGGGGGGGGGCTTAAGATGGGGGTCAGGGTACCCCCAACCGTCTCGTGTTTTGGGAGTCTCCTGGATGGTCCCCTTCTCGACTTCTCCCCAGCCAAAGACGGTGCCTACGGCAACGTCTGAATGCACATGAGCGTACTCAAGTTGTTCAGCTTCGTCCTCTACGTGCACGAGAGCAGCAAACAAATTTGATCAAAGAATTGTGCACAGACAGACCTCTTCATGCCCGCAGGGACACCCCTTACAGTGCGCACGTGGCCAACGACCTACAGCAGCCGCTCCAGCAGCCGCTCCAGCAGCCGCTCCAGCAGCCGCTCCAGCAGCCGCTCCAGCAGCCGTCGACACACGCCCTGGAGTCGCTCCACTCGTCGCAGCACTTCCAGTCGTCGCTAAGGGAGCCCAGCGACTTGCAGTTCCAGTCGATCAATCCCAAAGATCCCAAAAACATATTGATCTCGTTCCCACGCCAGGTGGTGGGCAACGGCTACGTTGCTGCCAGCAGCACCAGCAGCACTTCCAGACCCGTGGAGACCCCTCCTTCAATCACTACCTCCAGTCACGCCTTCACCACGACTTCACAAGACGTCAGCAGCTTGTCCACCAATCCCTTCCAAACCTCTGAGTGGCTGCGGACGACGCACGTCAAGCACGAGTTCACGCCCGTGACCACCTCCGATGAAAGCGGTGAAAACGTCAGCCACGACGCTCTTGCCGTCAACGATCCTCAGGTGCTTCCCCCGCCGACCGCCATCGACGACGACTTGAGCAGTCCAGAGATTGTTGACAACGTCATCCACAACCATCACCACCATCAGGTTGACTTGGCCACCACCACCACCACCGCCACCACCACCCCAAGACCCGCTCAGGTGCACAGAGACCAATTTCGCCGGCCAAGCTACAATCACCGCCCTCGGCGACCTCAACCAGTGAGAAACAACAACGAGAACAACTTGGGTCACCAACACCACTTCCCCAGAAGGCAAAAGCCCCTCTTGTTCCCTTTGCCTCCTCCGCCAAGAAGAGTCCCAGTTCTCCAGCATCTTGGAAATGCTTTCAGAGGATTTTTCAGAAGAGATCACAGCAAGCTCAGGAGGAGGAAGAGACCTGTAGGCATTCATCAACAACATGATCATCGCCATCACCATCTCCATCACGGAGGTCATGGTCATCACCACGATGAGGGGTTGATGGATAAGTAAGTAGTTGTTGGCGGATACGAGTGATTCGCCATCCCGCAGACCCACACCGGCTGGGGCGGGACGGTTGACCACAACGTCAGACTTGCATTCAGTCTCAGTCACCCAGGCCTTGGTGGGTGGACTTCAAGGGGGGGAGGGGGACTCCCTCCTTGAACTCCTTGAACTCCTTGAACTCCTTGAACTCAGGGAGGGACTTAAACTCCCTCCTGTATCTAAAAGTGCTGAAAGTGCTGACGGTGAAAAGAAACATTTTTCCCGAACTCCTTCCGAGACTTTTGCCATATTTGCTGAATTTTGTATTACGCATGCAAGCGCATTGCGTAGACACATAATTTCAAGCATTCATCAGTCACAGCTGAGCACAGGGTTTTCAGAGCTTCATGTTTTGACGAATTCGCTTGGCTGAAGTCTAGGCTGCCTGAGCTGGGACGACACCTCGGTCAGGGTCCTCACTCTGTCTGTCCAAGGAGTCCCGGTCGGGAGCAGTTCAGAGTCTCCAGCTCCTCCGTGGTGGGGATCAACGAAAGTCAGCCGTCCCCTGCAGCGGAGCCCGAAATGACTTAAGTTCTGTCTTTTTACACGTCAGCCCCAAAATGCGACCTTGAGGCAGGTGTCCCTGTTGTGAGTGACGACGTGACTGAGACTCACACTCATTTATTTCACACACCTGTGCTGTGTCAGCAAGAACGATGGGCACTACGTGGAACAGTAGTACGATACAGCAGACCAGACCGCTATACGGCTGCTCACTTTCAAAGAACATTGGGCAAACGTTAATATCTTGTCACAATTATTGGCCCCTGTGTGGGAATGATAGGAAATGTTATTCTAACGTTTGACAACAAGAAGGTCGAACACTTTTGTTGGATCAACAATTAGGAGCATCCTGAACAACTGCAGTACGAACCATCATGCCGTGGCTGATCTACGTGGCAGGGAGCAGGAAGAAGCCTAAGATCACCTTGCGATTAGAGCACAAACTCAGGCCCCCCGACGTCTACAACAGCCCTGGGCTGACGTTCAAGGTCGAAGAGGCCTATGAATAGTTATATGTACGTATGTGAAGGGCATGCACAATCTATAGAGGCTGGGATAGAGAGGAATTTCAGTGAGATTTTTTTCTCTTCCCTGGATCGCAATACATGCAGTTTATTCTGCCCTCAGCTCCCCCAGCGCCTGGCCAATGGGGGCTACCTTTGCAAACTTGACCAGGTCTGTGGGGTTTGGCGAGTTTGATCATCGGAACCTAACATATCTTTATGAATGCGGGGGCATTCGTCCACAAGGTGTATAAACTCATTGCGGAATTTGCAGTTTTTTTCCTGTGTGTTACCTATCTTGAATTCATGGTAGCTCAGGTTGGAGTGTCCTGTTGGCATTTGTATTAGAATGCTATAAGGTCCTTCCTTGAAAACGTCTCCAGTTTGATCTCCCCAGGTGTTTCGATCCACCTTTCAGTTTGGCCACACGTGGACAGCTGCCTCCACCGTGTTGTCCAGATTTGATGGAATATTGTTGCTATAGATTTTGTCCATACAGTGGTTGCTATAGGGAGTTTTGTGACATTTTGTTGGCCACCTCTGACTTCTCTTCGGGGTCATGGTCCTTATCGATTTTATTCCACTGTAGGACAACCCTGTTTGTCCTACCCGGGTCATTTAGGCAGTCTATACTATCTTGGGTTGTTTTACCAGTGTGGCGTTTACTACTGGCTGCTTGTATTACACTTAATTTGTTTACAGAGATTTTAATTGTTTTACCCTCGTTGGGGGTGAGGGCCTTTACTGTCTGTATCAGAGCAATAGTCTCTACCTGGAGCACTGTTGCTTCTTTGAGTAAGCCACTGTAACCCATATTGGTAGTTCCTTTTTATATATTGGGGCACACCATCCTGCCCCTTTATCATTTTTTTTATTCTCGTAGTGTATATAGTAGGTATTGTCTTATAGTTTGATGGGGTGGCTTCAGATTTCTTCTTTATCTTAAAGTTTCCCTTCCAGTTCCAGTTCCCACTGGTTTGGTCAAGATTACTTTCGTACATCCGTTCATTGACTCATTTTTTTAGGTTGGAGCCAGTGTCCTCTTTTGAAATAGTTACTTATTCGCGGCTTTACTGTTAGGTTACATAAGGGCAACAAACATCAGGATGACTGATCCATTCATTGTGTGCTTATGTCCACAAAGGCACTAATGTTGAATAGCTTGTCCCAGGGGAGGGCAGAAGAAGACGAGTCCAAGGGAGACGAGTCCGAGGGAGACGAGTCCGAGGGAGACGAGTCCGAGGAAGACGAGTCCGAGGAAGACGAGTCCGAGGAAGACGAGTCCACTCGATGATTTCCTCCACTTTCTGCTACTTCATGCACAATTTCTCTTTGTCGCCACTGCTTTGACGGACTTTGTGGGGAGGCCAGAAACAAGGCCAAGGCCGTTGGAGTGAAAGACTTCGGTGGTCAGCTCGACTGAGGCTCGGCCAGCCTCGTTTTAGAAATCCACTTCTCTGGCCTCATCATTGTCCCCAAGGTGCTCAAGAATCAGTTATTTGGCCCGTCCGATTGACTGGTGCAGGACTGCACCAGGAACTTTCCCTCTCAGGAGGCCGGGATGGAGTCACATACATAGGTCATGGGGCAGAATAACCTCGTTCATTCAGTTGAGCTTCTTCAGGGCTGTCTTGGTAATCCGCGATTCTTCTTACTTAGCATGGCTTACGTCGTGACCAAGATGTTGGGCAATCACTACGGTGACCGCTCTTTCGACGTCTTTGACTGGGTGCCCCTCATTGCCGTCCTGGTGGCCGGAGGATTCATCGTCGCGGGTCTCTTCCCAAACGGGTTCAACACATTGGGGATCACCAACGGCAACCTGGTGAGTACTGGTGATGTAGTACGAAGGGCGGAAGGGGATGAAGTTCCAAAAAAAAACGCTCCTCAATCCTTTGGCAGGTGCTGAACACGGGACGCTCGCACGACCCCGGCCTCAATCGACTCGGTCGCTGGCTCGAGGACGGCGAGGACGTCCTCCAGATCGAGCGACGGCGTTTCGCGCCCGAGAAGCCCATTCAACTCAGCATCAAAAAGCAGCTGCCGGGGAAATTCACGCGTTACGCCAAGTGTCAAAGTTGTTAAGACTATTAAAATAAACAATCATGATGACGTCAACTTGAACTAACTACACGTGTGCAGGACTCGCCAGAATCAGCCACTGTCATGCCGGCTTGGTAGTGCTGGAGTCGGGTCAGGCTTGGCTCGCGTCAAACTTGACTCAAGTGAGATTCTGGCCCGATTCGACTCGACGTGGACTCGACTTTTCCTGACTCATTCCAGCGCCTCCAAGTTGTGTCCCATGGAGAAGCCGAGAGGCGGTGGCCAGAATGACTTTGTGTCACTCCAGATTCGACTGTTGCTCCACTTCCAGCTCAAAGTGGTCAATGACCTCGTGCACCCACTGAACCCACCTCTGTTTCTGCGGTCTCCAGAGTCTTTGGGGTCTCCATCTGACCTGTGTGTCCATCTGTCTGCCCGCTTGAGGGAAAATACAGACCAACTGAACTGAAACGTTGAGAAAAAAAAAAAACCAAATACCATGGAATGATGACTACGTATTCCCTTCCCGCACTTTATTGACTGGAGATGGCCTTGATGGCACGGGGGTAGATTTGGCTATTTGGCGGCTGGTGAAGCCAACCGCATCTGCCAAAGCTGCCTGCCAAGGCAGCTCAGCCCAGTCCCAAGAGAGAGAGAGAGAGGGGGGGGCACTACTGTGGCCAAAATGCGGACAATATAGTGAGGTGATTACTTCATTGTCTTGACTCTCTCTCGGTCTCAGGATGAAAAGTGGTTGTGTATTATTAGCTCAAGAGTAAATTAAAGAAGGGCAATATTCGCCCTAAATTTTGCCTGTTGGCCACAATTTTTGATGACCACAATAAGTGAAAGTTAATAACTGAGAGAATGTTTTCACCAGCGAAGTTTAGGATCTCAACTTTGGCCTGTTTTTAACCTCAACTTTTTGCCCTGAAGAGACCGTGGCAGCAAACTCCCAGACCGGCTTCAGCGGGTCGTTTGCAAAGTGCTGCTGAGCGACGCACCCCGACTTCCTGCACTACCTGGTGCAGTTCCACCAGTTGCTTGGCCGCCGCCACCCACCGACGTCGCATGCCAGAAGAAGGACCCTCATTGTGGCGCACCCTGTACCAAAAACGACATCGATGGAGTCAGGGACATCAAACAGACACAGGGGCACCCTGTATCTGTCTAGGGAGTGAAACTTGTCAGGTGGAGGCGGTTGGGGGGGGGGGGGATTGCCGAAAGACGATTCTTTGTCATACATCGGGACTGTGTGTGTGGTTTTTTTTTATCATATTCTTGACACGATTTATTGATCGCACAAGCACCTCGACTGCTCACAGCGACCGCGCCAACTCCGGCGTGATCTCGTGCTTCTTCCCCTTGATCGGACACTTCTCCAGCCTCTCGAGTTGCCTCTGGTCCTTCTCGTAGCAGAACCCGGAGCAGAAAGACGCGTAGATGGGGACAGTAAGCTTCTCGCCGTTCTGTAGCACGTCGGTCACGCACCCGTGGAAGTCGCCGTCGCCATTGCTGGGAGCAAAACACTCGATATAAGTTCTTTTAAGTTTGAGCCACATTTTCTTTATTGACTGGAAGTGCATGACGTCACTGGGTCTTTTTAGATTTGACTCAGTCTAAAGTAACCAACCAAACGCTGGCCTTTTGTTCCGCTCTCTCACCTGACGCACTGGTCGTACTTGAGCCTGATCTGCCTGTTCCTTGCTATGCAGGCCCTGTTCCTCTGGTCGCAAGCCGCCACCGGGCAGCCGTCCTTGAGGATGAAGTCGTTTCCCAGGTACGTGACGATGGACACGTCGTTCTCGCCCAAGACCGCACAAAGAGCGAACAGCAGCGCAATGACTGAGGCGATCCAGGACCTGCGCGGTGATCCAGAGGTAAGTAAGGTTTGGAATGAAGATGGATTATGATTTCCTCAGTTTTAGGCACTGTTTAGGTCTGTTCAACTTAACCATTACTGATGACGGTGACCATGAGATTTGGTTCGGGCCTACCCGGGTGTCACGTGATCCCTCGCGGGAACTCGGAGAAGTCACCGTTTGCGACTTTGCAACTTTGTCCATTGTCACCTTTGAGCAGACGTTTGTCGCGGTTGACACCAGTTTATTCGATGTTGTTCCATTATGGCAACTCTGTCTGACGTCTCCGGCTCGGCTCAAAGTATGGGGATATGTTTGGCACCCACCAAGCTTGGTGCCAGAAACGCGGATTTGCGCAGCCCTGCTTCTTAATTGCGCGATTTATGCTCTTGTACAGTTATGACGGTGCCAAAATGAGACAACGGCACGGGCAAGATTGTTTCTTGGTCCCCGCCAAATTGCCAATTTTTGTGAGCAATCTTCTTTGAATAACCAAAAAGTGCTATTATGCTGGCGAAGAATGGGGGGTCTCGAGGAAGTGCACAAAAGTCTATTCAACTGATTCTTTTTTCATGATGAAAAATGCCCATTAGACGCGTTTCCTCATCTTTGCCCCTTCTCCAAAATGAGTGGGACAAACAAGAATGCGTCAAATCATCCTCAATGCCAAGCTCAAAAGTGTTCTGGAGTTCTCAGTTGTCACTGCAGGCAGCAAAAGACGCCAACAGGGCCGAGGCTTCTTTCCTTCTTTTCCTCAGGACAAACCTACCTCTCCATATGTGACGGAGTCACAGGAAAAGAATGTGCAACATGCAGATCAACGCCTTGGCTGAGTTTGTCCTTGATGACATCATCCAGCTTGGACAAAGGAAGCTTGTTCAATGCAAAAGGTGCTTTGACTCACACAATCCATATCACTGACGCTGTAAACAATGCCAGAAACTGGGCCTGTTTCTTCTTCTCACACGGTACAGTCGCACGCGCGCACGCGCTCGCGCACACTCCCACCCACCTACCCACACACACACACACACACACACAACCCGAGTGACTTGGAGGCCGGTCGACGCCACACAAGTTGGACCCCTCTTCGGCCGAGACTCACCGCATGTTGTTGTTGTTGTTGCTGTTGTTGTTGCAGCTGCTGCTGACGACGACAACGACGACACCCGTGAGACTTGCTGCTCCCGCTGCGTCGTCCCTCCTCGTGGTGACTGAGATGCAAAACTTCTTTGTCGTAACCTTGATGCTCCTCAGGGACAAAGGTGACGACAGATAAGTGTGCGCGCACGCTCACGCGAGCGTCGTCACCCGCGTCAACCTTGCCCACAACGGGGTGTGTGTGCGCGCGTGCGTCAGCGTGTGCGTGCCAACCCTCCCCCCGGTACAGTATGGTCGTTCATGCAGGTATGTTGGGGTCGAACAACGACCGTTGGGGCTGGCAAAGACGAAGAAGATCGACTGACGCTGCCTCCCCCCCACCCCACCCCGTCACCACCACCACCAACAACAACAATAACAACAACAAGAGCAACAACAACAGCCTCAGAAGGGCCGCCGTTGTCCCTCAGCCTCCAAGTCCTCGCAGCCTCGGTGACCTCCGAGCAACGAGGAGGAACGAACGCCTGGGGAAGAAGAGTTGGAGAGACTTCTGGAGACGCCTGCCAACATGACTGAAATGGATGTTTCTTGTGCACACTTTTGAGACGCCAGAGTTTATTAATGAAGAAAAAAGCAGGAGAGGTCATTTCCGGCCTTGAGTGGACCCTGAAACAGCTTAGGGTGGAGGACTGGAGCTTTCCTCAGGGATCTGGCAATGTTTTGGCATACAATAGAGTAATCTAATAGAGTAATCTGTGCATTGTGCCATATATGTATGATTTTGCTCCTTCAACTTCTGTAGGCACATTTCATGGCCCTCAGCTCCAGCACACCTACGTATGCACGTTTCAGCCGTGCAGGCTACCTTATGTGGGTGATCAACAGACTGTGCACAATTATATATCAGCCATGAACAATCGTCTCCTGGGACGAGTGACTCATCACTAGGACACACGCAGCCTCTCTCCAAGTTGGCAATAAGTGAAGACTTAATAAAGAGTAGGATTAGGAACCTTTGGACGAGAAATCGAGCCTGGAGAAAATAGATGAAGCAATGAAATGCATATTTTGGCTATTTTTTTATTTTTTGAGAAAACTCAGGTGTAGCAATGAAAATGCTGTCAATAATTTTACTCCTCTGAAACTGCTCTCTTGTCTTTGAAAATGCTTGGGGGCAGGCAGAGGAAAAACATTCCTTTCACAGATTTAACTGGACTCTGCGTACATGTGTCGAAACTAAAAATCTGAATGAGGGGGGGGGGACATAAATTTGTGATTAAGGCAATATTGTCCGATCTAGGTTAGGTCTGTCTCCCTGACTCGAGCTGTTGTCCAGAGGGACCCTGTTTGGCATCCCTTGGCGCTGTCACCTTCTTCATCCCGACCTCCTTCCTCTTTAGGGAAGTTTAGGAATGGTTGCAAATGAACGAAAATTAAAAGACTCAAAGTGTTCAAACTCTTAATAAAGTGTGTTGTAGCATTTCATTGCCAAAGAAGCATTCTCGTCCAAACCCAAACCTCTTCTTTTTAGCATAAATTCATTCTCTTATTTTACCGACTTTGATGACAGAACTTGTGAGGTCAATCACTACATCCAAGTCTACAATGTGTGCCATCAAAAGGATCTTTATTTGCCGAGGACGTCAAAATCAGCCACAGTTAATACTATAAACAATCCACATGGATATAAAGGTCGGTTTTATAACTTAGATGATGTATTCTTGTGCACGCCTCATTTGATATTTCACTGCTTGCAGATGTCTCCAGTGTCGTGGACGCACGAGTTCAGCCTCTGGCTGAATACGGTGCCGGGGCCGCAGCGGAAGTTCCACCGCCGGAAGCCGCCCAGGACGTGGGGGAGGCAGACGTAGTAGCCGTGGCAGTCGTCAGAATGAGGGTAGTAGCCAAAATCACGCCCGGAGCATCTGAAATAACTTCATTCATTGTAGGTCAACAGTGTTGCCATCATTCATGCATCCGGGATCCAAGCCCGGTCCCCGAGATGTGTTCACCCAGACCTGTCGACCCTTGGGATTTGACCACCACCCCCATGGGATTTTGTCCTAAAGTCACAGTTCGCTGAGAAAAATTGCCAGGTTTTGCACATGTCTTCACGTTGTTTTTCGAGGTGTCTCTGGGCCTGGACCAACGGACCCATTGAAAAAGGGCCCCCTTAAGGACGAGGCCTTTTCAAAAAAATGGGTCCACCGCTGATCTCGTGTTTGGAGAAAGTGATGATGCCTGGGGAGAAGAGACCCCCCAAAGCCCCTCCTTTGGCCTTGTGAGGATCTGAAACTTGGTTTCTTTTTTTCCTTTTTGAAAATCCTCTCACACCGGGGGTTGTGGTTGGCCTCCCCAGCCGTTGTGAGAGGCTGCACGGCAACTTGAACTGCTGGTTGTTCTTGGCGCCGAGCATCGAGTGCAAGAAAAAGACCTAGAAGGTGCAACAAGGCACCCTCCGGGCACTAGGGCAAAAAGCAGCAGTTGACGAGGCTCCTGCGGGCCCACAAGTGCTGCTGCCCGAGGTCCCAGGGCGGCAGTGAGGGCTGCAAGGCGTTGGCCAAGTGTTTGGCCAGGTGCAAACGCCGTCTTTTGTGTCACGTTGTTCATGTTTCATCGATTTGAGGAACGCAAGTCACATATTTCGGTTCATTCTCGATCATTTTTGTTTTAGGGAGTAGTCAAGACCTTTACTTAGAACTTAGTAGTACCTTAGAAAGGCTGAACAGCGTTAGGCGTCACACTGTTTCACTTCACTCACACACCCACACACACCACCCCTTTTTTTACGGGTAACGTGCGGTATTTTTCAACTGTACGACCCCGGGGCGGTGAACCCCTGCTCGGAACTGGGCTGTACTGACCCGGGGCCGCAATGGCAATACGGTCCGGACAGCTTGTGGTAGTGGTGGGATTTTCAACTGGAGTGACGGGCCGTGAAAAGAGCCGTTGAATTTTCTGAAACTTGGGAGCTGAGCTAGCTCATGGGCCGATGGACCCCATATTACAATGCAAAGGGCTGAATTTTTTACTTAAAGAGAAGTAGGTATTTAGCGCTATAGAACCAAATTGTCTGATTTCAGCAGAAGCGAAAAACTGTCAGAAGCTGGGCTGAGCATGATGCACCATCCACTTTAATTGACGACACATTTTTGATAGAATAGTCGACAATGAAAGCTGCTCTTTGAAAAATATCCCGGTGCCCTTGCCTCCCTCAGGACTAGCAGCTGCTCAAGGGCTGCCACTTGTGCAGCTGTAGCTTCCAGGCAGGGCCGAACTTTAGGGGCCCGACCCCCACTGAGCTGGCTCAGTCAAAAAGGGCCGAGTGAGCCAAAAATTTTGAAAAGAGCGGCCCTTTCGGCCCTTTCGGCCCATGAGCTGTCCCACCACTTGCTTGTGGGAAACTGCGTAAGTGACGCAAACCTATGGAGGACGACCTGGGCCAGGCCTGAACGCTTATTTGCCCAGTCTCGATTATTACTGTAGAAGTCTGTCTCACGTGAAGTCAGTGGCGTCTCGTTGTGAGTCCACCCAAGGCTTCTGCTTGGCGTCGCCGATGAGATTCTTCAGGTCGTCGTCAGCGTCTTCCAACCTGCTGGGCTCGAAGCGGATGTCGTTCTCGTCGGTGGGTTCGCGTGATTCGGCGAGGACGCGTGGTCTTCTCTGTTCAGCTTCTTGATCATCTTCCGGCGACCTGGACTGGATGGGGAAGTCGGGCGCCTCCTCCCCGGACTCATCCACTTGCTCCTCGATCAGGTCGAAGGCGTCTGTGGTCTCGAGCACGGCGGACGTTGTGGTGGGATTTTCTTCAACAGCCTCTGTCGTCTCGGGCGGAAGTGTACTGACTTCTTCATCATCTGCTGCGGGCAGTTCCGAAGTGACTCTTTCTTCTCTTGGCTGCTCCTCGGGGGCATCGACGCCTCCGAGGCTTTCGTCACGGAGTCTACCAAATGGCAGCACTTTGAAGTTGACCAGAAAAGGTGGACCGCTGGAGTTGATCGTCCCGAAGAAGCTCCTGTTCTCTTCGTTCAGGTCGAGATTGGCGAACCACTTGCGGACCTCCGAGTTCCTCAGACGGCCGTCCGGACTCCGACCAAGGACGAAAAGGTTCTTACTCGTGGGTAATTTGTCGTCGCCTCCGATAGGCCTATTGAAGTCAAAGAAGGACTCGTCTGGCTTGAAGTTTTCCCTGATCCTGATCAGAGGATCTTCCTTGGTGTCAGCCTTGACCTTCTTGGCGCCCTGCGAGTCAGATCCTCCTTCTGCTCCTCCTCCCTCTTCTTCTACAACTCCTTTCTCCTCAGCCTCAATGACATTGGCGTTAGGAGAGCTTCTGTCACGTTCTGTTTCGCCAATAAAGGCTTCCTTGCCTCTCCTGGCCTCGTCGTCATCTGCTGGAGGAGCGAAATCTTGCCTGATGACTTCATCGACTGCTTTCTTTCTCAAGTCAATGATGTCTACCAGCCTGCCGTTGTCCTTGTCCTCGGCCGCTGGGCCGCCCACCGGCAGGAAGAAGTCAGAGGAGAGCACATCCTGATCTTGGACGTTGCCACTTCTGTCACTGAGATGTCTCTCCCTTGTCGGCAGTCTGGGATCGACGACGACTCTCGGCTGCTCTGCATCTGGGTCCGGAGTGTCCACGTAAACCCATCCTTCCAGCCCCCGCTGGTGGATGGCTTCGTGGTGAACAATGATGTCCTTGAAGGGGTTGCCCTCCACGTAAAAAAAGGGGATGCCTGCAGACTGGGGCATGGCTGGGACGCTCACCGACTGGACCAAGATCAGGAGACCTGCGAAAACAGAGACCTGCTGAGGCTGGGTCGGGTCTCACATCAGACACAGGCTTGCTCTAGGTTCCTCCTAGTGTAGGCAGAGGTTGACAGACAAGACAGGAAGCTTGGCCTCGGCTCAGTTGGCACAACTGAGCCGAGGCCAAGCTTCCGACAACCAAGTCAGGCTGGAGGCCGAAGCTCAACTTGACACAGCAGAGGAATTCGCTGCAGCTTTTTTGGCAAGCTGTTTCGAAAAAGCTTCCGGGTTTTTTTTTTAAGGCTTCATAGCTCAGCTGCACCGAGTCTCCTGCGGGGTAGGTAAACTAACTAGCGAACTTTTTATTAGCGGTGACGTTCGAAATGCCACCGTTGGCAAAGTTCCTCCTGAAGCAGTCCAGTGCTGTCAAACTGTGGTGCGTCACACCCAGGCTGTTGCCGGCGCCACGCACAGCAGACAGGATCATGCCACAATCAGCTGATCTCCGCCACTTGTGCGTCGTTGCCCAAGACAGTCTGGCCTCAAGGGTATTCACAAATTCCAAAGGTTTGCCCTTCTCAACCTTAACTGCTGCAGCATCAGGTCGGCAGTCGTCACCGGGCAACACAACTAGAAATGGTGACTTCGATTGGCGCACTGGAAGTTTGTGTTCATGGTGGCTACGTCCAATGAACATTTTTTCTTTTTACCTTGGGAACAAAAAGGACATTTGCTCCTAAAAAGGTATTGATAGCTATGACCACAACCTTTGCCTCGTTGCACAACTTTTTTGACAAATCTCACGTGTGAAGAGTAATTTTCGAGTTCCACCCACCCCGGGGGGTGACTGGACCTGTCTGAGGCTCCCACCCGAGGACCCAACGAGTTCTCCGGATTGCATCGAAAAGTCCTCACCAGAAAAGAAGGAATCTGAACTTGTGAGTGAGGCTGTGAGGACTGTGGGCCTCTAAAAAGTTTGTCGGACTCTCATTGCCCGTCATAATGCTGTGCTTGGGCTATTCTCTACTTTTTCACCCCGGCTGTTTGTGCCAAGGCAATTCGTCATATTCTGTAATGATCCTTCCACTATGATTACCCAGGCTGTATCTGGAGACCGTCTTCATGACTACTGTGGCAACTCTCGCTCCGTTGACGGCCCGACGTCGACTGCGACTGCCCATTTTTGGTTTGACCGTCACAAATTAACGTGAAGGAGGACTGGGGGGATGACTCGACAGAAAAGATGATCTTTCTTTCGTTCGCCATGGACGCGCTGGTGGCGGACGCGCTGACGGCGGACGCGCTGGCGGACGCGCTGGCGGCGGACGCGCTGGCGTCAATTTGCGTGGACGGAAGAGCAAAAAATGAAGGAGACTGTTGAGCAGACATGCTTCAAAGGCTTGGGTCTAGTAGTAGAACGGACAGGATGGGCACAAACACTACAGCGCCTTCAGGATCAAAAAGAGGGGGGGGGGGAAGGAAAAGGAGGAGGTGTCAGTTTGATAACTGTGAAATCGTGGTCATGTGGCAACCATGATTGCTCAATAACTCCCAATGTTATGGTGCGTTATTGTCAACGTTGGTGATGATTTTCCTCGGGCAAACGCATTTCAGGTGCCGCCATCCAAACATGATTCAGCCGCAAACACTCCAGCAACTTCGCCAGTTGTTTATAAAAGCAGTCATCTCCGGAATGGGGCAACCTTGATTTCTGATGACTGAGTTCGAATTATGTGGTTTGCTATTGTCAACACTTACGACATGAAGCACTTTTCCTATACAAGCTCGTGTGATGATCATCCTGTCCACCTTGTGCTGTGGGACGATGACCAACCACTCGTTCTGTGGCCTCCTGGTGCATCCTGGAAGACTTTATCTGACCTCGACTTCATCTGAGGCTGATCGCTCTGCGTCCTCGAGGGACGCGAGGACAACGTGCCAAGTTCTTGCCTGACGCGATGGTCAACGAACATCAGTGAGCACCGAGATGGCCTTGGAGGAAATGGAGGAAGAAGAATCACTCAGGTGCCTACAAGGTTGTGCTTTGCGAATCAGACTTACGTCTTGTGGTCATGCCGACCATATGACCTTTCTCTCCCCGTCAAGGAGGAGAACAACTCCGACAAGATTCATACCAAGCGCCCCAACAGCAACATGGGGAAGCTTTTATCATACTCGTGCTGTGGAAGGAAATTCGTGTGATATTAGGTTTTCAGTGTAAATCAACACAGTCAATGGGTGACTTTTGACAATTCACAACTTGGTCGACGCCAGGGCCGAGAACAGGGGGAGGGTGGAAATCATGCTCACCAAGCGGCAACCAGACGTCGGTCAAGACGTCTCGAGTGGCTGTGGACGGAATGAAGTCTTCGAACGTCACTGGCTGCAAAAAGGTGTTACCCAATGGCTCATGAATTTTTTGACTTTTTTATTTATATTTTTTTTTGTCGAAAAATCAATCGAACATTGCGACAATAAAGGGATATCAGGTCCTGACCTCGGTTTGCCTGGCATCGTCCAACCTTGCCTGCTTTTCTTCTCCCCGCCAGAGTCAGTCTCGTAACTCTGACCTGAGATCTCTCCCTCGTGACAGCAACATGAACCTTCTACAGTCGTTGCTCCCCTTAGTCAGTGGCTCCGCTGTCGTCCTGCTGGGTAGCCCGGGAGGCCCGGGAGGCCCGGGAGGCCCAGGAGGCGCGGGAGGCCGTCTGGCTCTGGTCCGTGACCAAGTTGAGCATTTTGGGCAGGATCACCACCAGCCTGTGGCTTCCTCTCTCGGTGGATCCACGCACCCTGCGATATCTTCACATTCATAGGCTCATACGGACCTCGCTGGCAGATTCGCTCCAGGCCCATGTGGTGGACACAGCCCTGGTAGTGTTGACGGCGGACCTGTTTGCGGCCATGAAGGGCATGAGTCCCAGCATGCCTTCTCATTGCTAAGGACATTTCTGCTTGTTCCAGAGGTGAGTCAAGCATGTTTGCAATCAACCCCTTGACCAGCCTTCATGGCTCGATCGTATGATTCAGACATGACCGACTTGGACTCTCCTCCAACTTGGCCCGCACTCGTAGCTGTTGCTGATGGGCCCCGTTCAACAAGTGCATAAGAGCTTGGTGTAAGCCAGCCTGCTCCAAGAAGAGAGCGGGAGGTTGCGTGACCGTCAACCCGCTTCCCAGGTCTTATAAGGTCCATCTGGCCTTGGCCCAACTATGACGTCATGAGCGGTCAGCACTGTTGTGATGGGACATGTGCTGTGGAGTTGCTCCGAGAGCCCGCGTGTCAACCACCGGCGGGGAGGGAGGCTCCGGCCGGCGCGGTCGACGGAGCAGAGTAGACGCATCAGCCGTTACCCAGCCTGGATTTGAGGCCCAAACAAAAGCAGAGCATCTTTTGAGAACTTTTTTAGTGTCGACCTTGTCGAAGTTGCCAAGCAGAGTGTGGATGGATGGCCTCCAATGCGCGGCCACTCGCGGCTGATGCGTTCACTCTGCTGATGGCAGATCGGTTGTTCCAGGTATCGAGGTTCCGAGGTTGGACACTGGTCATTAGCGATCATTTCCACATCCTTGGCCGGGCATTATTGTCAGTGATTCCCCTCAACTTGCCAGCATCGTCGCGAAGCTGGTTCAGGCTCTCTCGCAAGCATCCCAGACCTTCATCAGCACTGCGACCTCGTTTGGTGCAGACACCAAGCTGAGCTCGATGCTCCTGAGGTTGACGAATGTGAGCCCGAATCTGTTGCTCTCTGCTGTTCAGTCAGACTTGACTAAATCCATGAGAACAGCCTGTGCGGAAACTTGGTTCCGATCTTGATTGCTGCCTTAAAAATATGCCTCACTTCCACGGACGGGCCTGCGTGGCGGGAGCCAAATGGATCAGTTCAAAAAAACCCTCTCACCATTGTGCTGAGGGGCCTGAAATACTGATGACGTTTGGTGAAAGAGAAAGGTGCCAAAAAGGCCCTTCTCCCCCCCCCCCCCCCCAGCATCCATAAAGCTTAGCTCACAAAGCCTCACCGTGCTGTGCCAGGATGGGCCCTAAAAGGCCACTCACCCTTTGAGTGCATTCAGCGTCCAGACAGCACCACTTACGCAGCAGCGCCAAGTGGCAACATATGGTGGCAGCCTTTGACGGCCAGCAACGTTGCTACAGTCCAGAGGGGATCAATCTGGGCAGGAACCTGGCCCAAAGTCGTTGGGAGCTACGTTTCATGGATGCTGTGGACGAGGGTTGTGGGCAACCTCCCTTCCTGGACATTTCAACACGCCCCTCAGGATGCGGGGTTCTTTTTGTTTTTGTGCTTTGGACCTGATCGACTGGGCTCAAGCACCCGGAAGTCACTCTGACTGACGAGGATGTCTTTGGTGGAAGAGCAAATCTTGCATCTTGGACGCCCCTTAAACGAGCACCCACAGCTCCAGGAGGACTCTTCTCCTTTCTCGATGTTTCGTCCGTCCTCCCAGCGAAGTCATACCTACCTATTGACCTGGTGGGAGGGGACTTCACCCCTTGAAAGGGGAACAAAATTGCCCTTCTTTGGAACGCAGTTAAATCGTTTATTTCATTCATTTGAGCAGATTTACTACACTTGAACATGGGCATTCTCATCCAACTAATGAAGAAAGACATGTAATAATCCAAATGTCTCAAAACTTAGAGCTCTGAAGTCACAAAATGTTGTAATACTCATACTTTCCTGGATCTAATAATTCACAAATCGTCCCAGGAGTATCCGTAAGCTACTGAATACGACATACGTATGTGGGTTTCGATCCTGTGTTGCACAGTTCGCTTTGCATGTTGTTGTTTTTTTCGGCTAGCACTATGAATCTTTCGAAATCACACTCGTTTATGGTATCATGTATATTTTTATATATAAAGGAGTAAAGTTTGTACAATGTACATCTGTCTGTCTGTCTGTACATGTGGCACCTCCTCCGAGACTACTGGACCGATTTGAATGAACTTATCCTGGTCCCCTCTTTAGGGCTGTGAGTTGGGGCCCGCCATCGGGGTTCAACCTCAGGGTCAGCCGCTCCAGGCTGACCGGCTGGCATGCGCTTGCTCTGGGTCAGCCCAGTCCACTGTTCTCAGTCAGTGAGCCCAGGCTGGAACAGGCCATGCAACAAAGGGGTGGGTGCGCTAGTGTTGTTCTATGTAGTAAGGAAGCTGAGATAAAGTAGCATCGTTCACTCATCTAGAGGATTATAGAGTGTGTAAATAGTATTTCCCTCGTCAAGGTTTAGGATTTTAGAGTCTGCTTCACTCCATCGTCCCGAGTTCCAAGATCTGAGCTTCTTGTTAACGTTCTATAAGGAGACAGAGAGAGAAGGTGGCTCAATAGCTTGAATCGCTTGAGAGAGGGTTGTGAAGTTACCTCTGAGAAAAAACGATCCTACAACAAACTTCTAGTCGATTTTCTCCTCCTTCTCGTTGCCGCCGTTGTTCATGAACTGCGAGAGGAGGTCGATGGGCAGCGGGAAGATGATGGTGGAGTTCTTCTCGGCCGAAATGGAATTTAGAGTCTGTAAGAAAGAGAAGCCGAATTAGTGCTTCCCTCCCGGTGAATCCTCCGGGGCACAAGTGGACCACTGGAACGAGATCCACGAGACCTCCACGGCCTTTCCTGATGACGGAGGGACGACTCGTTCGGGTCACGCAACCTTTATAAGCTCGTCAGCCCAGAGAGATGGCGGAATGTTCGCGTCTCACGTCCATGACTGAGATCAGTCAGAGTTAGCTGTTGGACACAGTTCTGACAAAAGTGTGGAGCTCCAGAGTTCAACGTGGTGTCCGTGTCGAGGCCAGAGGTGGACGAGCTTCCAAGCAATGCTTTTGCGTCAGCGTCACTGCTGCACCTTTGCACACCTTAAAGAGCCTGGTAAAGACCGAGATGCCTGTGACAACTGATGGTGCAGGGATGCCCACCAAAGTCACAAACCTGCTTTTTTTCCCCCACCCACTAGTCAGTTTGCCAAACTGTGCACAGCTGGCGAAGGCTGATATAAGTGTGATGAAGGCCGCCAGGTCATGAAGGTGTGCGTCCACGTCACCTTGGGAGCTACAGGGATCGTGTGCAGCAAGTTCATCAGTCAGATCGCATTCTTGGGCATACAACAGGGAGGGAGGGGAGGGCACGCACATGGGGGTCCCCTGCGTGGGGGGGGGGGGGGGGGGGGGGGGGGCGCGGGGGGGGGGGGGGGGGCGGGGGAGGGACGGGCGGGGGGGGGGGGCGCCGGGGGAGGGGAGGGGGAGCGGGGAGGCGGGGAGCGGCAGAGGGAGGAGGGGGAAGG
>JAAUXU010069196.1_pt1 | contig 19652 bp, 19 predicted proteins | sample 7278151 | NCBI WGS metagenome assembly JAAUXU01 (sample SAMN14350113, study PRJNA611818) | marine sediment metagenome | isolation source: surface marine sediment (1.8m) | place: French Polynesia: Moorea | collected 2018-08 | reverse complement strand
ACCCTAAGCGTCCCGTACGGTAAGAAAAGTAGGCTGGCTATAGCAGGGCTATCATGTCCACGACTAGCGCCAATTGCGTGTCTTTACAAATGTCACCCTTAATATGTTGGAATGTAAAGATTCATCGCATATCCGCGGTGCAATTTTTAAAAAAAGCTTCATCTGTGACCTGGAAGTTTAAAGAAAATGTCAAGCCGAAACAGCTTGGCATTGCTGTAGACTAGAAAAGCAACATCTTTTATCAACCTCTTTTAGTTTTGATCAAGACAAGTATGCATGCGAGTAATGGAAGGTTGAAGAGAAAGGCCTGTGGACGCCTTGAGCGCCCAACCTGCGTGGCCAGGCTGAAGGCCTGTGTTGCTGCAGATAAAAGATTGTAGAAAGAAAAGTAGCTTTTGAGGCTAGGAGCAGAAAGTAACTCATGAAAAATTGATTGGAAAGAATTTTTCATTCCCTTAAAAACTAGGCTTTTAAAAACCTATGGCTATGTGCCAGTTGCACACTGTCAGTACGTAGACTATCTACAGTTAAAATAGGGTAGGTTATGTCGTCCTGAAGAAAATCGGCTGCCCCTATCATGGTCTATCGCTCCAAATGACTAATGCGGATATGCGATCACTCTGAACGGTACTGTGTTCATCAACAGTGCTGGTCGCAAATGGGCATGTGTCGCTCTTGCCTTAAATGCCTGCTGCCTGACTGGCGGCTCCGGGTCAGTTAGGGCTGGGCAGAGTGCTGGAAGGACCCTCTGGCTCGTCTCTGCGATTGTGAAGAACTGCTGGGTGGCGGCTAATGCGTTCATGGCGGCGATCCTGGCGGGTGGAAAAGGATCGCGAAGCTTCCCTAAATAATATCGCTCATTAAAGGAAGCTCACACTTCCAGGGGTTTTTAAGACTCCTCCAAAGAATCTCCTAGGGAATCTTATGGGTCACTGAATGGAACCGGGAGAATTCACGTACTCTTGTCCAAAAGCGCCACCAGATAGAAGTTGTCTGTGAACCTACATGGACAACCTCAAAACTGGACTTACCAATGAACGCTGGTATGAGCACCTTCTGCCTGGTCGCGTGGTGAAGGTGTCGGGCGATCTTGCCCAGGCAGACTGCAGTGTTGGTCCTGATTCCTGCCTGCTCGTCGCGGAGGAGCCGAGCAAAGTGGCGCATCACGACCATTTCGTCAAGGTTGGCGAAGCTGAGCTTAGGCGCCAGATGGATCATAGAGATCACCGTCTTCTCTCTGATCATAGGCTCCTGGTCCGTGAAGCCCGTCTGAATGTGCGAGAATATCTCTTCGTTCACCGTCTTCTCATTCAGATGCTCGGCGAACAAATCTACCTGACTTAGGAGCTTGAACCTAAGAGAAACACCTATTTTATACTCACGCCATGTCCGTCCTCTTTGACTCATATAATACCACGTGTCATATTCTGTATGGCCGCATTAAGGAACCGCCCTTTTATAAAACCCGCGCATCCAACCAAGATTAACCTGGACCTTCCTTTCATTCTGGAACCGAGCTACTTAGAGTCTGAATACGCACCTGAATGCAGGAGTACAGAATGATGGCGTTCTGTGCAGAATGAAGATACCTGGCCCCTTTCGGGGAGGGTGGGCAAACGTTAAATAATTTGGTTTTCTATTCTACGGTACGCATGCCCAAGGGTAGAATCAAGTTTCGCATTATTAAGGCACAAAGGCCTGATTTTCAAGAAGGGGGCCTTGGTCATGAAGAGCAGCACCATTGCGATTCTCACCAACGTGTGGACCAAGTGCTCCAGGCAGAAGGGGTAAACTGGAATTGGCCCTGCTGATTCTGGTGCTCTGAAGTGTTCATTTTCTCAGTTTAAAAATCTTTTCTCCGACTGAAGGCGTAGTTTCGTAGACGAGCACCCCGTTGAAGTTGTCATCTCAAGCTATTTCTACGCAACCCTTGCGATAAATCGATATCGACATCTTGATGTTGAGTGATTTCAGAATATCGAGACATCATCGATATTTCTTGTAATTTTCTCACATTGTTCAAATCAGGAAGCAACCTGACACAGTAAATAGTGCGATCCCCAGTTAAAGCCTTCAGCTGGGGAATACAACAAATTCTTGTTCGATTTTTGTTCAAGACAAGCACACAGGGAGACCTGTGGGGCTTGCAACAGGGGCATACGTAGGGCAGACACAAACTCATACTGACGAACATCGTACCTACCACTACAACCAGCACATACTGTACCATCCATGATAGGCATGACTGCGACGAAATTACTGTAACATGTTTACCTGGCGTTTCTGTCGTTGGAGGTGAACATCTTGACAACGCAGGGCACGACTAACCTAACGTAGTCGTCTTGGCTCTTAAGATTTCTGCCTAGCTTGAGTACGGACCCGATGACTGCCGAACCCAAGTTGCCGAACTCGCAGGCCTTGATCAGCTCAGGTAGGATCCGGTGACAGCTCACATGTGTTGGGAAATTGTCTAACCTGGAGCCCAACTCGGAGAAGAAGCGAGACTTGTCCGAGTCCTCCTGAAAGCATTGTTATTGAGTGAACGATTTTACAGCTTAACCTGCTCATACTTTTAGATGCAGTTCTTCAAGAAAGACAAGTGTGTCGATGAGCTCATTTTTAAAGAATCCTCCTCCTCTCCTCAAGGACTCCACTTTGTCGCCCGCGTTCGGCCTCTTGGCCGGGTTAGAGGCCACCATCTCCTTGTACACAGGCACCAGCTTCTTGGGAATGGAGCCCAACTGACCAAGATTTCTAAGTGCAGAAAAAGCTTCCATTATTCCTGCAGCATAAAGTAAACATGTACAATCTTTAAAGGTATCAGAGCCCTCCCTTCTGGAGTGCCTTGACATCAGCGGACACGAGTTAGACGAACATCAAGTTGAGTGAGCACAATCAGAAGTACCTTTCATGCGCTTGACACATAGAAGAAAACATCCAAGTATGACAATGCGCACTGTCTGGTGGAATCCTCACCTGGCCGCCGGCAAAGGCCCGTTAAAAACCTCCCAGATGATGCATCCAGCACCCCACGCGTCCCTCGACCATTCTGAGGTGCGCAACTGCTGATTTCCCGTGGACTCGGGTGGTTCGTACTTGAGCAGAGCGTGTCTGGGCGTTTCCGAGGGGATGGTGCCCGCCGGCGTCACGCGGTCCAGTCCGAACAGCTTCCAGTCTCCAGCCTAGAAGAGAAGGCTCATTGCGCTACTCAGGAATTCACAGAGGCTTCTTGGACAAGCCTCAGACCCGCTCAAGGTGCTACTTAGGTGTAGCTCTCTGACAACGTGTGGCCTACCTGATTGACAAAAACGGCGTCCCCGAAGAGACTGTTATGAGCTAATTTGGCGTCGTTGTTCAGGAAGGCCAACCCCCTGAGGACCTGAAAGATGCCCCAGGCCATGTACTCGTCCCTGGGCGTTCCACGCACACCGAGGGCGTCGAGCTCCTCCAGGTGCATCGACAGCGGCTTCACGGGTTCTGTGACTACCACCACCTGCATGGATGAGGTTAAATTCGTGAAAATGACGAAAACCTTTTCATTTAACAGGGCCTTACCGAGGTGTCTGTTATGACGGCGTCAACGAAGGTGAGCACCGAGGGGTGTTTGAGGGTCTTGAGCTTCTTGGCGGCAGCCGCGGCAGCTTCCACCGTGGGGCCGCCATCGCACAAGAAGACGGTGATCGGGCGCTGGTCCTTCTTGTACGTGCCTTCGTACATCCTGAAAATGTGCTTCTCTCCATGAATCCCTAACGAACACTCAGGTCCGATGTCAAAGTTGCTGTAGCCACCCCCGGCCGTGGAGGCTGGGTCGCTGTTCGACTTGAAGAAGGAGAACATCGCGAGTGTGCGCGACTTGTTGTCGTCAGCAAGTGTGAATCAGCGGTGCCACAAGCCTTGTCTAAAAGATATGTGACCTACACACATTGATAATTCAACATATACCGTATGTGGATGCACTATATTTATTGGAAACGGTCGGGACATCATCTGAGTAGAGAAAAAATTGTGAACTAAACCTAACTGAAGGTAACTAAAAACATCAGTTTGGCGCTTTTAACGACATTTTTGGCTCACAAAGACTTTATACGTGCGTCGACCAAGAGAAAACCAATTGTCCTTTACTATTTAAGCGACAATGGCAGATTGGCATTCTGGAAGAGTCGGCCTTGGAAGATGACCTCTGCTCCACCGAGCGCTGGTGTCACTTTCTTCAGATAACCTTAAATTCTACGACAGACTATTAACTTTCATGAAGTTGTTTTTGTTTTCTTAACAGTTTTTGACAATCTTTCTCCCTGGTAACTTTAAGCATAGTATTTACAGTGTGTTTCAAAAATCCTGATGCTCCTTTCCTTTACACCTGATTATTCCTGTATCTCACACCACTTTTCCACCATCTCCTTATGCTTCATCAGCCTGTCCCTTTCTGTGTTGTCCCCACCTGACATCTTTTCCGACTCACACTGTAGCCAATAGGTTAACTTGAAGCAGAGTGGACTAGCATGATTTTTCTATGTCTCGTGGACTTTCATGATCTTGACGGGCCGGATATTTCTGTATCTTTCTCTACGAACTCTGAGCGTACTGCATTGTCTTTCTTCACTCGTTTCTCGGTAACATCTCGTAGTGGTCCTCCTCGGTGTCGACTTTGTACGTGGAGTCGTGCTTGGCAAGTATCTTCATGATGGACCTCTGCAAGATGACAAAAATATTTGGTTTCAACAGAGTTGCCATTTGATAGAACGATCAACGCCTCATATTAGCGGCATTTCTTGATTTGATTCGTCTTCGATACCTGGTTCTGCCACCAGATCCTGGTCCACCTGCGATACACGAAGTCAGTCTCGGCCTTCAGGTCTTCCACGGGTTGGAACTTTGGGAAGAGGGGAGAATGCTGCACTGTTTTCAAATGGGTAATAATGCTTTCTTACCTCGTAGTGTCTGGTCCTCATGCCAAGGAGGCAGGAGCTCTCCTTCGTGTTTCCGACGGCCTCGCCCTTCTTAAGCTGCTCGACGAGCCAATTGTATGCCTTGGAGGCCATCTTGGTGGCCATATTGCGGTCGAAAGGGGAGGGGCCGCCGCCTTGCTGCATGTGGCCCAGTACATTCTTGCGCGTGGTGAAGATGCCTTTACCCTCCTCAGAGTACAAGCTAAAAACAAAGAAGTATTGTCGTGGTCACAAAAATAAGTACATAACTGTAGTGTCTTCTTACTTGAAGATGAAGTCAGTGGTGTAGTTCTCATTGGCCTTCTCATTCCTGAGGATGAGACCACGCTCAATTTTCCCTTTGATGATCTTGTTCTTGAGAATGTCCAAGTGCCTTAGGAGCTCATTGATGTCAAACTTTTCCTCGTGAATGTAAGCTGCATCGCATCCGCCTGCCAAGCCAGCCATGGTGGCCAAATATCCACAGTACCCACCCATGGTCTCCACGATGAAGATTCTACGCTTGGTGCCTGCGGCAGATTGGCGGATACGATCACAGATCTCAGTGATCTCATTCAGTGCTGTGTCAGCTCCCAGGGTAAAGTCAGTGCCAGGCACATTGTTGGAGATGGTTGCAGGCAAGATGACCATGGGGATCCGGAACTCTGGATACTTGTCTCTCGCTTCAGTCAGTTGGAGGACGGAATGGAAGGCCTCGAATCCACCAATCACCAACAGTCCTCGAACGTTGTTCTTACGCAACTGAGCAGCGATCTGGAAGGAGATGGATTCTTACACTTAAATGACTTTAGTCAAATAAACTCTGGGCACTCTAGTAAAGACGAAAAAGCTGGACCCGAAATCATGGGTGTTTCTCTAACACGTTCAAATTCAGATGTGTGTTTGATGTTGCAATTATTATTACCTGGTCCATCTTCCCAGAAGGCAAGGTTCTCTTTGTTCCCAAGAGAGCTCCACCTTGAACAATCCAGCCATTGACATCCCCCCAAGACATTTCCTCAAAGTTGCCAGCAACAAGACCCTCGATGCCGTTGTTGATGCCTAATGGCTTGTTGCCTCCAGCAATGCAGTTCCTGACAAAGGATCGCACTGCTGCATTCATGCCACAACAGGGAGCACCAATGTGTATGACTCCTAAGCTGTAGCCAGTTCCCTCGCCCGTGGGGGGATTCTTAGGGAGGTGTCTGGTCACCATTTTGTAAGTCTCCAAGTTCCTTTGGAAGCTTCGGCCCCTAAGGATGACTGCTTCTTCCCACTTCTTTTCTTTCATCGCTTTGGCAACATCTTGAGTCTGAGTAACACACGTCATGAGTGGTACTCTCACTGCTATGTTGCCAGCAAGAGAGACAACAACGGGTTCAGTTTCTGGTGTAGCGTCCATAAGTGCCAGAACTGCCTCCGCACCCATTCTACAACCTAAAATTCTGTCAAAGGCTGAAGGTGCTCCTCCCCTCTGGACGTGGCCCAGGACAGTCACTCGTGTATCCTGGTGCAAGTTGTCCACCACAACTTTTTTGACCTGTTCACAGCTGATCGGGTTGCCCTCCCTGTCCAAGGCTCCTTCGGCCACGATAATGATGTTCAATCTTTGTCCAGTTTCTCGACCACTTCTCAGTTTATTGCATAGCTTCTCTGGCCAATTGATCTCTGGAGGCCACTCCGGGATGAAGACAAAGTCAGCCTCAGTCGCAATGGCTGCAACCTGAGCACAAGAAGTGAACCAGCAACAATAGAATGGAGCTACGTTTCAATGCACACTGGTCTTACCAACGCCAGATATCCACAGTGTCTCCCCATGACTTCCATTATGAACGTCCTCTGATGAGAGTCAGCAGTAGGAATGATGGCGTCCACGGCCTCTACAATTCTGTGGAGTGCCGAGTCAGTCCCAATGGTCATGTCAGTTCCGCAAAAGTCATTGTCAATACTGCCAACCATTCCGACGATGTTCAGGTGAGAATAGTTGGTTTTATCATCTGGGCTGATTTCTCCTTTCTCCTGCAACTCATCAAGAAGGCTGCTCCATTCCTGCCTGAAACGATTGGCTCCAGTCAGAGAACCGTCGCCACCAATGACGACCAGGTTGGATATGCCCCTGCCGATGAGATTCTTCGCTGCTTTCAGGCGTCCTTCCCTCTCTCTGAAGTCCACGCAGCGAGCTGATCCAATGATGGTGCCGCCCTTGTGGATCATGTTCGACACAGAGCTCCATGATGCTTCCACAATGTTGTTTCCACCGTCCACCATTCCCTGGTACCCCTCTTTGATGAAGTAGACTTTGCAACCGAGGTATATGCCGAAGCGGACGACGGCTCGCACAGCTGCGTTCATGCCCTGGGAGTCTCCTCCAGAGGTGAACACTGCCAGCCCCTTGCCCTTGTGAGTACCGGCCTTGAGGATCCGGTGGGTCTTGTGAGCGAGTTGGCCTGATTCAGCCATTGTGGGCAGGTCCTTTGGAGGCTGGCCCTAATCCACAGGGAGACAAAATGATCATCACTATGTGCTGTAATGGCAACAGCATTGGCCAACTTTTCGAACTTTTCCGCTGAAAATCACTGTCCTAGGAGAAAGTTCACTGTGTTCTCCCCACCTCGTTCTACGTACTACGACGTATTTTTGGGCCGATGGAGAGTTCGCTTGCAAAGGGCTCCACGTTGAAGTACAGAAGATGGCTGCTAACCCTTCAGTGTATTGACCAAGAAAGAGGATCTTAGCTGCTGGATCTACGTAGCTTTTACGGACCGCCAGAAAGTGTCTACTTTGTCCACAGCGAAAAAGTGTCTAAGGAGAGTACGCAGGACACGTGATACTCAACCAAAGCGTCGTCTCTGGCGAGTGTGACGTCACCTCTTCCTTATCCTTTAAACAGCTATCGTTTGTGGCTTTCGCGCCCATCTGAGAATGGCGCTAGCTTGTGTACTGCGTCATCTCATCGGAAATGAGAGAAGCCCACACAGACAGTACAGAGAACAGGTTCACCCGTTGCCATGATAATCCCGAAAGTATGATGGGAAAGTTTGAAAGTTTGCTTACCCTGAGCCACTTGCACAAGGAGCGATCAGATCAGTGTGTGCTGAACTGGGCTGGAGGTCTTCGCTCTCTCTCTTTCTCTCTCCTCTGTTCGACCTTGTTTCCAAGAGAGACAGAGAAGGTGACCGAAAGGAGAAGAGAGCAGCAGCGGAGAGAGGGGAAAGCTGAAAGCGCGGGAAATGTGCCAAGTGGAATCATGCCCAAAGCATTATTCGTCGTGGGCCTACTCGAGATCTTGACCGCTACGACGTCGTCCAACGCCATGTCAACATCCCCTGCAACAACACTTTCCACGTTGCCTTCGCTGCCATGGTGATGGAAGAAAGGTGGAAAGTCCAGGTGTTGCTGTACCTGTGACGGCAAGGAATACACCTTTCTCACATGAGAAAATAATACGTATATTTGTTGCCCCTGAATGTCATACAACGTTATTGTATAGAATTATAGACCGAGTTTAAACTATCATTCCTCGAGTCCTCCCCACACGTCATGCTCCTCCTGCTTCTTCTCCAGCTGTTTCCGCATGCTGCTCAATTTGCTCACCACTTCGTCGTTGTTGTCGTCGCGGCCGCCGTCCGCGGGCTGTCCGGAGTGCATCATCTTCTGGATCGTCGGAACCTGACCTGAATGAACCAAGTAGTCCTGTTCTTACTGAAACGTCTGTATTAGATTTACATCTCGGCAATTTTGAGGGTCAAATGGGGATCACAATCCTGTCTTGAAACTCTGCGATCGTATCCAAGGAAGATCAGGCCCTCTATCGACCTGATCCGTTGCTTGCTACTTGTCACGGCAGGGGAATCTGCTCTTGAAGGTCAATGCTCGAAAGTGGCAATTAAAGTTGTCAATCCCCCGAGCAATGCACGGAGCAGTTTTGCTTTGCTCAGCTTGATCAATCTCATATGCGACGTTACAAGACATCATATTGAGGCTTGGATGTGATCGGCAATTCTGCTTTCAAGCGGGATCGAACTGGAGATCGCGGTCGTTCTTCCTGTCTGTATCGGACCCAAAAGGTCTGGACCGGTGAAAGGTCCCTGCGCTCCTGCATATATACGCATGCAGCAATTGTACGAATGCTGTATGCTAGCAGACGTTTTTCGTACACAAAGTACACCCTTGAAAAGCTCGACCCTACAACGCATTGTTGTCGCCTTTTCTATTTTTAAAAGAAACTTTTATCCCACCTTCGCTGTGCCTGTTGGGAATCTCAGCTCATGAACTAGCAGCAGTCGGCAAAGTACAGAGAAGATGCTAGGAAAGTACCACAGAGGAGTAGAGCCACTCTCTGTGTCCCCAAAAGGTCTTTTACATTCTGGTGTCCATACACCAGCAGCAACTTAGAAAGTCTCTCCGACCTGACCAAAGGTTGTGTCTTCTTTGTCTGACGTTGGGTTATTGAACATACGGACTTGTATCGGAGTTGACTAAGAGGAGCACTTGGCACCGTACAGTCTGCCTTCGATATGTGCGCGGTGTATCCAACACTTGTGACATCGAAGGTCGACTGTCTTATTGTTGTCAATGAGCCTCTAGTCTACGTAAATACGACATGGACCAGGTGTGGCACATTTAACGTGACTCGCCACTTTTAGTGACTCGAGCTGCAACACAATGCACACATATGCCTTAAAAATGACCAGACCGGAAACCGGGGATCTTCATACCAACTTGCACAAATGCATCCAAACCAGGGCCAATCAGAGCATAGGACTCCTTCGCAAAACTAATTGCTCAAGTCCTGAGGGCACCATTAAACACCTAATTGATGTACATTATTTCCCTCACTGCACTTCTCTGATGGATGAGCAGGTGGAAAAGAACACCTATTAAAGGGGACTGCAAGATGCTATTGAAGCAATCGAATGGGCCATAACAGCCACTTTGGAGATGAAAAGTCAGCGGGCCCAGATGGCAGACGGACACGAATTGTCACGTGCCAGTGTAAACTAACCTCCAACAAACAAACTTGCATAAAGTTCTGCTTGTAAAATAATGATTTTGGTACAGTTTTTAACACCTTAAAAAAGAGTATCAGAGACTGATCTTTGACCTGAAGCGCTTCTCATTTACAGCAAGTGCACGTAGTTAAAGGCATCACAACCAGGTTGAGGTGAAAGCAAAGACCAATATGAACTTTTTTAAGGCAATTCACTGAACAGTACTGTTGAAAGTTGATTTCATGCAATTGCAACTGGCACCTGCTCTAATTGGGTGGTATCAACCTCTCTTTTGAGAACTATCAAAGTTGACCTGGGTACAATAGGGTAATCTGATTTCTGGCTGTTTTGAAACAATGCAAATGCAGCATTGACGCTACATTGACAGCAATTTCTACAGAAGATGGAAAAGTAGACTTGTTGCAACTATCTACTCAGTTACTGCTGATGTTCTGCTTTATCAGCAACAACAGCAGTGACAGTGACCATAACAGCGGCAGCAGCAACAGCAGGAGCATTTCCATCAGCTAATTTTTCAATCTACTTTTGAGAGACACCTCCCAGACGTTATCATTTTGTCATCATTCAAAAAACTACCAGACAATCAATTAAGACTACACAATTACTACTTTATACAATATACAATACAATACTTGTGTTTCAGACACACGAAGCAAAAATCCCTTTGCATGTGCAGACGGAGTGTTCGAGCCCCGGCAATTTGTTACAACTAGTAAGTCCTGACTCTTCAGGGCTACGTAGGTATAGGACTGCACACATGCTGCAATATGCAGTGATGGTGAAAACATGTTTTACATGATGAAATGTTTACTGATGGCTTAATTGCATGCTATGCAAAAGTCACCTTATATTGATTGCATGTTTCAGTCAAGTTTTCATGCCTGGCCTAAATTTCCGAAAGAACTCGAATTTTCAGTGCCCTATTTTTCCATAACTTTCTATATTTATGATTAGTGAATTTCACGTACATTAATACCCATTAGTGATGTAAGCAGTCCAACAATAGCTAATCTCAATTAAATGAGTGAAATGGAATTTGGATTGAAATTAAATCTTAATCAACTCTTTAAGACGACTTGATTCAGTTAATATGTCTGACTCGATGAATCTGAGCCACTCTCCCCATTTACAGCTAGTTGTCAGCCCTTCCAGGACTTAAGTTTAGAAATTTCTTGAATTCTGTTGAGGTGCGCTGAAAATGTGGCATCAGAAGCCATTTTTGATACGCAGCTCATGACCAAAGTGTATCATTTGTGAATATGATTTTGTGCATACCACACCAGGGCCAATAGAAACTACGGCTTCTATCGTTTTTCGAATGTATAATGATAGTGGCACTGTAGTCATAGTAGTATCGTAGCATTAGGGGTACGCTAGTAATCGTGTACCATGCTAAAAAATAGTGCCATAATTACAGACTGATAGTTCTAGCCGCGATAACTACGCGAGAGAGTTATTACAGAGCGGATTCAATGCGCGTCTTTAGCCGTCACTTGTGATATCCATCGTATGTTCGTATGCGCACGGTACGGATGCGAACCTTTCATGGCCGGAATTGGCGGCGAGTCCGGTCTGATCTCCTCTCCCCTGATTGGCCTCCTCGGCGAAGGACTCCTCGACGACCTCGAGTTCGACGAGTCCTTGACCTTCTTGTTTTTGGCTCTCCGTTCACGCTGCTTCGCTTCCGCCGCCTCCTTGCGCTGACGCTCAACCTCTTGCTGCATCTCCCGTTGCTTCGCAGCGAGCTCCTCTTGACGACGGATTTTCTGTCAAGAAAGTCTTCAAGATGACGAGCATTACCTTTCAAATCAAGCGTTTGCTTCTCTTACAGCCTCATCCTTGGCCCTCTTCTTCTCCTGCTCCTGCTCGAACTCCCTTCTCATCTTCTCCTGCTGCTCCTGAATCCTCCTGTCCAACTTGGCCTCCTCCTCCTTCTCCCTGCGTTTCTCCTCCTCATCCATTCGCTTCTTCTCCTCCACTTGGCGACGGAGTTCTTCATCGTACGCGTTCTTGCTGTTCCTCGGGTAGTCGGAGTAGCGCTACAGGATGCAGATAGTCAGCAAAGTAGGGTGGATTCACCAAGAGGACGCTGCCAAGTTTAATCATGCTCAGTACAAAGACATGCAAGAAGAAGAAAGCAACACTCCACAATGACAGCTCAGACAAGTCTTTACCTTGGTATCCTGGGATCACAAACAGGAAACAAGACATCAGTGTATAAGTTACTACTGTTGCATTATTCTACAATGGTTAAGGCAGTTCGACTGACATGGGACATTTATGAACGTCAACTTCCTTAAAGACAATCATCAACATGACTGCGCGCCAACAGATAGCTTTTTACTCAGCGATCCTACCTGCGAGGGATGCGGCTTCGTTGGCGACGGGGGCTGATATGCGGGCGTCTTCTCCCACCAGTCGCGGGAGTCCTCGCGCCTCTGGCGATCTCGACGGGCGGCGTCGTCCGCGATCTGTTGCTCCAAATCGCGCTGGTAGTTGTCTAGTAGAAGCACCACGAAGAAGTGATTATTCACAGCTTGGACGAGAGTTTCTTTTCTGATTCACACTAGACCGGTACCATTAGCTACCGTAGAGTCCGCACTGCACGCGCTATACGTACTGTTTCCTCCCCTCCTCCGGCCGTGGTCGAGGATGGACGGGCTGTAGCCGTCGTTCCCTTTCCTGCCTCTGCCGCCACCTTGGTGTCGTGGTTGGTCGTCTGCAAAGATCGAGCCCTGGTATCCGAATTTTTCCTCTCTGATCTCCTCCGCCTCCTTCTCCTTGCGTTGGCGATGCTCCTCGGCCTGGATCTCCAGCTCCCGTCGGTACGCGCTGCGCTGATTCCGAGGGGGTCTGGAATCTGGCAGGAGAGAGAGAGAGAGAATAAGAATGGGGTCAACATCTTCACTGACTTCATTTACATTGGGGCGCTCCTCCACCCCCGGCGTTCCTGCTCCGTCTGCCATGCGCCGGAACGCTGTTGTTTTGCGCCGGTGGCGGCTGCACCGGCGGCGGCCCAAAGGTCTCATTTGGCGCTGACCAGCTATGTCGGTTGTTGGCGCCAAAACCGTTGAAGTCGTACTCCTCCTCGTAGCCTTCGCCCGTCGCGTTTTGAATTTTCTCCAGCTGTGTCGACGTAAGTGTCAGACATGAAAAAGATGGTGCATTGCGCTAAATCCACATGGTTCTCACCGCTCCGGTCAGCTCTGACAGTCCAGCTCCAAGGTTGAAGGAATCGTCGAGATTCCCCTGTGGAAGGTAGCCCTCACTAGACGAGCCCTTCATTCCTCCGACAAAGGGATCTCCATTTCTGCAAACATAATCACATGACGTTAACGTGCTCCTTCGGTTAACCTCATGGTGCACGCCAAACCTGTAGCTGTTCTCCTCTCTCCTCTTCTGATTGAGCATGTCGTCGTAGTCCATGGAGCGGTTTCTCCCCTGCAACAGCAAAAAGAAGTACATGCAGTAAGTTGTTTCCACTGTCGAGCCGACCTCGATTCCAGCGCCAGCTCGCGCATGATGGTGCATTCAGGGTAGCAAACGCAAGTGCAAAACACTGACCGGTCCCCTTTTGAAGATCCTCTGGCAGTTGTGACACAGCCCCAGCATTGGAGCAACGATGATGTTGCCGCCACCGTTACTGCCGACGTCGACGCCGCCCCCGCCGACGCTGCTGCCGTCAACGGCATTCTTGTGAGACTGATGATGTTTGTAGAAGCCGCCGCGGCGGCAGCGCCCGCATCGACAAGGCTGTGAGCCGCCACCGCCGCCGCCACCGACGTCATTACCGCCGCCGGCGAAAGAAAAAGTTTGCTTTGGAGGTCCCAGATCGTGCGAGACGTCTTGGTTGGAGGAGGACAGAGAATCTGGCGAGTATCTGGCTAGGTCTTCATAAATAGCTTGCTGTTTTTCGCGATCAAGGTGGTTTTTTCAAATCAAGAAGGATAAGAGAAAGTGAGAGAGAAAAAGCCAGATCAACGAAGAAGTCACAATCACATGTGTGCTGTCACAAATCCTCACTCTGTAAAGCCTATGCAGCTAACTTACCCTGTAGCCACCTCGTCTCCCTCCTTCGCCCCCGGGTCCGCCACCGCCGCCGCCGCCGCCGCCGCCACCGCCGCCATACAAGCCGCCGAGGCTGGACTCTTGCTGGCGGAATACCCTCACCATCTTCTTGAAGCAATTGCTGCCAACTGAATGGACGACCAAGCTTAGCAAGGCCTCATCTTCCTATGCAGGAAGTCGACAAGAAAATGCAAAGTGCAATTTCTTTTCGGCAGATTTTAACGTGCTTCTGACACGGAATGCACTTCTCAGGGTGGAATCTGTGTTGCTGCTCTCCAAAGACGCACACTTTTTACAACTTGTCCGGAGCTGGCTGAATTCCTTATTTTTGCTGCTCTACGTCATGCCACAACCGTGCAATACTCGCAGGGACCGCCTTGAAAGGTCCCGTACACGAACTTTCTCTGAACAAGGAAAGTTGGGACGACGACAAAGCAAGCCTCTCGTTACAGTTACCTGAAGACGCGGGGGCTGAGGGCGCTTTTCACCATGATGAAGTTGTCAGACTCAGTCTCACGAACCCATGAGGGGAAAAGTCACCGACTTGGACTGGCCCAGACTTGAAGCAGAAGTGTCCAGTCTTCCCCCCATCTACGAGGGATGAAAAAAGTTGCCCGTGCAATCGTCTCCTTTGGCCTGAAGGTACGAGGAGAGAGAAGTCAGAAAGGCACTTTGTATTGTCGATACAACAATCGGAATCACCCTTCTTCTTTTCGGTTGAAATTGGCTCTTCTGAGCCACTCTTTGTTTTCCTCTTTCTTAAATGTTCCATGGGAAGGAGCGAATGTCTTCATCCGTTTGAGACACCCTGTAGTATACGTTGTTCATGCTGATGATGTCAACAAAAATCGATACTCATGCAGTGCACTTCGGCTGTGGGCCTGCTTCAAAAAAATCAATCTGCAGCAAGCTGAGAGAGGACCAAAAGGGGTTATGGTCTAAGGCTGCAGCATTTGTCCATCTAGGGAATTGCATGACGCAGAAAAAGTTTTCAGATTGTTTCACTTTTGCGGCCACAACTACTCGACCGTGGAAGCACCACAAAAATTGCGCACAAACCCCTATAATATATATTAGGCGAGGTCTAAACGGGGACAATTTGGGAAATTCGCTGGTGGGGTCTGGGGTTTATTTTACCTGAGGACAAATGATGAAGATGTAGTCAAATACTTTTGAAAAGAAATTGTGTTTCCCTATGCCCAACTTGATTTGAAATTTATATAGTAAGCTACTGTAGTAAATTTGCTGTGAAAGTAGATTTCAGCTCTGGTGGCTGTCAGAAGCTGCCAAACTGGGTGAAAATCACTCACCAAAATGCTGGCATGATTCAGAAATATTTTTACAGCAGACCCTGAAAAAAAATTACACCTTATTTTACAAGATTATGCAACTTTAAATGCATGTGGGCATGGAAAAACTCATTTCTTTTTCATTTTCATTTGATTACAAAGTCTTCATATTATAAGCAGTTACAAAGTTTTGTCAACCACAGGGAATCTCAATTTTTGACCCAGCCTAATATATGTTAGGGTAAACAATTCTTTTATCTTTTGCAACATGCAAAATTTAAAAGCATTTTTGTCAAATGGATTAAAAAACTGACTTGTTTTTGAGCCCCCTTTCTGCCTTCAAAATTTGTAGACACAGTACATAAGGATGTTAGATAGGCACCATAGAGTAGACCTGCTTGGCCACTTTCCAGATGCTAACGAGCACCATTATAGCTAAATGAAACTGAAAACAATTTGCCTTCAAAATCGGAACATCTTGTTATGTTCTGAACTTATAAAGTAAGCTTGATTGCGGGGGGGGGCATTTTTTTGAAAACGATCTGACTACATTTGCACCAATTCGCCTAAGGTAACAAACCTGAAGTACCCACAGCAAAATTTCAAAAATGTCGGTTTTTTTGGTCTAGCCAAATACATACAAGTTGTGCTAAATGTCATAGAGATGTATTTTGTGCAAAGACTGAGTAAGACAAATGTTTGAGACAATATGAAGTACTGACTATCGATATATTGTGATTTTGCATACCAAATCTCGTGATTTGCTGCATGCTCAATTAATTGTTTGAGTCAAGATGACGCTGATATTTCAATGATGCTTTTTGATATTTCATGGCATTTGGAATTTTTGCAAAATTAACAGGGCCGACCGAGGGGCCCAAAGTGCTCTGCTGCTTTCAAGGGTCGGCCCATGGGCTGTTGGAGGTGTCCTTGTAATATCTCCAAAATGCACATTATATTTGCTCAAAATGCGATATTCGGCAATTTGTAAATATCGCCGTATTCGATATCGATGTGAAAGATCACACAGTCTCATAATGTATGTATTGTATACGTGCACGCGTATAGGGACTCAAGTGCTTTAATATGAAGTATTGACATCGAGCTTTCTTTACGATATGCTTTCTCTCTGTTATGAGCGCGTAACCCCGGAGAAACAGCGTAAAAGCTTGTGGCGCAATAAAAAAAGTGGTGCTGATACAGTCCTGCATGCTGTGGTGTACCGGGTTCGATTTTGTGCTTAGCATTGTTGTGCTACGTGCACAAGGGACCACTGGAGAAGAACTCAAATGTCTGCAAGAGATCCGGACTTGCAGCATTTAGACATGTTAAACCCATTCTTGCCGAGTCGTTTCGCACGCTGGCGGGGTGGAAAGCAGGGCTGTGCAGCCCACGTGGGCTTGGCCTTAGGAGTTACATGCCGATCAAGCCGGGCTGGGTGCAAAGAAATTGACTTTTCAGTTTTGTAGCTGTCGAGAAAGATTCGGGCTAGCTGATGCAACCTTTAACTGTAAATATTCTCTCCCCACGAAGAGGCCGTAGCCGATTCCCTCGGCAATTCCTCCTCCAGGTCCTCCTCGGGCAGTTTGTTCAGGTGCGACGTTCCTTGTCTGCACCGCAATCATCTCCTCCGGAGAAGGGTCCGCTGAGAAGTGAAGACCAGCAGAAAGAAGAGAAGCATATCATTACTTCCCTACCCTGGCATTCTTAGAGTGCGTTTACCTTGCAATGGTGCATTGGAGGACAGTGGCGCATAACAATTTTTGCATGATAACATGTGGTATTAAACTAAATGGGTAGAACAGAAGCGAGAATCATGGTTGTCAAGAACCGACGCAACTGAACACTTAGTGAGCAAAATGATTGATGAAGGTACCCCGGCAATTAATCGATTCAGCATGTTTAAAATTCAAAAGAAAATAAGACATTTCTGGGACAAAAAGGTGGAGGGTCTTATTTTTAAGTTTCCTTTGCTTGTGAGATGAGGGGTCAGAAAGGACAAATGTAGATGGGGCAAGAGCACAGGGGGAAAAGAAAAGTAGTCCGTTTGGTTGCGCTGCTAGCAGTTGGGGGAACAGCACTGAGCGACTGTTCCATTCAGAGACCGAAGGAGGGTCTCCTGCAACCTGCAACAGCAGTTTCTGCGGAGGTTGCGTGGTTTCTACGTAGAATTCAACATTTACCCTTCAAAACAGGAAACATAAAGAGTGAATGAACTCGGAGGAGCCACTGTAAAACCATTTCCGCTCTTCCAGTCATAAAAAAGTCTATTCATGTCTGTCATATATACTTCTGTTTTGCGGGTTGCTGAGGTGAATGAAGAATTCGGCTGAGTGGGCCAAATTGGCAGGGGAGTCCCTCAGCTAGCTGCCTACTGCAGCTCCGGAAACAGGGTCTCCTTATGTCTCTAATTACATTTCCCTGAATACCACATGCAATGTTTATTTTTCATCTGACTCACTTTCACGATATCTAGGCTTTGTTCACTTCATTCAGGCTTCTATCATTTTTCGTCATTACAGTGAGCCTAACCAGCAGTTCTGTCTCTGCTTGTTGTTTCAGTCCCATGATACACACGTAGCAGCACCAACTCGTGGATTTGTGTCGAACTATGAGTGAAGTAGCCCCAAATTATTAAAGTGATTTCTTTGCCTGACTTGTCTGACTTGTTGCACACTAAAGCTGTGCGGTACTAAAAATCAGAGGTTGTTACGATCCGATGCAATGTTAAGGCCAAAAGCCGGTAGTCGGTATTTCAGAAGATCATGAAAATAGTCAGTGTCATGACAATTATCGTCCATGAGTAATAGGTATAAGTCGATACTCAGCACAAGTCAATACTCAGCGTAAGTCAATACTCAGCATAAGTCAATACTCAGCATAAGTCAGTACTTGGTATAAGTCGGTACTTTGTAAAATCCTACTTATCAAGCTACCTTATTCTTTACTTTCTTTTCCCCTATACAGTATACTGTATAGTTTATTGTAGCTTATTTATTATTATTTGTTTATTGTATAGCTTATTGGTGTTTACAAATTCAATGATGTCGGATTCTTGTTTTAAAAAAATAGCATAGAGACATTCTCCATGGCCAGACTTGTGCATCTGGTTGAAATGCAGGCTCCAGATGCTGAAAATGTTCTTCCTGATGTGCTTGAGGCTGGAACTGCATAGAGTTTCCTTACTAACTTGGCCGAAGAAGGTAGCTGTTCTTCACACTCTTTCCACCACTTAAGCACTGAAACCCCATCAGCAGTGGGATTGAGAAGGGGTAGACTTATGGAAAGGGTTACTTTGGTCTGGCAATCGTTCCTTTTTCCTAGCAGCTGCTCAGATGCAGTTGATCCTCCCTCCCCAGATGGTTCTGTTGCTACAGATGAGCTGAGATGTTCTTGTTCCAGGTGATCCTGAGCCTGTTCAATGTCGAACTCCTTTGTCTTGACAAATTTGTCCAGGTTTTTGAGCTGGATTTCTTGATATCGCAGATCTAGAAGGTTTGCAGCAGCATACACCAGTTTGTTTGCCCAGCAAGATGGAAATCGTATTTGCAAACTCTTGAGGAGAGCACTGGCAAACATTCGGCCTTTTCCCAGAGATCTGCGGTCTTTTAAGTAGCTGTTGTGGTGTACCATCCAGTCAAAGAGTCCTGGAATAACTAAATGAGCAGTGGGGCTTTTGTCAGCACTCCATTTTTTGGTAACATTCACGAACATGTCAAGTATTTCCACCCCACCAGTGATTATTTCCCATTCATGTGGACTTGGTTGCAAGTCATGGAAGTCAGGCAGTCTTGTAAGAGACATGACAGCATCTTTTACAGCTACGACTGACTTCAAGTTGATGTGCCCTGAATTCTAGGCCTGTGCGATATGACAAAACCATTGACATTGTGATTATCAATTAATTGACTACTAAAAACCTCGGTTTCAGTTCGGTTTTTGATATCGGTTTGGTTTTCAATATTGGTTCAGTTTTTGATATCAGGTTGATTTTTATTTTTCATATTCTTGCTTTGATTATTCCAAAGCATCCAAGTTTCTTCTTAATTATTACAGTAGTTTCATGTTTTGATGCAGATACACCAATGCAGCCACAGTTTCTGTGAGGCTCTGTTCGCACACACAGTGCTGCCGCTGGCACTGAAGAGACGCTCGCTTGTTGCACTGGATGCTGGTGGTGCCAAATACTTCCTCGCAAGCTTTGACAGTCCAGGCAAGTTGCCAGAGTGAGCCTTCCACCAGTCGAGGATCTCAGTTCCCTTTGCTTTAGCATGTAGTGGCATTGGGGTGGCCAGGTACATCTGCACTTCCTGTTCACCTGGAGGCTCTACATCCTGACAAGACTTTGACTTCTT
>JAAUXU010112018.1_pt1 | contig 19661 bp, 15 predicted proteins | sample 7278151 | NCBI WGS metagenome assembly JAAUXU01 (sample SAMN14350113, study PRJNA611818) | marine sediment metagenome | isolation source: surface marine sediment (1.8m) | place: French Polynesia: Moorea | collected 2018-08 | reverse complement strand
GCACTGGTGGTACTGGTGGTACTGGTGGCACTGGCGGCACTGGCGGCACGGGTGGCACCGGCGGCACGGGTGGCACTGGCGGCACGGGTGGCACTGGAGGCACTGGAGGCACTGGTGGCACAGGTGGCACTGGTGGCACAGGTGGCACGGGTGGCACTGGTGGCACGGGTGGAACTGGCGGCACGGGTGGCACCGGTGGCACCGGTGGCACCGGTGGCACAGCCTATCTCAGAAGGCGAAGAAAGAGACCACGCCCTTATCTTCCATATCGAAGGCCGGCGTATGGGTCCTCCCCCTATTACCAAAGACCTTATTTAAGCGAGCGGAGGCCTTATGACGATCGTTATAGTCACCATGATCATGCTTACAACTCTGCAAGACCAAGGGAAAGTCATATGCGTTATGACCAACCCTATCGTGGAAGAGAAAGGCTGTACCATACAGACGGAGAGGAAGACGACAGATATTATGTTGGATATTCTAGTGCTTATCCTGGGGATGAAGAATATGATTCTCATCAAGAATACGATCGATTCAACGTTCAAGAAGCAAGGGAGGATGGCTACGAGGAGGCCCTCAGACCCCTGCTTGTTGGAGAAAGGAACAAGAGGAGAACTCGTCGATGACATTCACAAGGCCAAAGCAGCTTAGAGACTGTGTCAAAAGCTGACTTATTGTGTTATGATGGTGAAAATTCTGTATAAGATTTTATTCATTGATGCTCCAATACCCAATTCTGGTTAATGGAGAAGAAGAGGAGGCGCTTCCAAAAAAAGCAGCTTTACGATCGCAGTAAACTTTAGCCAAGCGAACGCGCTGTAGGGGGGAAATAAAATTCGTCATTTCCATTGGCACAAAAAAGCTGACGGAATTTAGAGATAGACGCAAAGCATCTCACGAACAGGGTGACCCAGGGAAAGGCTGCTTTTTTTCTACACTTGTGACTTGGAGGTAAAAAGAAATGTGGACTTTGCGTCAAGTGGTTTATATAGGTGGATAGTGCAGGGGTGGCAGTGAAACATTTGGGTGTTCCACACATATTTTGGGTAGTGTTCCAATTGTACTTGTGTTCCACTCAACAACGGGAGTTTAAGGCGATTGCACTGTACAGACAAACCATCTAGAAGTCCAAGGTTTCTGGCAAACCTGGGGAAAGAAGCTGCGAGAAGTGCTGAAAAAGAAAAGGCGGAAGTCGGTTACAGTGGAACACGCCTAATGAATCGTGCGGGTACATGGGATAAAAATTAGAATCCTCAGACCGAACAATCTTCATGTATATAAGCATCTTTATCTATATCGATGTCTATCTACGCCAGGCTACCATTCCTTGTGGAGTCCTAGATTTGTTGCAAAAACACCATTTGAAGACATCTTTGTCAAAAGGAATAAATGAATAATTAGTTTTTGGGTCTCCTCTCTGCCTTCAAAGTTTGATAAGTTCAGAAGATAAGGAAGCTTGGTCAACATTAGAAACCTGCTTATTTACTTTGCAGATGTAAAACTGCAGTCAAATGAAACTTAAAACACAGTGTTTGTAGCTTTGTTCCAGGGCATTCAAAATCTGAGCATCTTGTCTTGTACTCACCATTTGGCAATCGGTAGCTAAGCTAAGATGCACTGAGCCAAACTCCAAAGTTTTCATATTTTGACCTATACCTTCATCTACACCAAGGCCAACAAGCCCTACATCTAACGCTATATCAGCGTCCGCGTCTACATCTACACTCATACCGACGCCTTTGTCTATGTCTTCATCACGTGCGACGTTTTTCAAGAAAGGTCCTTAATTTGCATAATCAACATCGTCATCACGGCACACAACGTCAACCACACTGAACTCGTCCCTCAATGTCATCATTCAAGGTGCTGCGATTTGTTGTCATCAACAATGAGTGCTTCAAAATAGTCACACAAGCTTAAAAGTATTTTCTTAGGTAGCTGATATTTCCAAGATGAAGCAGTAGATCAATCAGTCGGCTACGTGGATGGCAAATCTGGATCCTGACTCATATAAGCGCGTTCCACTGTATAACAAACAATGCGAAAAGCAGATTCTTGTTGGTGTCTCTCGTGTGCCCAAACTTGGTTTTCGGCACTTGCCCAATAAATTTCCACCTCTGACCTCTCGGCGCTTGGTGCAGAGTCGACATTTTTGACCTCTGCTAGACGCCAAACAAGCCCGTCGAGGACACCCTGTACACTGGAACTGAAATTATGCTTATTTGTCGAATCTTCTGTGATTCATCGAGGTAGAGGAGGCCATGGGGGAGGTCCCTCAGTCTTATTTCCTCCCACATCTTCAGACCACTCCCATTCCCCCCTCCCATATTGTGTGTTTGTGCGCGCGTGTGCGTGTGTGTGAGAGAGAGAATAAGAAAAACCAGGAAGCGACTCAAATAAAGAACAGTCAGCAGTAAAGGGGGCGGCAAAATAGAAAGACAGCATTGCGAATAACGTACAGGGTGTTGCAGAATGACTCTTGTCGTTATTAATCGCCTCTCAGCGTCACCTGGTGCAGACATCTCTCACTATTCCGGGCTGCTGCTCACTTGGCGCCAACATCTTTGTTGTAAGATTATGCACATGCAACCTATGTGAGCACGACTTTGCGTCAGTGCCAGTAATGCTTGGACACCACAGACAGCAGGAGCAGCAGCAGAAGCCACATTTTGGGCATTGCCCATTTCTCTCCCTCTTTGGTCCACTTGTCTTTTGGGTGGGCGGACATCATGCTGTGACCGGGGGCGGCGGCGAAGGCCAGGGTTGCCACGCGAGAGGGCTGGAAAGCACACGCCGATCGAATGGCGTCTGGGTGGCGCCTCCGCCCCGAGGGGAAAGAACGGGTGATCTGTGGCAACTCTGTCTCAACAGTAACGTTAGGGACACACGGGGCATTGAGGAGGATGAGGAAATAAAGGGAATGGGGCAGAAAAGAGGGGAAGAGGGAAAAGGTTCGGGGGGGGGGGGGGGAACAAAACGTATTATACGGGGGAAAACGACGTTATTCTTTATTGAGAGAGAGCGCGAGACTCGCACGCACACACGTGTATGTGTGGGGGGGGGGAGAGCAAATCAACTTGAGCACGGAGAAAATGAACTGCATGATGGCAGCTTATGAGAGGGTTATTACTTCGGCAATAACAGCGATTTTGCACTGTTCCATTGACATGCATATATCTCGGCTTTCATTCCACGTGTCCTCCTTCATCTCTGATTGGCAAAGTCTATGCCTAAAGTGAGCATTGTAGGTCGACAACGCGGATCAGTGTTGCCACTCCATCAGGCAGTGAAATGCGGAAGCAGTTCCAACTGGTTGAGGGCAGCGTCTTTACTTCCTGATCGAGTGGCAACCCTGAGCATTGCTTCTGCGGTGTCCCTACCTTATTGAAAGCAGAATTGTTGATGAAAGCTCCACTAACCTGAGCTTATCCATTCAGCTTTGCAACGTCTGACCCTTTGTTCTGGCCTATCGAACCGCAATTTACGACAAATCTGATAGGGAGATTCATGAGAAGCCTTAAGGCAAAGAACCAAAGAAAGAGTTGGAAGTGGAATAACACTTACGAAACAGCAGGTCTGCCAAATGCACCCTAAATCGAACCACGATGCAAATCGATGCATTTCTTGGATGCAATGACAAAGCAACTTCTCTCTCTCTCTCTCTCTCTCTCTCTCTCTCAGCTTTCACACTGTTCATGGCAAAGTGAGGACTTTTTTCTTTTACGCCGAGGACTTTCCGCATTTGGAGCCAATGGCGGAAGGATTGGCCATGGATACATTGGAGGGGCGGGAAATATTCCAGAGCTGTCGCGGGAGCTCGGATTAAGGCTAAAGCGGAGGCGCGAGAAGAAAGACGTGCATGAAATTTGTCCATGGCCTAGCAGAGATGACGAAACTGACGTTGGCCAAGACAGGGACGACGACGACGACGACGACGACGACGGCGAGTTGTTCTCCTTCAGGGCGGCCACACTTTGTTCAACATTGCTCTACTGAAAACTGCCCAGGAATTTGTTTTAGTCAGGCTCGTGGTTTAAATCTGAAATAATCGAAATAGCGACTTATTCGGACACTCAGGCTTGGGCGTCAGAGCTTGGTGAGCGCATATGGAAGATGCAGCGATCACTGGGGCCTCTAACGTTCAGCCAGACGCTCTGAAATTGGCATGTTCTCTAACAATTACTGAGATATGAACACTACCTAAATGCCAACCACAGGGTTGCTGCTTGAGCAGGAAGTGAAAAACAAGTTAGGTTTGTTGTGTTCATGCAAGTTGTGGGTGGCAGCCCTGAATTTCTCCCTGTGGCATTTGAGCAACGCTGATGTGACGCTGAGAGTAAAGTCATCAAAAAGTAATTTGTCCCTCTTGATGGCCCCTATTAGCTCTGGGATGCTTTAATTATATGAAAAAAGAAATCTTTATGAATAATCGAGAGCAAATGGGACTTTCATTTGTTGAACATCGATCATGGGGAAAAAGTTGTTGAAATGGAAGGTTGACTGAATAGCTATTATTGCCTTTTCGTCAGAACTTGCACATTCTGAATGATGCTGTGTAAATATGACATTATCAATGACTTCCATTTGCTAAATTGGGAAAAGTTGCTTTGTTGTTTTGAGACGATGCCAACACCAAGCCCAGAGTGAAGTCAAGAGATGTGACTATGTCAAAGATGTAGATGTAGACGAAATCGGAGTTTGCTATTTACTCAATGTTTCGTCATTCGTGACTTTGGAGCTAAATCGGAGCTCTATAACATGCAGCCCCATTCATGGAGAAACTTCTCCTTACCCATTCATACGGTACTTCATACTTTTATTATGCAGTAGATGTCCCAGTAATAATCCTTTTACTCTTTGTCTCCTCATTCTTACTTTCCCCATTCTTGCATCCCCATTCTTACTTTCAATTCATGGTTCTTATCTATGTTGTGCCAGTAAAATTGGGCTCATTTCCAATCCCAGACTTCTCCCTTGAGCACAGAGGTGTCAATCTGGCATTTGGCACCCTTTTTCTGGTCCAGCCCTCTTCAATTTTGTTTTGGGCAGCTGCCAAACCTGTCCTTGCCGTACTCATGAGGATAGGTTTTCAGCCTATCCTCGTCCTAGTCCTTGCTGACGGAAGCTCAACAAGTGCAAGGACTATACAGTGATGCTTATAATACACAAACGTATATCCTTAGACAACTTTCAGGTTTTAGACAGATGCGACCCAACTAAAGAAATGAAATACTTTTCACACAAATGATGCATGAGACACATTTCAGAATAACTCTCTTTCGATCCAGAAGTATCATATTATTCCGGCTGTACCGATCTTGGCGAGACCGACAATAATAGCGGTAACATACGGACTTCTTCAGCTCGCGCGTCTTTTGCAGTGAAGAGGCCGACATTGCCCATTACACACCCACCCACACACCCAGGCACACACCCAGGCACACACCCAGGCACACACCCAGGCACACACCCAGGCACACACGCCCACACACACCCACACACACACTTGCATGTACGCATAGTTATATAGCAGAGGATTAATGATAATTGTACGAACGGACCTGGATAATGCTCACTTTGCACCGCGCAGCCAAAATTGGCTTTGTAATAAATTGGTCTCGGAATTTTAGGTGAAGGATTTTGTAAAAGTAGGTGACGAAAAGTATACTTTGAGCTTTTCTTTCCTCCTGTTGTGTTAACGACCGGAATGAGGATCTGTCATTGTATCTTCATCTCCATTCTTCAAGATGTTCGTGCCTTATTGCACTTTCTTATTCATTTTTCCGTTTAAAAATTGTATATCATAAAGGTTTGCCCCCACTTCTAAAAGATATTATTATTAACGAAAATATCTAGGTCTGCTGACCGGCAAAGAAAAGATTCTTTACAGAGTCGACTGAGAAAATCGTGCCAATGATGTTTTTTGGTGCCTCCAGAGGATTCCAGTCGTTTTTTCTTCTAGTTCTAGTATTCCACTCAGTGTTAACAACCATTTTAGCAGCATTAATTATAAAAGACAGACTAAACTCACCCCTTTCTCGTTATAAAAGTCGCAGCAGGAGCGGGGAAAAAAGGGTTAAAACTAGCACGTTCATGCGACGCAAACGCTCAAGGAAAGAGGAAATTGAGCCTCTTCTAACTGGCTGCTTTTGGTCCTTCTGTCCGTAAAATTGGACCCTTTAAGATAAGGAAGTAAGAAGAGAAGTGGCTTAACGCAATGATAAGCGAAAATTTCGTATGATTTCGCTGGTTGGAAACGTTTTCTCTCTCACACACACTGGGTCGACTGCCAGGAGATTCTGCTTCAGTGCCTGTCCTGAGATGCACAAGCTGACAGGGTGGTTCAGATCCACGACTCCTCGAGGGGGTTGTGCCTGCCTGGGGGGCTGGTGGACGTCACGTACACGGTGAACCTTGACCGCGGCCACTGTGCTGCTGCCATGATGGGCGCCCATCTTAGCAGGTGACTCCTGATAGCCGCTAGTGCCTCAATTTCTCCCCTACTTGCTGCTGCCGACGTCAGTCTTCATCACGTTGAGACAATCTATATGCAGTTATGCACAGGGCTGTTCAGACAAACCTGGAACTTTTGCTTCCTTTGGCCGCCTCGTAGGTCTCGTTGTACACGTTGGACTTTTGGTACATGAGAGGCCAGCTCACTTATCGTTTCACCTGCTCGATCAGCTTTGTTTTGGCACCGGGGGGTGGTGGCTGAAGACGGGGTGTGGGACACTAACCAGAGTTGCCATTTCATCCGCCTGACCCACGTCTCACATAAGGCGAAATTCCATCTCCTCTCGCACCCGGTACTAATCTGCATCAAGTTGAAAGGCCTATATGAGTCACCCTGTACGTGGAGGAGATCTTAACCGTGACCTATTCTTTTTTTTAAGCATTTCGCTGTTTATTCCACGTGCACTTTAAGGATGCTCGTCGATTGTTCCCCCTCTCGTGGGTGAAGGTGAGAAATATGGGCTACCCAAAGTGGCAAAAACTCATTCCTTGACTTGGGAGGGTGTGAAAATGGATGAGTCTCAAACTACGATGAAACAAGAATAAGAAAAGGGGGATGGAAGAGCAAGAAAGAGACTCAGGTGGTGATGGAGAAGGATCTTCTTCCCCCTACACAATGGCTTCATTCACCCCATCTTTTTTGCTCAGTAACTGGCTCTCCCTAATGTTAGTTTGGCTCTTCCAGCACCTACGTGAGTCTTGGTCTGCTGCAGAAAAAAAGCTTACTTACTTTATAGATTAAGCCTTTTTTTTGTTCTCAATAGCACAAATAAATGTTGAAAGAGCTATTGAACGGCTCGGTGATGAAGAGAAGAGTGACAATGAGCGTGATGATTCGGGGCTGGAGATTAATTGGCATACACGGTATGGTTGCGTCAGATGAAAGGGATGAGGGAGGGAGGGAGGGGGAAAAAAGAGCTGGATATCCCCAGGGTGAAATAACAATTAGTGAGAATGGAGGAGTCGTTCTCCTCTGAGCCTGGATGTGTTTGTGTGAGGGCGTTCCTCTTATCCTCCACACTCTTGACGTGGTAGGGGTGGGTCGAGCTGGCGGGGATCCATTTGGAGATGAAGTTCGTCAAGATGCTCTGTTGGTCCAAGGTCTGCGGATGCTCACTGGGTCAGTTGAGATCGATGTAGGTCAACTCCACTCTGCAAAAGTGTCTGCACATGACAGAGTTGTACTAGGGCTGGGGACCAGCTGGTGATGATCCACTTTGAGAACGAGCCAGAGGGGTGAAAGTCTCAAGACTCAGCTCGAGGTTCTGTCTCCCACGCTACGTAGACCAAATAGAAATACATAAGCTCTGTTTACGTGTCCATGACCACAAGGTGAGTAACAACTTACCCCAGCCAGAGCCTCCTGTATCTAAGGGCCGCTACCATTGCCTTCTGTAGGTCAGGCCTTGCCCAGTCGGGTCGAATCAGGGCCTGGCTCGAGATTTCGCCCGAGCTGAGTCCAAGCCAGCTCTGGCCCACCCCTATCCTTGATGGTTCGTTGGAGTGGAACTGTTCTTGATGATTTCGTCAGGATTGGGGGGTAAAGAAAAGAGTCTGTCTTTATCTGTAAGAGTGGGTTCTGCACTGTAGTAGGTGTAGATTGATTTTCTTCTGCTGCTATGACGTTGGAGAGAATTTCGCCTGTGGCTGGAGGAATGCGGCATCCATCAAGCCCAAGAAGCAACCGAGCCAGAGTATTTGCACCGAGGATGCCGTACAGTGTGAGGTCAGCTGTTTGGAGCTGTTGACATGCAGCTGAAACCCAGGGGCTTTTTTAGCTAGGGTCTGGCAGAAATGAGGAAGTGACAGACTGAAGAAGGCTCAGGGTGAGAATTATGTGTAGAAGGGACTAGAAAATGCTCACAAATATGATCCTTGTGTGATGAGAAGAGGAGGAAGAAAAAAAACCTTGCTAAATGGTGTTTTGCTCACTTTTTGTGCTTTTCTTACTTGGCGGAAGCGAGCAAAAAGTCTTGCTAGGTTAACAGGGTGTTCGAAGAAATTGGCTTCCGTCAGGTGGGACCAGGATGCCTCCAAGGGTTGCCACTTGGTCAATCAGCAAATGAAATATGCCAAGTTAGACCTATGTGACGAGAGCAAGATACGAAGGCGAATTCTGATCAAGCCCTCAGGTACGAGTTGCCTGAAACATCAAGATTTGGCTCTCTTTGAACATGTTTGGCCAAAAGAATGTTGGGATTGATGCCGTGTTTGGCCGATTTCTCACATTCTTATTTATGTCAGCGATTTGGCCCTTTTTTAATATTGAATTAGTCCATTTTGGTCACGGGCTGTTTGGCAACACTGCACTCTGTCGACCTGGTGTCTTCTCTGGTCTCCCGAGCCTGCAGCACTTGTTATAGGTATCCCTGGTCAGGTCTAGTTAGATGATTGGCCTTTTTTATCACGTGGCAACTGTTACGAGTGTCCTGTGCTACCCAGATATCTAACACTCATTGTTCACAGTACGGGGGGAGTTTTGCTGCTCAGATTACCCGTTCTGCCTCTAGAGTAGTGATTGACGTGATATTTTGCCTCTGCACGAGCCTGGTCTTGAGCGAAATTAGCCCAGCAATGACGGCTCGGATCGAGCCGGAAAATGCGAGTTTTTCGCCATCCCTAGTCGATTTTTTGTAGAACAGATAAAAACTAAGCTTGGATGATTTCAATGTTTATGTTCGGTCTCACTGAGGTCAACCTGGTATCAAGCAACGTCCGGTCAATAACCTCACTCTCTCTCTCTCCTAAAGACGCTATCTAAATCCTTGGCTCTCACATCTCCCCTTTAACTGCCTCTTTTCCCCGAAGAAAGTTATGATCAGAATTCCGAATTTTTCTCTGCTCTGATCGATATCGGCCAAGGTTTACGTTTTGTCGCCGATATCTTTTTCTCCGAGTGAAGAGAGCGAAGGATTGAAGAAGGCATCGATCCAGATGCTGTCGTCTCGCATATTTAATAATCGCTGAACTCCCCTTCCAAAAGCGCAAGAAATTCCGTCTGCATTCCAGAGTCGGAGACTTTGAAGGCGTCCTCATCATCCCCATTTTTTCCCCCTGCCCAAGTTTGCATATAACAAGGTCTGGGCTGGGGAATTCGTCGTTGCAGGCAGAGAGAACAAGCAAATTCCATTCCTTCCTCATCTTCACGTGGAAGCAATTTCTTTATCTAATCGGTTTTAGTACGTAGTTAGGCTTACACGAGCAGATAACCCTTTCACTCAAGGTTGTGCGCGCGTCGCAACAATGCCTACAGGGTGAGGCGAAAGTGCGACCTGCCACTTTCGCACGTCTCTCTCCACAGTTGCGTTGAAAATGACTGACCCAACCATGAAGCCACCGGGTGTCTCACAAGTCGGGCACTCCTCGGCGCCCGGACGGGCTCGGGCGCTGCATTGATGGACATGGGATGGCGTGAAATGGCAACCCTGGAGTTCGCCGTCTCAGCCACTTGAAGCCGCGGGGGTTCGGCACTTTTTGCCAGAGTGACCACTTCTGTCCTGACTTTTGCTCATTTATTGAATGGAGATGTACTAACTTCGCGTCTAATTCAATCAAACACGATTTTCAACCGACCGAAATCTGGTGGCACCGCTTTCAGCCCACCCTGCAAGCGTACACCGATCTACGGGACACCCTGTAGGGCAGCCTCAGGAGGCAGAAACGATCCGGCAACTTGGGACTCACCCTGTACATCGGATGCTGTCACTCACCCCTTTTCATGCACATGTGCTGTGTAGTGGGATCTAATTATACAGAATAGGTATTCGCAGAATTCGACCCCTCGTAGCAGTTGCGATTCAGGCAGGAGGAGGAGGAGGGGGAGGAGGAGGAGGACGCCAAGCTCATCCTGCTGTACCAAGAACAACTTACGTAGAAGAAGAAAAACCTTTATACCAATCCACTGAAACAACCTCTTGATTTAGTGTTATCGGTTCTGAATTAGGCAATTTAGATTAAAATCCTACTACAAGGGGAAAATGCCTGGCAATCCTGGATTTGAAATGGAAGAACTTCCCTCCCTACGCATACAATCCCCGGAAAAAAGAGGCTTTGCCGCCCGGAGAGAAAGGGGTAAGAAACGGAGAGACGCGCGCGCGCACGCACACTCGTTCTGATTTTATGCCTCCCTTGCGAATGCTACAAACCTTAAGTGCGTCAGGGCTGCCACCAGAGACGCAGGCGCGCGTCCGAGAGCGCGCGGTGGCAACCCAGGCAGGGTGTCCTGCGCGCCCGCGGGAGAAAGCGACGAGCGGCTGGCAGCCCTGTCCGGCACTCCCGGACAGAGGGACACGGTGGCAATCCTAGGCGCTTCCGAGGGCGAGGGCTCCGTGGCAGCCCTGACAGGTGGGCTCTGCAAAAGCTGGGGAAGAGAAAGGACGGTGGCAACCCTGTCGCGTAGGTTCTGTGTGCCTAACACATTCCCATGCCTACTTAGTTTAACGATGTTCATCTCATGTTTAGGGGAAAATTGCACCATCCAGAGAGAGGAAGAACGTACACAGCTGAGCATGAAGTTCCACCAGACAGCCCTGGCAGGGCTGCCAGCCTATGAGGCAAGGTCTGAGTCGGGGTATGCTAATGAAAGGCTTGCTTGCTCGGTCTGGTTGAGCGAGAACCATAGTAAGAGATTGGCCTAATCTGTAAAAGGGGGACTTACCCCTGTGTGCAGAATATACTCGGGGATGTATGGGGAGGGGGGGATAGGGCTTCATTTCTTTCTCTATGGGAAAGGATTGACTTTACTGTGGAAGTCTGGCTCAATTAGCATTAGTAATGCATAGTTAAGCAACTATATTTTTCTTACCACCAAAGTATTTCCAGGTCTCCTTTCTACGCTCTTGAGAAATATGAGACTTCTTCTCTTTTTTTTTCATTTCTTCCTCCTCTGTTGAAGTTTCCTGCGTTGCCTTTTTTCCCCCATTGTCAGGGGCAACACTGTTAAATAAAAAAGGGGTAAGGAAATAAGAATTTTGCTCTCCGTAAGGGTCACTTTGTTAGGTCCAAATCTTTCTGGCAGTCAGAGTAGCAAGAAAGATTCCTCCTCTCTCTCCCGTCAAGGGTAAGGGTGCATTTATTCTGGTTGAATTGAGTTGGAGGATGGATCTCCATAATAGGGATGGTCAGAGAATCCGATGACTCGAGTTGACGACTCAGGAGAAGTTCAACTGTGAATGTCGAAAAATTTCCAAGGTTGCCAAATGATCTCCGTGGCAACCTTGGGCCCTTTTGCCAGCTGCTTGCAACTTGGTGTCAACTCCTACTTACTCGCAAACCGAAGGACTCGAAAGGCCAAGAACTTTGACTCGACCCACGCCGTTCTGATCCGAAATTATGCAATCTGTCACATCCCTAATTGTCAAGCCAAATTCACCTGCCCAGGTCGGCCTCGGGGGTAAAGTTTCCTCCCTCCCAGCGGAGGGAGGATAGACTTAAGAAGCACTTAAGCTGGCAGACTCGTGACTCTTCCGTCTCGTGCAACCGGGTCCTCAGCGCGTCTGTATACATAAGCGCAGCGGGGGGGAGGGAGGGGGCGAGCTTATAAAAAACAGATAGAGAAGAAGATTTGAGGAATTTATCACACTAAAATCCGCTGCAGTCTTTTCTCACAACTTGAAACACTTCTTTCTTTTTTTTCTGGCTACCAGCAGGAGCCCAGAGGTCTTACACAGTACGTTTGAAATGTATGTACTAACTGTATGTGCTATATACAGTATGTTACAGCATACATATTGCTGAGCTTTTTCAGGGGGAGCCTGGCAAAAAGACACCGGAAACAGGGGGAAAGCAGCAGAGGCTGTTTATCAAATTGTCGAAGGGACAAAAAAAGAGGGGAATGAGATGGGCTTTAGAAAATCGAAGGATTGTCTGAAAAGCTCCGAAAAGAAAAGAAGATTTAGCTACACCTAAGGTAAGAGAAGCAGTTCTGGGACAATTTTCCTCGGGGGATTTTTCCCCCCTCGAAGCAGCACGTTTAAGCAGTTCTCGATGTTCTTTTAAGGCCTTCCACTCTTGAAATGGGCCTGAAATGGGCCCCGACTGCATGAAGTTTTTCCAGGCCTACAAGTACACATGTGGAAGAGAGGGAATGAGACAAAGGTTAATCTGAGAGAGGACAGGGGGAAAAAAAGAGAAGAGTCGTAGGAGGGAGGGAAGAGGCTTAACCTATTTTTCCCCAGGGTTATGTACTTAGGGACTCTGCTAAAACTTGACACACACAAAGAGAGACAGAGAGAGTTTTTGCGCCTCCGGCCGGCCTATTAAATACACGTCCTTTGTACGCAATCTCCCCGCTGTACACAGGCTGAAAGTCCGGGCAGGACAAACTGTGAATAAATTTGTCTGTGTAAATCGTCATTTAAGTCTTGAGGAATCTATTAAGCTCTAGATAGCGCTAGACTCAGTTAGTTGAGCCGAGGAAGATTGTCTTGGGAGGACAAAAAAACGAGACAAATGTGAGCAGGAGGACGAATAAGGAGATTGCCTTAATGAGGTTGATAACCCCAACCATGGAAATGGTCGGAAGAAGCCTTTTTTTGTACTTTGCTGATGATGATCAAACCTTAATTAGCCACGAGGTGCAGGTATTTGTTAACATCGCGGTGGCCTCACTTTTCAGGAACTTGGCAACCCTGACCAAGTGGGGTGAAAGAAATAAATAGCATCGTAGAACATGAGAAAAAAAACAAAGAGCGATCAAGTTTTCAACCGTCAAAAGGTGTCCAAAGCCACTAACTTCAGTCACCTTGAACAACATGTTCATCCCAGGTTTGCCAGAAGGCGTTAATTATTCATCCCAAGTAGACTTTCTGAGCTGTTCAGCTCAGGTTTGCTGAAATTGTCCATCCCAAGTTATCGTTCCGGAAGGTTTGCCACCAAGAATTTTTGGCAGCCATCTCAAGCTGTTAAACGTTGGTGCAACCTTTGCCAATGAGCATCATAAGTATACTTGCTCAAAGTGAGCTCATCTCTTCCCCCTCATTTCTGTGTTTATTGAGAGGCAAGGTCGAGCAAATATTGATTCACGCACACATGAAGTTTGTTTGTCTGTGTGTCTGTCCGTCTGTCTGTGTTATTCATCCCATAGAGGATCGGAGCAAATATTTGTCAACGAGCGTACGCATAAACTTGACCTTGTCACATATGACGATGCTGACTCCACTCAAGTTGCGGCCGAAGAAAGACTTTGCCTTCCACCTGAGTCACTGAGCTCGTACACACTTTACTCCAAAGCATGAAATGAATATGCTAACGACATTTCTGCTAAACGGTGCATGAAATGAAGCAGTCCAAGGACAAAGTTTAATCAGCCTCAATAGCTTCAAACTCTTCTTGCCCATGTATGCAGTACGTGAATAGTATTCAGTACACAGGTCCTTTTTTAACCTTCTTCTTCCTATTAACTGATGGCTTCTCTTATCGCCCTTAACCGCCACGAGATTTCCATGGAAAAGAGTGAGTTGTGGCTTCAGATTTGTTCTGCACACTTTGACACACGCAGACTTCGCAGTCAAGATGTTGTCCACGGAGCAGGCGGGGCTCCCGGTGCTGCTGCTGCTCGTCGTCCTGTCCACTGGTAAGAGGTGCAGCTGTCAAGTCTGAAAAGAATAGACCCCAAGTCGAAAATTCGAGTTTGACCAGCTCAAACTGTAGAATACGAGCACACGAAGTTCGAGTTCTTTCTGGCGTCGTCACTACTTCAAGGCACTTGGAGGGTAGGAGTGTCATGTTAGTACAGTTGGAATCAAAGTCATAGGGTGTAAGTTAAGCTAATGCTTCAAATGGGGTCGAGAGGTGCGCGAAAAGTGTGGCTAAAAGGCTTCAACTATAGCCTTATGTTAAATATGAACAACAGACTTGGTTTCGATCAAAAAAAGTCGACCAATTCAAGAAACCGCATTTATCGCACGCCTCTCAAAGGGTATCACTCATATCCTTTTTTTAAATTCTTTTTTTTTAGGTCTAATTCTCACTCGAATTCAAAAATAGATTTATGTGGTCAAACTCGAATCCCAGTTTCTATAGATATTTGGGATATCTCAGATCCTATATGTCTATAATCTGAAAGTTTGTCAGAAAGAAGTCTTGGATAAGCAACACTAGCATTTTGGGTACTTTTAGGTGTTTTCCTCTCAGCAAGAGGTAAGAAGTGTCAAGTTTTTTAAAGACACATCGATTCACAGCAGAATGAAAAGATGTAGAAACTCAGTCTTAGCTTTTTCTTGAGACCTTCTTTCACTCAAACTCCGTTGCAGTCTTGAGCCTCGAATGCTTCGTCGACGACTTCGTGAGGTCCGGTTCCAAGCCAAAGATCACTCAGCTATGCGAGGCCAAGGTCGTCAGCTGTCAGAAGAAGCTCTTCTGTGAGTGGAACCCCAGCAAACAATATCATAATTAATTAAAGATTTCTAATTATAACTTACGCCTCTGCTCTGTTCCTCGCCCACCCAGACGAGCGTGGTTACGCTTCTTACTCCTGCGGCCACATGAACGCGCACGTCGGGTGCGTGTCCCGGACGCTGCCGGTGGCTCCCGACCACCGGGTGAAGAAGGAGACCCCGGTGCTCGTGTGCGACTGCGTAGGAAAAGATCTCTGCAACGCAGCTGGAGCAGCTGACACGTGGTGGGTCTGGCAACCCGTTGTCGTGGCACTGATGGGTTGGCTTGGACAACTTGAGTCTCTCTCGCTATTATGACGCCAATCGAGCTTCGAAGTAGCAACATCCCTACTCTTCCTTATTTCTGCCTGCTTTTCTTGCCTTCTGGAGTAAGCAGTGCCGCGTTCTAGTGATAGACACGAGCCATTTTTTATTCGAGTTGAATCTTAAAGTCTCGAGTCTGACTCGAGCTGCGAGTTTTCGAAGTCAAGTCCCACTTGAGCTCATCACTACCGCATTGCCGCAGCCTGAAATTTCAAAATTCCTTCTAAGTCGCACGCTTTTTGCACATTGCTAAGAGCAAACATTTTTTACTTTTAAGCAGAATTTTTGCTGGAAATTCTTGTTACTTTATAACTAAAATTATATAACAGACAATTTTGGTCAGGAACAAAGATGTTATCATGTGGAAGCTTGACTTGAGAATGATGTAGCTGAATGTTATTTGAATATTTACTGTTGAGGCGAAAACCTAATAAACTTGAAATGCATTCGGTTTTTAGTGTAGCTGAGACATATTTTGGGGCTTTCTAGCCCAGAAACTGAGCTGGCTGTGTTACACTATAACCCCGAAACTAGGCTATATATTTATATAGCCCGGAAAGTGGGCTATATTGTGAGAATGAGCATAAGAGCGAGAGCAGCAGCACATTTTTCGTAGTGCTACAACACTTGTGAAATGAATTCCGCGTTAAAATACAAATTGCCTGGCCTTGATGTGCACCATATTTTTGCGCTGTTCTCGGCCTTGTGTTTATTCACATAAGGCCTTTAACGGGCCAATTCACCTCAGTCAAATCTTGGAAAATATGCGAGACCATATACAGTAGTTATTCTGTTCCCTGGGACGACGTTGACCAGGAGACTGCGCGCACTGCAAGTCTCCAAGTTCGAGGACAACTGGAGGTTGTTGGAGATGAAGGGCATTTTTTTCTTTGCTCCTTAAGGAACTTGTGTTTTTGTCTGTGTGTGCATCTTAAAGCTGAGAAATACTCAAGAACACATATAGAGAGAGAAAACTTTACTGGTAAAAAGTACACTTCGAAGGGCTGAGAAATGCTCATGAAAACACAAATATTAAGACTTTTTGCTCTCCCTGTAAGGGCACACAAAAATGCCCTAATGAGTGGGATGCCCTCATAGTCCAAATGGGATAGTTAAAAGTTAGTTAAAGGAACAAGTTACACAACAGTTGCCAAGCAAGTTCGTCAAGAGCGCGATGGTAAAGAGGAGATGGCCCAGCCCTTGGCCTCCATCTCGACCTTGCTGCAGCCGGACATTTGCCGAAAGACGTTCTACCTGCAGAAGAAGTGTTCTGACGTCTGGCGCCCTCATAGGAGGCGAGCACTGTTCTGTCAAAGGGTCCTGCTCCACCCTGTAGGCGCCACTTGCCAAGAGTCCTTTTTTGCGCCAACCTGTGCCATTTATTGGCGTCATGAACCCTCCCTTCACCTTACACGTATTGGATGGGCGGTCACAGATGGGGTGAAGTCAATATATGAGGAAAGGATCCGAGGAAAATGAGCCAATATCACAGGCTCATAAATTCTGTCCCACTTCTTTTTATCAAGTCGTACTTGCATTAACGGTTCATAAAGACTTTATGAGTTCATCCTCGAGGGGCAAAACAAAATTACCTGGTGTAAACTGGCCAAAAGATCCCCCAAAGTTGAAGGTATGAAAGTTGAGTGCTATCATACGTGAAAGTTACCCCTCACATTCAATCTGACGGCCACCACCTTCCAGCTGAAGTCAGCCAAGAGCTGTCCCATAATTTTCTCTGCTTCCACCGTCTCTTAATCGGTGCGGAACCGAGCTTGGCGCAGTGAAACCCCGATTTAATCGGGTCAGTCTGGAGTGGGGGGTGGCAAGGGAGTGACTAAATTGGGGAAAGCTTGTACACTGCGCAAAAAAAAATCTGCTCCAAATGAGTCAATGTTGTCATAGTTGTTCGGGAGCTCCTTCTCGTTCTCGGTCGAGTTGCTGCTGAAGGCATGGATTCACTCAATCGTCAGCAACCTCTATCGGACTTTTTCTGCCCTCCTTTTCTACTCACTCCATTTGAAGTGTTGATACTTCCTTAAATTGGCAGAAAAATTGCGGCTTTCCTGTTTGTTCACAGACTTTTTGTGACCTTCGTTTCTAGGCAAAAAATGTCCAAATCTCAAATCACCAAATTTGCTGACATCTCAGGCTCAAATCTGACTGCTCAGGGACTGTTATGACGTAAACACTTGGTTGTGCAGGGAAGAAATGACCAAGTGGGAGTGGGGTTCTGGGACAAACTCGGCGTTTTCCTGACAAAATCGAAGCTTCACTGTCCTGCCACAGGGAGGGTCCTTCTCCTAACCCTTTCCTAACCCTTTCTCAGTTTGCTAACAGATGCCCTCCCACTCCAACCCATAAAAATGCTGAGGAAAGCACAGAGGAGGAGGAGAAAATGTCTTAATCGTCAAGTCCTCTGCAGCAGAATTGGGGGAAAAGAGAATTTCCACCCCACCCTCATCATCGACAGCAAATGAAACAAGCAAAGGAACCAGGGCTTTTCATTCAATGAACTCACTTCTTCACTTGACAACGCTTCGAGTGCTGACCAAAGCTTCATTGACTAAATGAAAGTCTTCAAATTAATAACATTTCTAATGCCGACCAAATCTTCATCACTTCGGGACCAAAGGTTCGATTGACTGTCACTGATATCTTCTTTTAAGTGATACGAGTAAAAACAACTGGTTTTCACTACCATGGAACTTAAATTTCCTACACATTTTCTGGCCATTCTTCTCTTAGAAAAAGTGTATTGGAACATTGGCAAACTGATACCTTCGTACATACAGTTTCTAACGAGTTACTGTCCGCAAAAAACTGACTTTTGCGGGTACTTTAAATTCTCCACAGGTAATTTGATGACCGTAAGCAAAGTTTGATGTCTTTGAGTGATAAAAATGTTCGATTATATGAAGTAAAACTTTGAAAGAAGGAACAGTGATAACTGCAACAGGATTACGGCAATATGAAGAGACTATTGAGTTGTTCTGGAAGAAGAAGTAGACACGATGCAAATTCTGCTGTAAAGTGGTGACAAAATCTACAGTCCGATTGACTTTGATACTGAAATTGGAACCCGGTCAAGTAGGAACAGGCTCAACGTCGTCAAGAACAAAAGGGCCAAGGAGCAGAGGGTCCACGATACGGAGGATCTCAATGTTGTAGTTCATGACAGTGGCATCTGTTAGCCTCCAAACTTGGTGCCACTTGGAGGTAGTGGAGGCTGATAATCTTGATGCAGTCCAACTGGCTCCAGTGCCCTCTTTTTTTGCTAATTTGAATCATTCGCGCATCAAAAGTCCGCCGACAGTCGAATGTCTCAAGAATGTCAAACACTCGTAAAACAGCACTAAAAAAACAATAAGATTTTAAACTTTGCCACCACTGAGTGTCCACCGATGTCTTGGTTTATATTCTGCCTTGTTAAAAAAAAGTAGATTACATCCATGGTAAGAAGATTCGTGATGCTCTCGGTTGGCTCTGGAGCCGAAAAAACCCTTACTCAGGTTGACGATGTTACTCGGATTAACGGTATTTTGGAGGATCTCCTTAATTCGAGAATCGATTTGGCGTCTCCACACAAAGGCAAACGGGGTCGACTGAAAGAAAAATGCCTGAGCTTCGGGCCCACTTTTGTGGAAAGGCTTAAAAATGTCTTTCCATCTTGAAGTGGAGGAAAGTGCCGAAAGTCTTTCCACGCCAGAGAGACAAAGCGCATTTGCACTGATTGGCACTCACTAATGAAATCTTGCTGAAGATACCAACAACATCTCCCTCCCCTTTCCTCCTTTTCTCTTTCATTTCCCCCCTACATAAAGATAAATGGCACATTCGGTCCCAAAAATCACTTTTCCTCCTTAGCCCCAACCCCTGCCTAAACAGGAAGGCTTCGGGTCAGTCTTTCTCTCACATACAGAGTTCTCTTGGGAGGGGTGCTGAGTACAGAGAGAAGGGGGGGGGGGTTAAGCCCAAGGCAATAATAACTTGGTCGGAGGAAGGAAAATCCTGGAAAGCGCGAACACGTAGGGCATCCCAATTGTTTTTGCTGTTTCCCTTTTTTCTGCTGCCACTGTGTTTGTGTGGGTAGGGGTGGGCTGGCTCGGCTCGACGAGCTACACTTGGTGTTGCGTTCTTCGTTTGTGGTGTGTGAGAATCCTTAGTCTGGAAGACTGTTGTTACTTACTGCGTCCTTATGGAATTTCATAGGTATGCAAATATGCATGAGGAGAATTTGAGATGACGGTTGGACAAAGGAAAACTGCTTAAAGGCTTGTCCATGGAATATAATTCATTTATATCATATATGTGGTTGTGACAACCACACTGTGACTTCATCTTCAATTGCCATTGATAGTTCAAACCTTTCACCTTCACTGCTTGTTGTTACCTTGGGCCTGATTTCTGTTCAGATTTGTGGTCTGAGTGCACAAGGTCATGGGACCTCAG
>JAAUXU010074514.1_pt1 | contig 19670 bp, 19 predicted proteins | sample 7278151 | NCBI WGS metagenome assembly JAAUXU01 (sample SAMN14350113, study PRJNA611818) | marine sediment metagenome | isolation source: surface marine sediment (1.8m) | place: French Polynesia: Moorea | collected 2018-08 | reverse complement strand
TTTTTTCTTTTTGAGATATCTACTCTGAGAGAGCGCGAGAGTGTGTGAGAGAGAGAGAGAGAGAGAGAGAGAGAGAGAGAGAGAGAGAGAGAGAGAGAGAGAGAGAGAGAGAGAGAGAGAGAGAAGAGGACTCAGTAGCAGCTGTGCGTAGGAAGCAGCAGCAGCTACGCATTGACGCATTTGCGTGTGTACGCAATAATTTCCGTCATTGCGCATCTGCATTTTGAACGACAGCTGCCACGTGCGCAAGGCTGGAAAACCCAGCTTTGTTCCACGTTTGGGTCGTGCACAGCAGCTCATGACTGATTATGAAGACAAACTTTTCGTTCGATGTGTTTTCAGGTCACGCAAGTCACAGTTTGTAGCCAAAGTCACATATATTTTTGGCAGAGTTAATTCACATTTTATGTATAAGCAACAAAAACAGTCGTCTTGGTCCAAAAGCCACATATTTCTCGCTCGCTCTGTAACAAGCGATGAGCCTCTAACACCTATTTTAGAAGCTGAATAATTCCCTCAGGGGATTGACCCTGCTGAATTTCTTCAGACTACCGCTCATCAGTAAGACCAAGTATGTGGAATGGTAGCTAAGGCTTTTCTAGCTGCCATGCAACTCATGCAATTCCAACTCCACTTTGAGGGAGGATGTAAAAGTAATGTTTAACCTGTGCGAGTATTGGGTGATTCGTGACTCAGAAGTTCCGACTTTCGTGCGTAGTTGCAGCTGTCTTGTCTTCGCTCGGCTTGAGGAAAAAGCAAACTTTAAAGATTCAAACTACTTGTTAAAATTACACCATGCACTGACAAGGTGGGTTTTTGGAAAATCTCAGATTTTCCAGCAAAAAGTGCTGCTGAAAAGTTTTGCGTCTGCTTTTTGCTCAAGCCGTACGAGAACCTCTGAGGCAACTGTATCTGGCAGTGTGCGGATCAAGTATTGGAATTTCAAAATTCCCGCCTATTTTGAGGGAAACAAACAATCATGGACATAATTTGGCAAAGGAGAAAGTTTTCATCATAAAGCATTTATGTTAAGGTAAGAGGCTGAAAAATTCTTTGCCCTTAGCATTGATTTCTTTTTTTTTATTTATTGTTTTACTTATAGGAACGATAGAAGCGCGCAAACATTTGTAGTTGTAGATGTACACACAGATAAGGAAACTAGAACTTTGCCAGAACCTGTCTGATAGTAGCATTTCCTGAGCGTGTCATCGGTAGCATAACTTTCCTACATCCCGCAGGTCCAGCCAATGTCATTCATAGAGGATAGTTGGAACTATCCGACTTTACACCCACCGTTCTATGAGCCAGGAAGAAAAGAACAGAGAAACAACTGACTGACGCACCCCACTGTATGAGCCGCGAAGAAGACGCAGCACAGCCCCATGGCGTGGTGGCGCCGAGTTGCCTCCACGGCGCGCCAGGTCGTGCGCACCAGCTTCAACGAGAGGTACCTACTGGCCACGAACACGGTGACGGGAGGGATCCTGTTGGCGGCCGGGGACGTCGTCGAGCAGCAGATAGAGAAGAGGAGGGGACTCGCCAGCACCTACGACCATGCTAGGACAGGTACGCAACGACTCAAGACAGGAGTGCAACCACGCACGCGGGATCAGCTGAGGGCTAGCACTTTGTCTCCTAGGGCGCATGCTCGTCGTCGGGCTGTTGGGTGGCCCTCCCCACCACTACTGGTACACGAAGCTGGACAAGCTCCTGCCGAGGACAAACAGGAGATCCGTCTTCAAAAAAATCCTGGTCAGTGCAATAACAATGAGAATCTGTATTCCTTAAGCGGCTAACTTTGCTCCACTTTCACCACCACGAGGATCGTGGTGCCCCGGTAGCCGCTCAAAGAGTCTCTCTTGACCTTCCAAACTTTGGCTTCCGAGTTGTCAGTAGTGTTTTTGCAACAAATATTGGCAAATTGACACCCAATAAATGAGACTCAATAACAAAGGTGTTGCATTTCGCAATGAATAATCTCCCAGCAGTGTTGACTGTGATGTGTGTCCACTATCCAACCATGAAGTATTTTAAAAAGTGTGATTCAGCATTACCTCCCACATGCTTTTACAATTTTTGAAATGAAGTTTTTCATTTCATATTTTCCACTTCCACCTTCTGGAGATCTGTTTGAAAAACCATGGTGACAACAGTGAGCAGTGCAACACTGGGGATTCCTGTTAATTTTCTTACAAGGCTTACTTCACAAGATGTTTACAATCTCAGGTTTTGTTTAGGCCGACCAGTTAGTGGCTGCCCCCATCTTCGCCGTCATCTTCTTCTACGGGATGGGGCTGTTGCAGTTCAAGACTCTCAAGGAGTGCTGGGTGGAGTTCAGGCACAAGTTTCCCATGGTTTACCTGGTAGGGACGAATCTTTCGAAAAGTCTTGCAGTGCAAACTGAGACTATTTTCAGTTCGATTGGCTAATCTGGCCGCCGACGCAGTACGTCAACTTCGTGTTTGTGCCCGACCGCTTCCGCGTGCTCTACGTCAACCTGGTCACCATCGTGTGGGACATCTTCCTGTCCTACATAAAGCACTTCGACGAATTAGAGAAAGAAAACAAAGAATGAAGAATATTTAGGCCGCGTTAGACTGCGAAGTGTACGTGCGCGGAACCTCGGTATTTTTTTAAAGTTTATGTCATTCACGTGTGCCTAACTGTGACAAAATATTTTAACATTTCAAACTGTTACGTCACTCCGCAGATCTATACATGGAGTTACCGCAGTCAATTCTTTGGTAGCACGGAGTAAAAAGGTCACTCGAGAAGAAAAAATTAAAAAAATATATATATAACAAAATCACAGCTCGTCTTTCTTCTGCTTTAAAGCCGCCACGGCTTTCCTGATCTGCTCCAAATGCTCACCCTCTTCACTCCCTAACCTCTCCTCCGCTTGGAGGAATGAGCTGGAGAACTCGGGCGACCACTCGTGTCTCAGGCACCAACGGGAGAACACCTCGATGGGGACAGACAGCTTGTCCAGCACGTTCATTCTGCGGCACAAGGACACTGAACAAGCACCACGGTGGTGGCGTACCACGCTCATTCATACTCACAGCCTCTGCGGATCTTCTTCCCCTTGGAATGTCTCTGCCTGGTCAGCTATTAGTTGACAGACCTTTGACAACCAGGACGAATCTTCTTCAGTCTTCCAGTCTTCCTCCCTTTCAAGGTCAGCCAGGAGCACCAGGGTTTTGAGTGCGAAGCCGCCCGTGTCCTGAACGGCCAAGGCCAGCAGCCTCTGGCGGCCGTCGGAGCTGAAGAAGCGACTGCGCGCGACTTCGTGGCCGCGCACGAGACACGCGACGGCGTGGAGCAGCCGCCGGCGCACCTGAAACGGGAGTATTTGGGTTCCTGTTTCAGACTCATCTGTTTCTCATGTGTCAGATTACGTTTGGAACATCTTCTGCCTCGAGCTTCGCCATCAGGAATTCAAGCCACCCCTTGTTCAAGGCCTTGTCTTGGACGTCTGGGTGGCTCTGAACGCACGCGGAGAACACCAGAGCCGCGAGGCCCCGAAGATCCGCAGAACTGCTGGATAAAACGTGTCAAGCTCCATCTGCACAACAAAATCTACTTCTGGTTGGAGTCACCCTTCATCATCTTCTAGGACGTTAAGTACAGTGGCTTCGAGGCCTCCAACGTTGACAAAGTCTCGAGCGTTGTCGTACTGGTGCAGAAGGTACTCTAGGTCCTCGAGGATGTCAGAGCGAGCCTTGTGACTGGAGGCGTTGGAGAAGAAGTCCACCAAGACCTTGACCTGCTCGAACTCAGTGTTGAACTTTGTTGCCGAGGCCTCAGCTAGATTTAGTTCCTGCACAAATCACATTTGTGCGTCAAATGATCACAGAAAAGTTCTGACCAATGAGTATAAGAATGACAGGAAACGTTTCGTCACCTCTAAAGTCCTAAGTCTCGCGCCTCCGTCATCGTTGATCTTGTCAATTCCTCCGTGATCTCCCATTCTTTTGGCTTCTTTCTTTCCCGTGGACAAATTGATCCGGACATGCAATCCAGAGGGAATCACCTGCCCAGGAAGGACTTCTTGCCAATCATCACCGGCCTCAAACACGTCTTGCACGTCTTCATTTGCTGAATCAGTAACAGTTGCTTCGTCGTCTCGCTCAGAATTTTGGATAAGGACGAGCTCCCCATCTCCACAGTAAGAAACTTGAGCAAGGGCAAGTAAATGAGCAAGGACTATCGATATCAACATATTAATCGCCTAAAGTAGCTGAATTTTTTGTCGTTTTATTAACTGTTGACAACAAGGCTCGTAAAAGAAACAAGGTTGTTTACATTTGTCCCGGCTACTCAGAGTTGCCAGACCATTCATTTACAAGACTGAAAGGCCTAACCTTGACAGATTCCGGTTTTCCTCGCATTGCCTCAGAGGTGATTGTGTCAAGATGGCTGTCAAGTGACCCTCAGTGTCATGTCCAAGGATTTGCAAGTTCCCCCGGGGATTCCCCCGTTTTACGTGTGGTGGGACACATTCAAGTTGGTCCTCATCTGTCTTAAGATGAGGGTGAAGTTCTGGTTGCGTCCACAAGAGAGGGAGGAGGATTTGAAGAGGTTGTTTCTGTTCAAAGTTGCGGAAAAATCTTAGTGTTTCTCAGACGTGACTGTATAAAAGTCCCAGTTGTGCAGGGTCACTGAATCATACAACCTGCTGAGGGAGGGCAAGGAGCGCTACTTGTTCTGGAGGAACCCGGACACCGTCAGGGACTTTTTCTACACGTGGAATATGGTCAAGGATCACTTCTATACGTATGAACGATAACGTCATACATGATGCATGCACATTGGCCTCTATCTACGCGAATTCCTGGCTAGTAAAGTAAGTGTACCTCAGGTTGTCGGTGGACGCCTTCAAGCGAGCTCGTCTAGGCCGTCCAGCTCCCAACCCCAGGGTCTTCGACGCCCGCACGAGTCAGGAGATCCAGTTGCTCTCCCTGCAGGAGAAGTCCGGCAAGCCGATGCTTCTTAACTTTGGGTCGTGCACCTGACCCCCGTTCATGGCCAATTTGGTGAAGATCAAGAAGGTGAGTGAGAGGCTGAAGACCCCGAAAGCCACGTAAGAAAACTTCCCTTCTGCTATTAGTATGAACGTGTGAGGCAAAAAAAACCTATCATACAATCTTCTAGCTGGCAGCTTCATTTTCCCATTTGGCCACGTTCTTGACGATCTACACGGAGGAGGCCCATCCAAGGGAGTTGGCCCACTACAAGAACTACTTCGTGGATATTTCTCACCATAGGTACACCTTGCCAATGTTTGCACATGAGCACTAAAACATTGTGAAAAAGAAATAAAACATGTCATTGGCACAGGACTTTGGAGGATCGGCTCGTTGCTGCTGCTCACTTGGACTCCCTGGAGGAGTTGCCTGGGCCTTTGCTGGTGGACAACATGGATGACGAGGCTTCCAGGTCCTATGGATCATTTCCAGGTAAACTTTGGTCACGCGAAAGTTTGGTTACGAGTAAGTAAGTCATTCTTCCAGATCGCCTGTACGTGATCCACGAGGGTGTCGTTGCTTACCAGGGCGGAGTTGGACCTCATGGGTACGATGTAAGTATTTGCCAAAGCGTTTGTTCTCATACATGTGTAAGACAGTCAGTCTTCTAGGTGGAGGAAGTGGAAGATTGGCTTCGGAGTTTCGAGGGAAGTTTGTAATCTACACGATAAGTACAATTGTACACATACCATAATCATACAAGATGTAAATGTTTATGATACATTTCTTATGCTGCATGACGACTATGCAAAGAAACTCCTATGTTTGCTTGTCCGATGATGAAATGCATAAGTTACTTACTGTGTCGTATGTACGAAAAACCATGCGTTCAGAGTAAAAGTTTCCGTTAATATACCAGCATCAAGCATAACTTTGAAAGTGGGATGAAAAATCTAAGTAATAAACTATCAAAGAGGTTCACATAAGCTTTCATTTAAATCTGTCCTCTAAGGAACTTTCTCAGTGTTCATTATTGACTAGTCAGTTTTGCGCATTTTCCTTGCGTTGGATATAAAGTCATATTATTTAAGGGTCAAGGTTAAAAGCGTCCTCGTTGTTGTCGCGCACAGTAAACAGGGTGGGTGATTTGGCATGCCAGAACTTTTTGGCACCATTTCTGGCATCATATTGGCTCGGGGCCAAACAGTTTTCGCAGCAGCTGCACCGGTTTGAAAGAAGAGCCAAGAGAGTTCGCACGCTCGACCTAAAAATAGAGTGAGCGCGAGCACGAATGATAGCGAACTAAGCTTTTAGAAGAGCAAAACGCAGTTAAAAGATCAGGAAGTGTAAGAAAGTGTGAGATCAGGAAAGTACTCAGTGTAAACATAACAACAGTGACCGAGCAATGATACAGAGCGACCCGTTTAAGCGTGAAGACCCGACGCATTGTCATCACTACACTGCACTGCATGTGGTAGGAATATTCTAGGTGAAAGCATTGAAAAGTATACATTGCTAGAATGCAGTACAGTGCAGTCCTCACCTGACCCCATCACAAAATGTACAGAGACTTACGTGTAAATTGAGACTTCCTTTATTCAAGTGTGTTAAGGATAAAACAGAAATATGTTAAGGCTAGCTCTTCCCAAGGTCTCACACCGACAACTGCTCAGCTTCATGTTCTTTATCCTCATGGATAATCCATCCTTGCCAGCTTCATCCAACACTGTGATGTCAAGAATGATTACGTAATCTTCTTGGTTGAATGGAAGCTTTTGTGAACAATTAAGACTCTCCCGTTAACAACGATGTTGCTGCGCACAAGTGGTTTATTAAACAATTAGTCTCAACTCAACAAAAGTTTGCATTCAACCAAGAAGATTACGTGATCATTGTTGACATCATAATGGTAGATGAAGCTGACGAGAATGTGGAGGAATTGTCCACCAGCTTGTACACAGCGACATTATTGTTAACTTGGGGATCCTTAAACGGAGACGTCACTGTAAAGTACATGCAGTCGATCGTTCTTTTCAGGTAGAAAACATCAGGACACTTAACATTACAGTGAAATGATGTCTTGTATGAGCGAGAGACTAAAGGCAGTGAAAATAGAGGTGGATTCGCTATTGAGCGAGAAGAACCCCCAACTGGGAGAGAGACTTGCAGGCAGTGGTCGTCATGATTACTCAGGTAACCAATGATTTTGAATAAGCCTGAGTAGGATGTCCAGCGTGTCGTTACAGACGCGGCCTTGGCTCGGGAAGACGTGGCCGAGGCTCTTGGCCTTTGTCTTGACTTTGCCGGCTCCGGGAAGCTGCAGGGGCTGGAGGGGATCTTGTCGTGCTGGCCCAAGGAGCTCTCCCCAAAGAACGACGAAGAGAGCGAGAGGCTCAGGAACATGGGAAATCAGGCCCTTGCGTCCTCATCGCTGCGAGAAGCTCTCCGGCTGTACAACGGGGCCGTGGTGCGCGCCAGACCAGGAGGGAGGAGCCTGGCGCTCGCCTTGGCCAACAGGTACACCAACGACACGAGCCAGAGGCTTGGTCCCACTTGCCACTGACGTCTTCCAGGGCAGTTGTGCTGAACCGCCTCAACGATCCGGCGTCCGCTACTGTCGATCTCCGCCGGGTGCTCTCCCTCGGACCCATCTACCCGGCCGAGAACAGGTACCCTACAACTATCTTACTGGAAAGCATTTCTTGTTGGCCAATGCTGCTGCTATTAGAGGTCCGACGTCTGTTTACCAGACATAAGCAGTTGAAATTGTCATGCACTATAGCTGCTGTTATTGTAACAATAGGTATTGCATCGCTATAAATTATGAGAGTATTTTCCGGGTTTTGATCCTAGCCCATTCGACGGGTCCGAGGCTTGACAATATGAGACCGAGGACAGGTCACATGACAAGGATCAAGTCGAACTGGCCTGAGAGCAAGTACAGCGATGATATTTGCAGTTTGACGTGAACTTCATTTCACAAGTTTTGTAGCACTACGAGAAATATTCATTCAGTGTGCGGGTTGAGCTGGGCTGGCTGGGCTGGTCTCGGCCCACACTATAAATCTCCATGCGCCACAGTAAAGCTATATTGTATGAATTTTCGGACTAAAAACAGTGTTTGTGAGAGTTTAAATAAGTTTTATATCTTCTACTCCCAGTGCATAAGACAGCGCAGTAAAGCAACAGATTGGCGTCAAATTATACGTAATGGCAACATCCCATAGTGCAGTTAGTTCACTGTTGTTCCTCAGTTGTGATCAAGTGGACTTAAAAAACTTTTTGCGACCAACTGCGGTCAGTGTGATCGAGTGAGGAAAACAGTTAATTCGTGGCTAGCATCACTGTCTTAATACTGCGAGCTGTGTTCATTGTTTCAATTGTGTCATGACTCATCTTTAAAACCTGACAGGGCTAAGTTGTTCCTGAGGCTGGTGAGGTCATGCTTGAACGCCGGAGACTCCACTGCTGCCAAACAGGAGCTGAAGAAGATGAAGAAGGAATTCAAGGACTGGGACAACCAAGTCTTGGTGAAGGAGGCGGCGGCGGCGGTGGCGGCGGCGGCGACCGCAGAGGCCGCCAGGAAGACAACCTTCTTAAACATAGGCGAGCTCATCTCTGTCAACTTCACCTTCGATGTACTTAAAAGAGCATCTGATGCTGGAAAGATATACGTATGACATGCCTAGTATGGTGTGCCGCTTATGGTCACTTTAAAATCGATAGATTTTTGATAAGGTGCTACTCTACACAAGTGTTGTAACTATCATATTTCTAAAGTAACTTGTCGAATGACAGAGATGAAAATCTTTCTCTGAACAATGATGACTCGGAGAACGCCAAGGTACAGAAAAAGCTTGCCCCATTTCCCGCCATCTCTTCTCCCCATCGATTCATGTCGGGGCTCTCGGCCAAGGTGGACATGACGTTCACGACTCAGAGGGGGCGCCACGCCGTGGCCGCCGCCCACATCGATGCGGGCGAAATCGTGGCTGTCGATGATCGGCCCGCCGTGCGAGGGGTGACACCTTCCAAAGCTGCGGATCACTGCCACAGGTGCCTGAGGGCGGCTCCCAGGGCTCCCACGCCGTGTAGACGCTGCGCTGAGGTCATCTTCTGCTCGGAGGGCTGCGAAGAGAAGGGCTGGCATGAAGGGTAAACGAGAAGGCCATTCTGCTATTACCGCTCCTCATTTGCTAAAACCTCTTCTTTGCTCTTCCAGTCACCAGTTTGAGTGTCACTTGGGCCTCCACGACCTGGTCAACTCGGTCTCCAAGGACAAAGCCCTTGGCGGTGACATGTATCTCGCCACGCTGGCCCTCAGGTCAGTGTTCCAGAGGCCTCCAGAGTTCTTCTTCAACGCCATGGAGGCAATTGCTCGAAAGGATACGACCAAGGCTCCTGTGTCAGAGGACGTCTACGTGTCCTACCTGAACCTGGTGGATCATGCCGATCAAGTCGCCAAGCTGCCGGAGACCCTCCCGCTCGTCCTTCTCATGACGGAATGTCTGAAAGCGTCGGGATACTTGGACCAAAGCGGTGACTTCCCAGAAGCCGACGTCTTCTCAGGCGCCAGAAGAAATAAGAAGGCTTTTTTCGCCTACTTGATCTTCGAGTTCTACGCAGTGATCAGGGCCAACAATCACTCTGTGTCAGGTAAGGTGGAGAAAACCCTGCCGACGGGGGCGCCAGCCAGACTTTCATGAAACTGTTGCTCCACCGACAGAGATCACTGACATTGGTCTGAGCGTCAAGCTGGCCCAGGTTGGCTCTGCCGTCTACCCCTTGGTGGCGTCTCTCTTGAATCACTCCTGTGATCCCAACACAGCTCCCATTTGGGTCGGCGACGCCCAGGTCACCGTGGCCACCCGGCCCATCAAGGCGGGCGAAGAGATATGTCACATCTACCAGGTCCTTGAACACGCTATCTTAATATACTTCGGATGCTTCAGTTTACAAATCATATAGAACTGTAACCTTTTCCTTAAAGGCACATTTTGGGGACACCCCATATGAGGAGAGGCAGGAGGTGTTGCAAAACGTCTATCACTTCTCCTGCTCCTGCGACGCCTGCATAGAGCGCTTTCCCCTAGCAAAGCACCTGCCTCAAACTTACTCTGAATCTCAGGATCTCTTGGATAAAGTGGGAAAAGAAATTGCTCTGCAACTAGGCATGTATCACGTACACAAGTATCAAGTATAAGTTTTACGTGTACGCAACCTAGCCTAACCAAATTTTATCTTTAACACAACTAAAGTAACATAACAAACAGACCAAATTTAATCCGATATAACCTACGACGCTGTTCAGTGGAGCACTGATGGAAAACTTGCATAAAGAAATCCTAATGCTTCTTTCCTCGTTTACTTTGCATTGTCTTAACATTTCAACAATCACTTTGCCCCCTTAGATCTGGCACACGAGAGAATCGGTACAAATCTGCTCGAGGCTACGGAGTCCGGAGATCTGATACAGGCCCTGGAACTGTACTGCCGGCGGCTGACCACTGCGTCGGAGTACTTGAGAAGGCCACACATGACCTTCATCAGCGGCCGTGCGGCCATCGTCAACTGCCTGTCCGCCTTGTACGGCAACAGAGCTCAAGAGCTTCAAGGAAGCAAAGAAGCGAGACTTAAAGGAGTCTTCATGTGAACATTGTGGTCATGCTTGAAAATACACCCCAACAGCATGCTGGAATTGACAGTTTAATGCGAATTGACTTCACGGCATTAATTTATTGTAGAAACTGGACAATGGACGAGGAGGACAAGTGCCCAGTGTGTGTCAGAGTGGCCGGCCACAAGTGCCAGGGGTGTCGGAAGGTCTCCTACTGCGACAGGAACTGCCAGAAGAAGCACTGGAAGGTCCACAAGTCCGAGTGCAAGGAGCCGGCTTACAGGGTAAGCAGAATCAGTTATGAGCAGGAGGGGAAATCCTTTCATGGCATGATACTTTTTTGGCATGACTGTACTGTACTGTGCTGTTATCGTTCAGCCACCAGACTCCACCATTGTTGCACCATGAAGGAGCCTGGAGTTTATGCCCCCAATGGCCTTACTCAGCATCAGAATTTAGACTTGACCTTCACCTATTTTTTGAAGGATGCTTCATAATTCTTCTTTATTGATCGAACTTGTGCATAAGAAGACGACCTTGATCTTGGTGAAAAATCCAAACTCCATCTTTCCGAAGAAATCGTTGGTCGAGGAATCTGAGCTTGCCTCAAGCAGTGGAGAGCTTCAAGTTCATCCCAGTGATAGAACTGTTCTTGGTCATAGAGTCACTGACTGGATCGCTCAGACTCTCATTCAGCATCAGCCTCACTATCCTTCTCATCAGTGAGAACCTGTGAATCTTGGCCAGATATCTCCTATTCAGACGCCCTCTTTTCTTCCCTGGAAAATTTTACTTCATGCTCTTTGATTTTTTGTCCCAACTAAAAGAGCAGCTCATAGGGATACGAGCTCGTAGTCGTATGCCAGCAATGACTCCGGAGTCTTCATATTTCCGCTCTAGGTTGAACGATCCGATGAGCTTGGTCGGTACTTGGTGGCCAGCAGGGACTTGTGCGAGGGCGACGTGATCTTCAGTGAGGCTCCCTTGGTCGTCGGACCCATCGCTATTACCAATCCAGTTTGCCTCAACTGCTATGTGCTCGTCGACGGAAGCTACAAGTAAGTGTTTTTACGTCTCGACGTAGTAAAGTCTTCCTCTTTCTCTTTGGCTATATCATAACATTTATGGCATTAAATTTATGTTATGATAGGTAGTTTGGGCATTGCTTCGACTAGGCAGACAGAGTCAGCCTTGGGCGTCTGGAATAGTCACTGGAATAGTTCAGCATGATCTCTTGACAATTCTGGTGGAAATCATCTCACCTATGACTGGGTGAAGTCCTTGAGCTGAGAGCACAGAATTCCTTTGTCACAGATCGTGCATCACGAAGAGAAGGGGGGAACAACTGTGTGTCACATCACCAAGCACTCTTGTCATGCATTTGAATTTTCTGTTAACATCTGCATCTTAAATACTTTTCATATTACTCCTCAATGAGATGTGCACAACTCCACTTTCTCAATAAAGTCTATTAAGTAGGAAACATTTGCCTCTCACCAGCAAGCAGGTTGCTCGTATGGCTTCGACTGTATCTATCTTTCCTCTTCTGAGCCGAATCCTTCAGCTAGGTAGACCGTGAGAATAACCCTCGGAATTGGATTCATTTGCTACAAAAGAGATCCATCCATTCTCAGGGGCTACCTAACTGAAGGACTCGGCTCAGTGCACTTTGTACATGTTGCACTGCAAAGACAAGGAGATCCGGGCAGCCTCAAACCCCTGTGCTGGTGCTCAGGGTGCTCAATATCGATACCGAACCGGTGTTATAACCGAGTTTTAGTCTGACTTTTATGAAAAACTGAATCAGAAATGTCGATGTTCCATAGATCGCAGGCTGTTAACATGAACCCTGATTGACTTGTTGGATTAAAAGAAGCTCTGCATGAGTGAAAACTTTTTTTTTGCAGGATGCCCACAGATATGGGTAACTTTTACATTGTTCTGTGCGTTCTTGCTCCATCATAGGTGTCGTAAGAGTGGTTGGCCCTTGTGCGATCCCGAGTGCGAAGCTGCAGTGGCGCGCAATCCAGAAGTGGTCATCCCGCACCAGACTGGTCAGTGCTGGCTGAAAGGATTGTGTACACTGTTACTTCCCTTGACTTGACTGAATTTGTGGCGAGAACATCCCAGTCGTGTCCTGTGGAGTAAATAAGACGCGTTGTGCACAAATATTTCAGCTACTAAGTAGGATTGGTTGTTCTTAGTCCTGTCATGATACTTTCACTCGTTCCAGAGGGCTTTTTTGAAATCGACGACTACACTCAACCCTGCTATCTTTATGAATGCATCGCTCCTCTCCGAGCTCTGATGCTGCAAAAGACCGCGCCCAAGAAGTATAAAGAGGTGAGCACTTTGATAGCTTCAAAAGGCAGCTTTGTAACGTGAGTCTCTTTGACGTAGATCTTGAACTTGGAATCGCATCTGGAAGAGCGGCGGGGGTCCGAGGCGTGGACCAACTGTGAGACGAAAGTCATCGACGTCATGAAGAAGACGTTGGGTGAGGTCAACTATACGGCGGTGGTCAGATGGTGGTTGAAATAGGCCTTGGCTTTGTTCCAGGGGTGATGGTGTTCGAGGCTCTGCTTGGCACACAAATGGACTTGTCTGACGAGACCATCCAGAGGCTGGTGGGCATCTTTGACACCAACGCCATCGAGATCAGGCTGACTCAGAGCGAGGTCATGGCTCTCTATGCGGTTGCGTGTCTCTTGGAACACAGTTGCATCCCTAACGTCAGGATGACCTTCGACAAGAAGTACAAGGTGGGAGTGGGCCGGACGAAGGGGTGATTCCAACGCGATAAAAATTTCTTCCATAACAGATTACTGTTCGTGCTGGTCGCCCCATTAGAGCCGGCGAAAACTTGAGCATCATGTACACCCACAGCCTGTGGGGCACCCACGGCCGCAGGGATCACCTGGCCAACACCAAGAAGTTTTGGTGCAGCTGCCAGCGATGTGCAGATCCTACGGAATTTGGTGAGCATCGCAAGATGCTACTCATACCCAGGCTGACTGTGTCGCAAGTCAGCTCAGCCCGAGATAAGACCTAGGAATATTCAGAACATGTCATAGTTGAGATCTTGCGAAAGGTGGGACAATATTCACCTGTGGCGATGTTGAGGACCAGGGAATTTTGATAAGACCACCATTCGACAGCAACACAACGCTGAATGATTTTATGCTCAAAATTCTCGTCAAGACGTGCAAGCTTTGACAGCAAGGATGGAATTCAACTCTGATTTAAGAATTTCAACTTGACACGAAACTAGTCATAAAAAAACCCGCTGGTCTTATCTGTGTTGTCACCTTAACTGTCCTTATTCTCACCGGTCTGATCTCGGGCTGTGGTGAAATGTCTCACCACCACGTATGCTTATTTGACATATTAAACAGCATTTGCACCCAACAGGAACTTATTTCTCTTCACTGATCCAAAATGGTAAGGTGATGAGTCCTGAGAATCCTTTGGATCAGTCCAGCCCTTGGACAAGCAAAGATGGCAGCGAAATCCTCTCTGCTGACGCCGTTTCCGAGCAAATGGTCAGGATCGGTGCTGAGCTGGCACTCCTACAAATCAGTAAGTCCATTGAGGTGTCCCGTCGTGTCTCAAGGATCTCCTCCTCAACCTTTCCGTAACAGAGGGCACCGTGGAGGACTACCTGTCCTTCATAGACAAGTACTCCACGCTCCTGCACGCTAACCACTACCACATGGTGACGGCCAAGCACAGCGTGCTACAGATGTTGGGTAGGACCGAGGCGTACCTCATACAGGACATGGATGAGCATTGGGTGAGTGGAGTAGGATGACGACAGGGTGATTGTGTTCATCGTGTGATTGGTGTAGCTGAAGCGCAAGGAGAACCTCTGCCGCGAGATGATCTGGCTCTGTGAACGCCTCGACCCCTGCATGGTGCGCCTCCCCATCTACGCCGGCGTCTCCATGTACGAGCTCCACCTGCCCTTGCTACAGTACGGGAAAAGGTCCTGGGAGTCGGGACAGATGACCACTGAAAACTTCAGGTGAGCGTAGAATTCGAGCAGTACAATAAAAACCCTCACGTTCGTACAGTTCTGCGGTAGACCTTATAGTTGGACATGGCATAGCTCAGGCTTGACTTGTCCATTTCTTTAATTTTTAAATTGTGTTTGGTTTTTCTAAATCGGCATAACACAATGGAATTAACTCCAGCACGTGCAGTCTGGAGGCCTCTCTGATGAATGTGTCGCCACTTTAAATGATTATACACATATCATATTTGAATTGCATCGTTAGCATCTTGGAGCAACAATGTAACATCCCGGCGTGGTTCGAGAACTGCTAGCCCATTGTGTATTCTTCCAGGGCCACCCTGGAGGAGCCTCGTAATCTCCTGTGTCATGCTTTGGACCTGCTCAAGGACGAAACTCATGAAAACCTTCCCGAGGGTCAGCTGAGGCTGCAGGTGAAGGAGACGCTGGCGCAGTTGGAGTCGTTCATGAAGACCCTCGGATGCGAAATATGAAGAAATGGCACATTGTATCCAGTTCTTGTTACCGCTATGTTCAAGTTCATACTTCATACGTGCCGCTTTGCTTATATAGTAAGTATGCTTCTAAGACAATGCATACAACTGTATGTACGTACATAAAGTTAAAAAAATGTACGCATTTGTAGCAACCATGCCCGGACTGGTGCGGGTTGGAAACAGGAGATAATAAATGAAGTAAAGCACGAAGCTGTGCAATTGTGTCGAAATGTATTCGTTTCTGAGAAACTACCAGCTTTAGGTCGCAATGCACCGAAGGTCAGAGTTTTAGTGTTTGTGCACGCCCTGCACGGGGTGTGATTTATTCAACTTCAGTCACCCCCCATCGATCTGCTACATAGAACGAACGAGACCCACTGGACAAAGGTCTGAGTGGACCTGCCAAAGTTGGACATGCTAAAGACACCTTTTCAAGCCCCGTCACGCCCTCGCCAGGTCCAAATTGGGCCAGGCGGAGCACACTGGGTTGACCTTGGGAGTCCTGATGACGGCAACTGTGGCTTAGTAGCAGAACGTCGTCTCTTTCTCCCCCTCGCTGCTGTTCATAAGGATTCCACTTCAGCTCTTGAACATTTCCACATGGATTCAGGGTCCGCTTGACTTGAATGCTTCGCCGGATTTGCCTTTTTCACACCCGCATTGCCCCGACTTCTCGGCCAGACACAATCAGCTGCCTTCCTTTCACTTGACTTCTGACGCGCACATGCCAATCCCTGTCCGGTGGAGTAAGCCAGAGACACCGCATACGTGTTGCACGCGATCTCTTGGCAAGTTTGGTCACCAACTTGCTTTATAGTACGTCTCTTCCGCGCGGAGGTGAAATCAGTCCCACACATTCGCATTCTAAGCGTGCTACAGGGAGCCTCAAGAGGATTTGCAGCTGCCCCAGGTTGTTTTTTTTTCACCTGCAGAATGAGTTTTACATCTTGTTGGCCCACCCTGTACACACACGTCAGCGCCGGGAGGGCTAAGGAGACTCGTCTGCGCTGTTTCCACACTTGGGTGGGTGAATTAGCCATGTTGCTCTCAACATATGACAGCACGTTATTACCATTACAGTGCTCAGGGGTCACAAGTGCATTAGCGCTTCCAGGTATTATGACCTTGTGGCACACAATCATTGCCATTATTTTGCAAAGGTCCACTAAACATTGAGTCCAATTTAAGGCCCAGTTGAACCGGCACAAAGCTTTTTTTATCCCTTGTTCATTAATATTAACTTCTCGGGAGAAGGCATATTTAACAGACACGGTCTAGTTTTCTCTCCTCTTCAGGCAAAGATTTCTAGGGGGAAAATGAGAACTTTCAATTAGTGAGAGAAGTAATTAGGTTAGAAATCCGGGACACTTTGAGGATGCAAAACATGTAATTGACAGTAATTAATTACATCAGTCGATTACTTGATGAATTTGTCGTGGTCTACAGAACTGCACTGAAGTGGATCACGACCGCACATTAAGTAAAGAAGGTAATTAATCACAATTTCTCATCGTCACCCAAGTCCGGACGTGATTCCCACCCTTACCGCAAACTGAGCTGCAAATCTTCTCAGTACAGATTGTCGTTGATAGTCGATGCTATGAGGAATCCACCAAAATTTGAGCATCTGGCATTGAACTACTTCACCACTGCAATGATTACAGGATCAGTCCCTGTGTCGGACATCAAATAAAAATGTCTTGAGAACCTAAGATAGCCGATAGAAGTTTCAAAAGCAACTTTTTCCTCTTTTTCAGCCAGGCGGTGGCCATGGGCCTCTCAAGGGCCTGAGCGTGGAGAACAAATATGCGCTCTCCTGAACGCGACCTGAATCTGCAACGCGGTCAAAACTGAGCATCACCTCTCGCTGAGAGTCTCATCTTTCATCTGAGTCCACGTCTCAGTTTGTCTGCATTTTTTTAAACACACACACATATATATATATATTATAACTATTATGTCCAGCTCTGAACGTGTACGTGCGACAGTACATAAGACGCGGCTGCTGCAAAGCAAAGAGACAAGAATACATCACTATTATTTTTGAAGCGTCATCGACTTCTGCGTGAGTGAGATGAGAAATTGATTTATGGCCCCAACGAGTGCTGAGATTCTATTTTTTTTTTTTTTGCCTGATGTTGTTTTCTCTCGAGTTTTGTCTGATGGAGCACGACCATTTAGGTCTGTCGCGCACCTGAAAAACGTGGTTTGGCAGAAAAGAAAAAGTGAAACAGGACACCTCTTCTCTCTTTCTCTCCAGACGGCTTCGCTCAGCATTTGGAGTCGGAGTTCAGCGCGCCCGTGCACGCGGGCGTCGGCGCCGGCGACGAGGGCGACGAAGGCGACGAAGGCGACGCGGGCCAGAGCTCTTTGTTACGCGCGGCTTCTCTCCTGGAGCGCACGGAGGCGGCTGCGGAGAAGAAGAGGAGGAAGACGAAGAAGAAGCAGTGGCTTATTGGCTTTGGAGGGACGCACTCAACATTTTCTCCCAGAGCAAACAGTTCACGTTTCTTTAGTAGTGCAAGGTTAAATATTTGTCGTCCTACCTGGAGAAGCAAGCGAAGAGTGAGAGAAGGGAAGCCCTGATTTGGAGAAGCAGTGTTAAACAAACATTATATTGTAAGGATATGAGTTGGTGATGAAACACTATAGCTACAGGAGACTCTTTGGACACATCCGAGTTATCACAAAGCGCGTGGTGATTTAGCCTCAAAATCGGGAGGACGACGACAGTGATTGCGCAAGCGCGGGACGAGGGGGGGGGCTAAAGGGGGTTCCACACATATGCGTAAAGCAGCTGTGCAGCTGCTGTGCAGCTGCTTGCGCAGTTAGACTCTCAGCAGAGCCAAAGAGAGAGAGAGAGAGAGAGAGAAGTTCTGCGTAAGTGAACGCAAGCATTTGCGTCACGCGCGCGCGCCAACGACTTCTTTCTTTCTTTCTCTCTCTCTCTCCCATACATTCATACAGAGTTTTGAATAATTGAGAAATCATAGTTGGGCGACGAGGAGGGAAAAAGGCCTTCGTGGTGGGCCTACCAAGGGGTGGGTGGGAGAGGCGGCCTTTTGGGGCCTGGTGGAAGCGCAATCGAAATTGAATTGTTCAATCGTCCGCCCGAAGAAGAACAAAAATTAGGGATCGACTACAACGACGACGAAGGCGACGCAGCAGCAGCCGCCACCCACAGGGTGACCTCCAAACAACCGGTGCTGATTCTGTACAGGGTGTGTAGAAGAAGAAGAGGATTTTTCTTTCTTGACATACTTGACGATAACTTGGAGGTCGCCACGTCAAGTCACGCGAGATTGACACAGGCCAATGAATTTGGCTTTTGTCCTTGCCAAACAGAGTGACTCAGATATTGCTGTTGGCGAAATTTGACTTTCTGTCGAAAGATCACACTTTCCTCATCCTTCTTCAGGGCTTCACAGTGAAAGTTTCAAAGAAAGTTTGCCTCCGAGGAAGCGGAAGATCCCAGAAGAATGCACCTGAATATTCGACATTTTAAGTGATTTTTTTGCTGCACAAAATTGATCGTTTGACCCGAGGTGACACAAATATTTGTGCCTGAAGAGCTGACCTGAAAGCGGTGGCGCGTGAAGGAAAAGTCTCTTTATTGTACACGACTCCGCATAAGTACTCGGTTGGAGGAAAAGGAAAGTGGAGCAGAAAATGTGGCAAAACCTCGCTGGAGCTCCTCTTTTGCAACTCCAAAGACGCTGCTGCCGCCATCATTGCCGATGCTTTTGCTCCGGGTCGTTCGTCTCCTTGAGGATGCAACAAGAGGCAGAAAAAATGCCAGCGGAAACGTGCTGAGGTCGTTTGAGCAGTGAAACAAAGGTGTCGACAGCTCAGAGGGGGGGAGGAAGAGAAAAAAAGATGAGCCCTCTCCAGGCCCGCTACTGGCATTACTTTCTGGTCACCCTGCACGTGTACCTCCTGCTCAGCCTGAACTTGGGCGGCGTATTCGCCCACGGGCCGCCCAAGAGGCTGACCAAGCGCGGCGCGGACTCAGACACGAACCACCAGACGAAAGAGAAGGTGAGGAACAGCTTGCAGATGACTCCATTGGAATTTTTGTCCCTAGTATGTAGTGCGTGCAGCAGGTGCGCAACTGACCCCGGGACGTTGCACAGGATATGCAATTTTCGGCGCCAGATGATACATACATTATGTAAGTTTGGCTCAATTGTAACAAATCAATGTTGTGGCTTTTCTCCCTCTCCATCGCAGTCCTCGTCTCTGAATGCTGTCATCTGTGTTGGCCCAGGTTGGTGCATTCGGCTCTGGCGGCACAACCTTGGGCCACTCTTTAATATACCGGTATGATTAGGCATCATTTTCCTTCAAATGCACCCGTGGTGATTAATTAGTGAGGTTACCGACGGCATAGGAATCTCCGGGATGGCCACCCTTTTTCCGACTGCACAGACCTGCTTTTAGGCCGGAACTGTCATGAGCAAGGCACGTTTGTACTTGTGCTGTTTGTTAGGTTGTACGAGGCACATTTGTACTTGTGCTGTTTGTTAGGTTGTACGAGGCACATTTGTACTTGTGCTGTTTGTTAGGTTGTACGAGGC
>JAAUXU010052563.1_pt1 | contig 19676 bp, 22 predicted proteins | sample 7278151 | NCBI WGS metagenome assembly JAAUXU01 (sample SAMN14350113, study PRJNA611818) | marine sediment metagenome | isolation source: surface marine sediment (1.8m) | place: French Polynesia: Moorea | collected 2018-08 | reverse complement strand
GGGGGGGGGGGGGGGGCCGCCCCCCGCCCCCCAAAACAACCACCCACCCCAAAACCAACAACAACAAAACCCACAACAACCAAAACACAACCAACCACAAACACCCAACCAACACCCACACACACACACCCACACCCACACAAACTCTCACACATAGAGACACTCTCACACAAACACTGTGAGACACAGACACACACACACACACACACACACACACACACACACACACACACACACACACACACGTACATAAGGGGCTGCTCTCTTTATATATAGGGATTTTCTTATGGTGACAATAGCAGTGTCCGATGTCCTCCAGGTAGGTCCCCTGCTCCAACACCTTGTCAGCCTTGGAGCACCTTTTTGTGTGGACCAATGTCAGTCTGATTGGGTGGGATCTGACTTTCTACATCAGTCACAACTGCTGATGTGTGTGCATTTTGATGCACACGCATCACTTCAAGGGGCCCACCCTAACGCTCATATCATACCGTAATGTACGTGTATGTGTAAAGCCGGAAGAATGAGACGGAACGACGCATTCGAGTCTCCCAACCTCCCTGGACTTGGGCGCCATCTAGAAGTGTAACCGTAAAGGAGAAGGGATCTAACAAGCAGGCCGTCAGATTGCAGGAGTAGGATGTCAGCCGATGTTCCGAAGTGATCACATATCACTCTCTTCCTGATAGTAGAGCCTTCAACATACCCTCAACTATGGGCAGTGCAATGCACCACATCACCGTATCGAAGAATATTGGGAGATTAGCTTCACTTTCCATCAGCAGGGAGCATTGGGTCGCGTAGATGCTGAGTCCCTACCCGACGTTGAGATGCGCCAGAGATCGTCAATGGGGTCGCTACATAGTTGTGCACATCTTTGTCATCACACTGGCTTGGCACTGGGTATCCTTGCTGAGATAGGACAAAATTGACATCAACATCTTCAACCAAGGGGACACAGCATGGAGGTCTGGATTTCTTGTTTCGAAGGAAAACTTCTTCCTCAGGAGTCGCTTCAGCATAAATCTGAAGCCCTCTAAGCTTTTAAAGTCGTTGCACAACATTGATTGCGTTGAGTTTTGTCCGTGCATGACTGTACGGTACAGGCTGGGTGCGGTACAGTTGCTAACGCAACTTTTCCTTTATTTCCGCGATACTCTCTCAGAATCGCATTGAGCCACCCGGTTTGCAGTCCTTGCCGAAAGAAATATCAGCGGGATGAAACCGACTACATACACGGTGGCAGCCACTGCCGGTATGGAATGGGCTCCTCAGATTGTCTGTTGAGAGTCTCAGACACAATGTTGAGAACAGAAGTTCTCAGTGTCATGACTGCCCATTTTTACATACAGTGCTCGAAAGGGAAAGAGGGAGGCAACCAGGGGAAGGCTCTAATTTTAGGGTTTTAGGGGGAAAAGCTTGATGAAATTGGCTAAAACTTCATAAGGGACTCACGGCCACACACACCCAAATTTGACAGTCCAGGGGGTCAAATTGTCCCAACCACCCCCCAGGCCTGCAACACCCCTGTTTACAAGGAGAAGTTGAAAAAATCATGTGAAGAACAGTGGATGCACAGCATTGTCAAAAAAGAACAAGGTGGGAATCCTATATCTTCTTCCGCCGTCATTTCTTCATGCTTCTCAGGGCCTTTGCCCACCTGCAAGCACGGGGTGTGTGTTTCCAAAGGAACCACTCCCCTTCTTATTGTAGGTGGTGTCCAAGGGTGGAAAACCTTCATATGCACGATGCTCTTGCTCATCGGGCCATCCATATTTCCCTCTTAATCCTAATTGGTGGGGGAGCCTTCCTGTTGACGCACACCACCCCCATAATCATTGACTTGAACTTGTCACTGTACCCCACGTCTGGGGCTGTGGCCTTGACTGCTGTGGAGATGTACCTGAGGCTCCTCCTGTTCACATACTTGTCCATGTGAAAGTCCTTCTCATCGCTGAACACAACCACTTTGCTGCTTCTCCTTGCCTCCCACAGCAGATGACTTTCTTGCCTCCCACAGCTCTCTTCTTCCACTGTTGAGGGGTCAAATGCTGAATCCTCATCTTGGTGAGGCTTCTCTTCCTGAGGTCCTTCTTCACCAAGCAGCTCATGATTGTCTTGGCTCAGTTGTGCCGCCTGGAGAGGGCCCTGGTCGAGGTCTTTACGTTGGCTTTGATAGATCTTCTTTCATGATCTTCTGTGATATTTCTTGGTCCGATTCAGCTATTATTGTTGGAGGTTTCTGAATTATGTCATAGAAATTAGAAAGTTGCCAGAGAGTGCTTAGTGCCTCTGTCAGGGATCTGCTATCAAAGTCAGGGGTAAAGACTTATGGCACATCAACACTTATGCCAAGGACTGTATTCTCTGAAACAACACACAACGCAAAATTGAAGCAACGAAGTGATGTGCAGAACATAACTTCAGTGCTCATGGGAAAAGGGTGAGTTTGACTTTTTGACTGCTTCCGTTCAATCTAAAAAGAAAGTGTTTTTCAACGGGAAAGATTGTCTACAATGTCCAAACGAGTTGACGAAATCTAACGTGCCGTGTGATTTCCAATTCTTTTATGCTCTAGAACACAGTTAAAGAGTCTCCGTCTGTTTTAAACGCTCATTGCTCAGCAGTCAGAAGTTGGACAGTATTGATTGCATCAAAGTAACCGCAATAAAAGTCGTGGCGGTTTTGAGGGGAAAAAGATTTTTTTCTCTTTTTTGAATTCCAAAAAGTATTAGAACGAATTTCAAAATTGATCGCACGTAACAAGAGCCGACTTTGCAGCGCCAGAGCACCGTCGCGGCCCAGATCGTCGATGTACAAGTCGGCACTTAGGGCGACGTCTAACATGTAGTGTTTTACGCGGAAGCAGCAGAGACAGCATAAGGTATGCTGTCGAGAGGTCATGAAGCATGTAGTAGAGAGAATACTGACAATGCTGTTGCATAGATGCTGCCGTTGTCGATGTCTGCTGCGAAGTAGCAAGGTACGATGTACGAAGATGCAAAGTGTCGAGATTTAGTGCTCAAAATCGCTCTGATTGTTTTAACAGAAAAATACGGCGTTCTTGAGCTTCTTTTGGTGCAATTAATATTGTCCCACTCCTTCCGTTTCCTGAGCAAAAAGCGTTTGCAAGATTCTCGAACGCTCTGTAGTTTCGCTCTCCTCACCAGAAATGAGTGTCGACTGTATTTGAATAGTAGACTGTACTGCAAAATCCTACTTGGAAAAAGTTATTTGCCCTCTCTCTTTCGACATCCTGTGCACCGGCGGGATGGGCAGACGTTCGTGAGGGCACACTGGCTCCTGAGGGAGGTCCACGTACTGCTGCAGCCTCTCCACACTCACCATGGACTTCTCCAAGGCAGCCGCATATCTAGAACTTACCATCACAGCAGTTGTTTCTAATACTGGTAGCATGGAAATGCATACCTAGTGAAAAGAAAGACGTCGGCCATGACCATGATGGCCGAGGTGAGACAAAGTCCTGCCATGTGAGAGGTGATGGAGTGCCGGAACAGGACTATGATGACGCCCAAGGCCGCGATAAACGCACTCGTGATCATCTAGGCGAGGAGAGCGTACCTATGCGCACACATGTATTCGTGTAGTGTCATCAACGGCCGATGATCACCTGCAACCTAACGAACAACCAGCAGTCCGAGACCATCTCCATAAAGAAGTGCTTCTGATGCTGGTCAGTTTCCCTCATGCACTCGTCGATCACAAAGTCCTGGGCCTTCAAGGTCCTAAAGAATATAAGTGTATACAAGTGAGTTCGTAAGTTTGGCACCACAAGGTACCTGATGACTTGCGCTCCATTCGCGTGCTCTGACACGAATGCGTTGAGCCCGGCCATGGTGGCAGAGGAGAGACGCCTGAAGAGTCTACTCACGCGGATGTAGGCCCAGAAGGCGTGCGCCACGGCCGCGGCCGCTGGCACGGTTGCCACGGCGTTGGCTGGGAACGTGAAGATCACCAAAAAAGCAGTGCCTACAATGGTGTTCGCATAATTTAGACTGGGGTTTCTAACTGTTCTTGGTAAAAAGGTTCATATGCACCTGCGATCCTGGCACACTGAAGCAGGAAGTTCTTCAGCGTGTTGGGTAAGACTGCATCCATCTCTGCGACGTCTCTCGAGAACCTATTTGCCACGGCCCCCACGGGCGCAGACCAAGCAAAGTCCAGCGTGGAGAACACGACGGTGTGGAAGATGCGTTGATGGATGTGGCGGGAAGCAGATAACGTCCTTTGATTCACCTGTTGGAGACGGAGGGAGTTTGTACGCATCATTTCATTTCATTTTTTTAATTTATCTTGGGATTTACCTCCACTAGAAATAATGCATACTGAATAAGTGCTCCACTCATTGATATGACATTGACAAATACAGTGGAGGTCGCTTAGAACGATCACCGGATATAGCGGTCAAAAAGTCATGTCCCAATTCCAATGAGCGTCTTCGTACTAAATGCCTTAGAGATGTAGATAGCTCTCACTTGAGTCTTACAAAACAAATATATGAAAATGATCGGAGATGCAAGGAGAACTGGTTACCCAATTCAAGGGGCTCATTCATCGTGGGGTTGCTCACACACTTGGATGAGTCTGATAGTGCTGCAAGTGCAACTATCGGCAAAAAGTTGAGTCAGACCCAATTGATCATCATTCGTCCACTGCCTCCAAAGATCAATAGAATGTTTGTCATTGAGCTATTAACTTTAACTCTGCCACCCAAATGAAGAAGCATGGGGCAAAGCAAGAAAGGGTGAGTGTTTTGCTTCTAGGGGCGTCTAAAAAAATTGTGATTTTAAGCCCTTTTTAACCCTACTTTTCTGCAATATTGTTAGAGTGGTCACACGCATATAATAGTCAAAGTCTCTGGTCCCAAGGTGATCGTCATAACCGTGTTCCACTGTACCATGAAAACGACGAGATTTTTCTTTTATAGTTATTTCATTTCTAACCTAGGGCAGCAATGAAGGAAAAATAAGACGCATCCCTTGAACACTTGAAGGTGACCGTACAAATTGATTTTTCGCTAACTTTCCGACTAACTTTAATCTGTGTATGTCTCAACACTTCTCTTATTTCTACTGCTGCCTGCGTTTGCGTACAAGTTCTACGTTAAGTACAAGTGCAATTTGAGAACATCAAACTGCTCTCGCAGAAGATCTGGCGCATAAAGCCCCTCGTCACTACGGCTGGTCTGGAGCCATCGACTTTCTGCCTCTGTTGTCAGATGCAAATTCTCTAAGGGACATGCTGCTAATTAAGACAATGTCAAGAAAAAAAAACGTAATCATTACGGCTCACATAACACTTAATTATTCACCTGCATTACAGCAGCCAGGAACGCCATTGCCTGGCACAGCCCGAGGGAGCCGTAGAAAACAATGAAGTTGTTTTCTTGTTCCTGGTGGCTGACCGTGTCCTTTAAGTTGGCGTTGGACGTCCATGCTGCCAGCCAAAGCTTCGAGACCACCTCGAAAGCCTTTATGGGTGGAGTGGCGATATAAAAACACTTCTTAATATGGTTACATACAGAGCGCACTTATGCTACATACAGGGAGGCAAGATTACTGTTCATGCAAGTATGAATTATCTCTATCGACGGCGAAGAAGTTGCTTGGCCCTCATCAGGAGACCATAATTTTACAGAGACAAAAAAAACTGATAGCTGGATAGCTTTTTTCTATTTCCAACGAAATGTTATTGTCATCGTGTTAGCTTTTCCCGCCTCAAACAGAGAAACGCCTCCATCCAAGTTGCAAAATTTTGCAACAGAATGCCTCAGTCGCATGCACAGGTCTGGTATTACCAGACTTGCTGCTCTAAGTGCGGTTTAATTTCAACAGCGGCCTCAAGGCTTGAAGGCTGCATTTGCGGCGAAATAATACGCATGCGGCTTACGTACCTGACACGCCACGTAGGTGAGGAGAGCCACTCCTAGACTGGCGAAGCCCACGTTCTGCGCACCGTATTCTTGCGCCATATTCTTCATGTAGAAGAAGTAGATCTGAGCAGTGACGCTCTCGAGCGCGATGTCGTCGGCGTTGTCAAAGTCTCGCGACTTGAGTGACTTGAGAATCTGCCTCGTCGTGTCCTGTCTTCTTATTGGCGGCCGCCGACGTCGCGTAAGCCCAGACGAAGAGTCCGAGTTTGCTTCCGCTGTAGACAGAGTCTCTCTTGAACCGCCTGCTGAAAAATGGCATGGGAATAAATTGTCACGAGTTAAAAATAATAGAATGATTAATGCAATCTGGCAGCGTTCGTATTTTCCACGTCAGACGAAGAGAAAATGAATTTGTCTCGCCTGCCGCCAGTTCCTTCAACACTGCCGACGACGGCGAGGACATGAGCTGTCCAACGGTGCCCTGAGCTGCGACGGTCGGTTGGTCGTTCACGACTCCATTTGTGGCCGTTTGTGGCGCAGCTGCAGTGGCTTTCCGCGCTGGTGCCATCACAGCCACCCTGTCCATGCAGTCCAGAAAGTCCCTCTCATTCAAGGCGACGACCCTGGCCTTGTGGCGCAAGAGGTTGGCAATGGCATCCTTAAAATGTCAGTGCGCTTCGTTGGTGCCTCAACCTGACCTAAGACACTCTAGGTATGAGTACCTTAAAGATCTTTCTACGCAAAGGCGGATCGACGGCCGATAGTGGGTCGTCGAAGGCGTACGCTGGCGCAGCGCGGTAGACTGCGCGCGCCAGATTCAACCGTTGGCGTTGGCCGCCGCTCAGCGTCGAGCCAGAGCCATGGATCCAAGTGGCGTCTCCTGAAGAACAGGTACAAGATTTAAATGTAATTGTATTGTAGGTGTGGGGAATCACTTACCCTGTGGTAGTCTTCTGATGTCATCGACAAGTCCGCAGGCCCTGAGAACCCGATCGTAGTCTGCCTGCTTTAAGATGGCGCCCATTAAGATGTTTTCTCTGTAAAAAGACCGTAAACTATTCTCGAGTCCTCACTTAGTTGAACAGGTGATCCCTACCTGACAGTTCCACTCTTGAGCCAGGCGGAGTTGGTCACCAGCAGAACCGGCGCATGCGCCATGAGGCGCCCGCTAGTCAGACGATGTTCGCCAGCCAAAGCCTCCAGTAAAGTAGATTTCCCTATTCATAAGTCAAAGTGCCTCGAGCTATTGTAAAACAAGTTAACTAACTACTATAACTTCATCTTGCCTGTTCCCATGGCTCCGACTACTCCGAGTAACTCCCCCTTGCCCACGTTGAAGTTGACGTGCGAGAGGCAAACCTCTGGCGAGTTGGGGGAGAGATCCTCTGGGTAGCGTGAGAACGAGCAGTCCTGCATGGTAACCACCTGCGTGACAAATTAGTCAGCAACTTCAAGCTGTAACTGCTGATTCGACAATTCTTACTTTTGGTGCTCTGGTTTCTGTTGATTCTGCCTTGAGGATTTTCGTGGCCAAAACCTCCTGAGCAGACAGGAAGGCGTCAATTCGCTGAAGGCTGACTAAACCCTATTGGAGGACAAATCAACCTTAGGCATAACGGAGAGCTCAAATGGCTGGATCACGGTTAATTCATATTGGTAACCTGAGAAAACGAAGTTATGGCACTTGGAACCATCCTAAAGAGGTTCCTCATGTTGTTGAAAATGGCCAGGGAGACGAATGCGGCCTCGGCAGATATTCGTTCGTCACTCGTATCCAACAAAGAGTACGTAGTGAAGGAGAGGAAGGCCATCAAGAAGGTGGCGCAGTTCCACAGGAAGCTTTGAAACGCCTGCGTTAATGCATTGTATAAATCAGGGTTTTGCCTCCGAGAGGACTGAATTTTCCCCCACCTGAAGAACGAGGAACTCCTTCAGGGCGTCCAGCTCAAGATTCCTGAGTTCTGTGGTGTCTTTTTCGAAGCATTCCTCCCACACGTGGAACTTAATCACCTTCAGTGTAGGGAAGACGATGACTAGCTGCACAACTTGCTTGTTGACAGGCCAGATAACATATGAACCGTAATCCCTTAAAATTTTTCTGGCTTTAAATGATGGGGCTCACGTCATTGTTCTTTGGCTTGTAGGACATGGGGTAATCAAATAAGACTTCTTGATTTGGGTATTTTCTACGGGAATGCCAGTTTGGACAATGATCTTATGAAGGACGTGGCGGCCTCCAAAAGATTCGTCGTCCAAAATATGGGATGACCGTTATGAACATGGTAAATCTTGCTGTAACAATTGGAAAGAGAAATACCAGAAATCTACTTATTCACGGACCTGGCAATGTCATACATATGTTGCCTTCTAATTTTGTGAATATTGAGATTCAGTCAGTTGAAATCTCAATGATGCCACCCTCAGCAGGTACTACAGCCTCAATCCTGACCAAGAACCTGCTGCAGGACTTCTGAGCCACCGAAGTGGGCATGGCGGCCCACGGAGGTCTTCAGGTCAGCCTTAGAGCTGTGGTATTTAGCCCGGGCATTCTTGGCCATGTAGTCTCACAAACTGAATTTTTACTACACAACAGTTGTAGTCATTTGAGTGCTGAACAAGCTTATTCATACGGCTTAGTAGAACACTACTATTGAGGGAGCCCTTACAAATTCAATATTAAAGGCTATGAACTCACTTAAAACCAATGATGCGGCACATGCAGCCATGGGAAGAGGACAAAAATGGTCCAAATATCACTGTTGTTTTCAAATGTAGGGCCACATTTGGCAAGACACTTTCTGTCAGGGAAAAATAATGAGAAAAAATTTAAACTCACTTAAAATCTGTACTTTGGCAAATAGAGAGGTGGAAACAAAACAAAAGTGGCGTCATGTCCACTGCTGAATACAAGTCTGAGTATGCATTAGGGAAATCACTATTTCTTGGATCACTGCTGCCTCCGTCGTAGAAGAAGTGTCCTACTAGCAAAAACGAGAAAAAACAGGGTCCAAAAGAACTGAAAACATATATAGCTTGCCTCATCTAGGCACTTTTCAGTCATAGTCCAAATCCTTGACATGGTACGGGTCCCAAATTTCACCATTGCTGCTCTGATTGCACCATTTCAGAGCTTTCCATCCTCAGATGCTTGAAGAAGCAAAACTTGTGCAATACATACACACTCACTATCAGTAAGGTTTGTCTTTGCATAATTGCCACTTTGGGTGTGCATAATGCAAGTTATCATTCTCAGATGGCATGTTTTCTATCTCTAGCAGGAGAAACAAGCGATGCACCTACCGGTATGTTCCTGACAACATTGCATAACATATTTCATTGTTTCACAAAACTTTTTAAATATTAGTGATAACAAAAGTTTGACCCCCACCACTTTATTATTGTAAAAATTAGCCTTCTTTCGTTTAATAAGTATATCTGAACAATTGACAGGAAAGGCTGTACACATATCCCTCCTCCCTCCTGGGACCCCCATACGCTCATGTCTGCCCTCCATTCTTGAAGTTGCTCAAAATCAACTTTGTCATCTCCACCCTCTTCTGACACTGGGCAGTGGTCAGCAATCGGATCTTTCTCTTGACAAAGGTGTTCAGACCTAAGTCGACCTTGACAAGCCGCTCCTTGGTGGTCCTGGGAGTCTGAAACTGCCTCAGAGGTGCCTGATTGAGCAGTCCTCCTTGATGGACTTGATGTTGGTGTCGACTGCCTTGACCAGGGTGGTCTCAGTTCTTCTTGACCTTGGCCCGCCTCCATTTTCACGCTTGGAATGGCTCCCAGTCTCTTTGAACAACTTCTCAATGGAATACTCGGTGCTGAGGGGCAGCTTCAGGGTGGCTGCAATGTAATTCTTGCGCTTCTGCATGGCTTTGTACGAGATCACCCTTTTATGAAGCTCTTCCACTGTTGTTGTCATGACCCTGATGTTCATCAATTATGCATAGTCGAAAAAAGGTAGAAACTAAATCTGACTCATTGGCTAATCAGAGTCAATCATAAGAAAGAGAGAAACTTAAAGGATTTTTGCATAATCAGCAAAATAAAACAATTTCAAAGGATTGCGGTTCATACGGTATTGTGCATTCACCTTGAGATGGTTCAACACCTCGACGATCTTCTGCAGCCTTCGATCCTTGTGCTGAAGCTGAGTGGACTGGCAACTGCGCATACGCCAGGTGAGACACACGCTCAAACCCAAAATACTGGCAAGGCCAAGGACCCCTTAAACAGATAATTTACAAAGAGAATGATATTCTCAACAATCCATTTTTACCTGGTATAATGCCTGCACCCAGAATGCTGTAAAGGAAGATGACAGAGAGAAAGAGTTGGAGCGGGCAGACCCAGGGGAGGTGCATGAAGCGCATGGCCTTCAAGAGGAACACCAAGTCCACGGAAATCATATTCACGATGTCGCTGTCTAGTATTAATTAACCCATTTAACATCGAAGTCTCTGTATAGATGCGAATGTTTTAGCAGTACTCATGCATGAAGAAGTTGATCTGTCCTGAATCTTGAAACATTATTAATTGTATTGGTCAGTTCAAAAACTGTGTAACTTGTTTCATCACTCAGGCTCAGATATCACTGCAACTTGAGTTAGTAAACCAATGTTAGAGTGTGCACGACCTCACCAGAGAATGTCACTAGCATTAACAGGGAGAATATGTCCGATGTAAGTCCAACTAAGCTCATTTTTTTGCTCAAGACTCTTCACATGGCACTAATGAATTAGGCATGACCACTTCAAATTGGAAATGTCGTAAGCACAATTAATATGTAAAACTTTGAGGGCAGAAAGATAACGCGAAAGCTGATTATTTTTTTAGTCCATTTCGCTAAATTGTCTTCAGATGGAGTCTTTCAACAAATCTAGAATGCTACAAGAAAATAAAAGATGACCTAGCCTAATGTACATAAAGACTTACCGGGTGGTCCAGGGAAATGGGCAAAAAAATTATTTATTTTGTAGAATTTTCTATTTGAATTTGCCCCTTTCTGTTTGCTTCCAGAAGAAACAGTAGACTTTGCTGATTCGAGTGGTGTAAAGAACAACACTGTAGCTTGAAAATTGACTGAGCTACAAAGCTAAAAGTGAAAAGTCTCAGAGATCAATTTTGCGCACTAGCCTTTTCTCCTCGTCATCATGCCACTGCACCTCAGCCTTGACACCAAAAAGAGGATCATCCAGGCCCACTACTCAGGTAAAAAGACAAAGGAGATCGCCGAGCTGTTCCAAGTCCATGAGAGGACAGTTTTCAAGCTCATCAAGAAATCAAAGATGAAGCCAGAGGGCATTCAGAGCAAGAAGGGTTATGGCAGCCACCAAGTGGCTCAACTGGTGATGGAGGGACAGAAGGAGAAGAGGATTAAGAGGTGTCTGAAGCTATGGAATTTGGTGAAGAGGAGAACTACTGGACCCATTTTCTTCACCGATGAAAGTCTTCACTCAGGATATCCACGTCAACAGAAGAATCTCGAGGGTCATCACAAGATCTGCTGATGAGTGAGATGGTCACATGATGTTCCAATCCAAGCAACCTGCCAGCGTAATGGTCTGTTGACTGGTGGCCTCAGACGGCAACAAAATGCCTCTCATTCTCTTGGGACCAAGATTCTGGCTCAATGTGAAGGGTTACCTTAGAGTTCCAAAGCAAGCAAAAACCTCGATCTCGGCCACTTACCCAGAGGCAGCAGGGGAGGACAGTGAGATCAATCCCAACTTCCGCTTCACATTCATGCAGAACAGTGCTCTCTCCCACACCTCCAACAGAGCTAAGAAGTGGCTGTCTGACAACTTTGGATCTCGCTGCTGGTCAAAGACCCAGTAGCTGCCCTCCTCCCCTGATGCCTCCCTCGACTATTCGGTGTGGTCTGTCTTAGTTGAGGAATCCAACAAGAGGGCCCACAACACCTTGGACTTGCTGAGGGAAGCCATCCAGCTGGCTTGGGACCGGAGGATCACCTCCGAGCTTGTGTCAAGGCCTGCAAAGCCTTCAGGCTGAGATTGAAGGGGATTCTTGCGAATGAGGGAAGACCCTTGAAGGATTGAGGCCATTCGTTGGGGGAAGTGAGGATGAAGATTACGTGGGAACAAGCTGATTCCATTGAGCAAATCTGTTCAAAATATTAAAGTTTCAGATTCCAAAGGAAATTTTTGTTTTCGCTCCACTTTCATGGCCCCACAGCCCACTTTTTCCTGACATTTAACAGTGTTGCCCCCTAAGAGGCAAAGTTGATTGCAATGCTGTTCTGTGAGTACTGGGTGTCATAAATAACTTTTGCAGTTCAGACACCTAACTAACCAGAGTGGAAGTTTCAGTTTGCTATCTCAAACAGTCTGGGGGCTACATCAATGACAAAAGAATCGATAATTTTATGCCCATTTCCTTGGACCACCCAGTATGCACTAGCTACCCACTTCGTTATGTAGGAACAATCGCAGAAATATAAAAGTCTTGTGAGTGTGTCTGCCTGCGTCTTCTACCACACGATTCACATTTGCCACACGCTTCGTGCTTATCTGCTGCACAAAAGCAAGAAAGCGGCCGCGCAAGGGCTTGACAGATTGCTGTGGCCCTCGCGCATAAGCTGGACGTACATACACACAAAGACATAGCAGGTGCGTCATAATTAGATGGACACTATTTTGTAGGCTTTTTCACCTTTTCTTAATAACTTCAAATTTCTTGCTAAATAGAAAGGTGTGGTCACTTATTCATCCTTAATACGTGGCCAAAGCTGCAAAACTTCCTTCGACAGAGCACAAAACTTCAGCGTCATAGCCGAACTTCATCATGCACCTCCTAGCCAGTGAGACTCCTATTGCCATCAGCTTCTGCTTCAGCATGACCTACTTGAGGGTCAGAACCTGAACCCCCTTGACCACAAAATGTGAACACAAATTGAGGAGAAGACTTGCGCCACTGCCCCACCCCCACTGCAACACCAATGCTTTAAAGGCCTCTGTCAACCAGGAGTGGGCTATCATGTCTGGCAAAACCGTCAGGTACATGTGTCGTGCCTTTTATGTCAAAGCCTAAAGTGCAGCTGTGGGCAGAATCTTTGAAAAATAACAGCGAATGATGCATTTGAAGTATCATTATTTTTCTTTTTGACTAGCTGGACATTGTACCCTTGGTATCCATCCATCTAGGTGACTGCGTAATGCCAGTCGAGCCAGACATGGTCAGAGTTACCACATGCATAAGCACTGCAGCACCAAAATAGGCAGCCTTCACATTGGACAGGTGTACCCAACATTGTACCTGAGTATCACATCATCAGAATTCCACGCCAACACATTGCAGTACAGCACTTGAGGTGATGGAGCACTCGTGGAAATTACTTACGGTGGGTGTTGTGTTCTGCAGGAAGACGGCTGACCAAGCGAGATAAGGAGGCTGACCGACGCTCATAAGGTAAGGGAGACTCAGTAAACACACGACTCTTCCTCTCACCCCTCCCTTGCACCCATCTCCCTCTTTGAGTGGTCCCACATGTAGCAAGGGGGTCGCAATTATGCCACTTTGAAAAATGGGGTGTTGGGACGAATGTGACCATGCCGAGGGCAGGGTGGCCATGCAAGTTTTCAGCCAGGGCCAAGGCAAAGGTAGCATGCTGGCAAAGAGGGACCCTGTGGTGACAGGGGAGGCCATTAAAGATGACCTGGCAGCAGGTGGGATCAACGTCTCCAAGATGACCATCACCGGGGCACTCAAGCACCAGAAGTTGAAATCTCATCCTCCTCATAATGTGCCACTGAAGTCCAAGAGGCACTTGAGAATGAGAATGAGATTCATCCATGCACATCTAAAGGACACTGCTGTCCAGTGGAGGAAAGTCCTGTGGTCAGGTGAGGCCAAGATGAAACATTTTAGTCACATGATGAAGAGAATCTGGCGCAGGAAGGGAGAAGTGTACAAGCCCAAGAACACTAACCCCATAGTAAAGTATGGGGGCAGGAGCATCATGTTGTGGGGTTGCTTTGCAGGCCCAGACCCAGGGCATCTCGTCGGAGTCCACGGCAGTAGTGTACAAGGATATTTTGTCTGAAAAGCTGTTATCTGTTTTCATTTGCATGACAGCTGCCCTTTGGCTGTCAGTTCGTATTTCAGCAGGACAATGACCCAAAGCACACACCAATGGCATAAAGGCCCGGCTGAAGGAGAAGCATGTTGATGTCCTGGATTGGCCTAGTCAGTCTCTGGAGCTAAATCCAATAGAAACACTTTTTCCTGCTGCTATAACTTCCTCAATATTTCCACAACATGAACTGTATTTACATCGTTGGAAAGCTTGAAGTCTCAGCAGTTGAACTTATTACATTCATTTTCAGAGAAGTTGCGTATGAAAGGCAGCACTGGCCATTTTGTCAATGCAGTTAGCTAGTCTACTGTACTAAACATTAGAATCATGCAAAGCTCCATTAATATTGAAGCTGCACAAACTATACTGACATTGTTGGAAAGCCTGAAGACTTAGCAGTTGAACTTTTCACTTTACTTTGGATGAAATTGCATATTGAAGGCAGCACTGGCAATTAACCCGAAAAAAATGCTACATACGCTCACTTCTCCACTACAGAGCTGGTGTTCAAATACTTTTAGAGGCAAGTGTAGGATCCTCATACTTTATATAGCCTAGCATTTTCACGCTTCCACTTCGTGGCGTCGAAAAAAAAATGCTGTGCGGGTGGGTGGGTGCGTATGTGTGCGGTTAGGTGAAGTTAAGTGAACAAGTGAACGGCGCACAGAAGTACTGTTTCAAAAGTATTGGCGCAGAAACGTTCCTCTGTGTGCATGAATCGTGCACATTCAAGCCCGAGATGGGACCCTTCGTGAATCCACGCGAATGGTGCGCATCCGTGCACATCGCACAGAATGCACTGGATTGGGAAAGTTCCAGTGTAAAGTTGATCATTCTATATGCTACAAAATCGAGCATGAAGGACCTCTGGACATCGGTCTCATCTTGCTTGTCATCCACCCTCATCCTTCATCACCTCTTCCTCCATCTCTCGTCAACATGCCGAAGGCAAAGGAGTATTCCCTTGACATCAAACAGAGGATAATCAAGCTTCACAAGGAGGGCAATTTATGTGGATTCCTCTCTGCTCTGCTATCCATTCCAAGAACAATTATCCGCCACATCGTCAAAAGTTCAAAGCTACCAATTCAATACAGAATCTTCCACGGTCTGGTCGCCCCACCTGCATTTCACCTGACTTGGCGGGAAGTGCTATAATGGAGATCAGAAGAACCCGAAAGACAACATTGGGGGCTGTTCGAGAGAGCCTGAAAGCTTCTGGGACAATTGTTGGGCACTCAACTGTTCAGAGAATGTTGCATGCAAACAAACTGGGGGGGTTGCAGGCCAAGAAGAACACCCCTGCTTAAGACGAGGCGTGAAAGAGCAAGGCTGAAGTTTGTGGAAGACAATGCGAATTGAGGCAAAAACTTTTGGTGACGAGTGCTTTGGAGCGATGAAACAAAAATTGAATCATTTGGCAGAAACTCCTAGAGAACTGTATGGAGAGCGGAGGGACAAGCCTTTTACCCAGACAAGGCAGTATCAACTGTAACGTATGGTGGTGGAAGTATCATGATATGAGGATGGTTCAGCTCTTGTGAAATGAGACCTTAGCATAGGATCATCGGTAAAATGACAGAAGAAGTTTGTTGTGATCTCTTGGAGCAGCATCTCAAAGTATCTGCTCAAGTACTGCAATCTGATGACTGGACCTTCCAACAGACAAAACACACATCCAAACATGTAAAGAGGTGGCTCATTGAGAATCATCAGATTAGGGTGTTACAATGGCCAGTCCAGAACCCTGATCCCAATCCCATTGAGACTTTGGATGATTCTGAAGACAGCAGTGCAAAAGAGAAATCCTCGAAACATTGAGCAGTTGCGGGAATTTGACGGGAAGAATGGGGAAGGATATCTCACCAACCGTCTATCGGAAGTATGTCCTCAACCATGCCAAACGTTTGGAAGAGTAAAAAGACCCAATGGTCGTTCTGCTACATATTGATCTATGCTGTGTCAATACTTTTGAAACAGTGTTTTTGTGTCTTGTTTCCCTGTTTCTATGATATACTAAAATATACTTATTTTATTCAAACATTGGTCTGAACATGAGTGAGACACCTTAGCATAGGCATTCATGCGTGTAGTACTCAGAACAAATGTATCACAGTTAGCTATGATACTGTAAAGAAAATTTTTGTTGCTGGGCCTATCTTTTTGGCATAAGTGTATATCTTCCAAGGTGCAATAATGCTAATATTAAAGATCTGGTCCATTAACCCTCTTGGTGTATTTAGTAAGTGGACAAGTGAGAGGTGATTCAGTCATGGACGCGCTTGAGCACTTGTCATGTCTGCAATGATTGACGTCAGACCCCCCAGGTGATGGGTGATGGCGTCACCAAATTTTGGGAGCTTTTTGAAAATGAATCTCGATGGTCTGGAGAAGCTTTGAGTGTGGACCAGTCTTGTCCTTGACAGTCACTATGAGTGTGCATAAGTGTTCACTTTGACAGCCGATGTGAGTGCGGTCGCCGGTTAGTGTCCATGGTTGGACATGTACTTATTGCACAGAGTCCATGAGTGGAGGTGAGATGTCTTGAAATGGGGGTCCTAGGGGGCAGTATCACAGCCCTGTGGTGCACTTTGAGGGCACAAAGGCACAGCAACACGACGATACGGCAACATCGCTCGCAAGACTACAAGAATTGACTATGAGAAGGAACAAATTACTGCCTCCACGTTTTATTGCTTTTTATTGCGTAAATAAAAATGCCGTAAAATATGACTATCGAGACTCCACTCATAGCAACTTCTCTAAGTTGTCCAGACGGTCTACACTCACAGCAACCTCTCCAGACTTCCCACACGCATAGTGACTTCTCCGCACTATCGAGACTCGTCCACACTTCTAGACAAGGCAAAAGTAATGCCCTGTGTGGGTCTCTAGCTTGGCACAGACCTAACTTTTGCACAAGCCTCTTTCCCGCTGTTACTAGGGTATACTTCCCCACAACTGGTCTGCTGAACCCTCCAGGCATTGGTTTGTGCGAGAGGTCAGCATGAGGTGGGAGGTCTGGCGGGGCACCTCGAAGCTGTCCCATTGCTGCAGCTTCTGCCCCAACCTGCGCTGGTGCATGTGGTTGAGTCTTGAACAGTTGGCCCATGGCCGTGACAACTTCAAGTTCCACTCCACCTTCAGATAGTCCAGGAAGCATATGTAGTCGTCCTCAGTTGGCTCACTGGTCATCTTGTTCTCAGCTCCTGAGCTCAGCAACATAAAGTGCTTCAAGGGCCTTATTGCAGACCTTCACAAAGGCTAGAAAGCCAGGAATATGGAGACGAGGACTTCACATCCAACCCAGGACCTAGAGAGGCACAGTCCATACGTGGTTCCTACTATGCCAATGCTTAAGGATGCCGGCTATGGGACAGAATCGGCAGGACGGGAATCTCGGACAATGCTCTCCGGCATCTCGAGACCGTCATCCTCGCTACAGTTTCCTTGCTCATACCAGCCATAGGAGCATCACGGCCACGAATCACTCTATGTCTCGCCCGCCTCCAAGGGTTTTGCTGGCCGGGACCATCTGACGCGCAAAAGCTGAAAATCGACCGTGCAACCACAGGAAATCAGCTGCGCCCCCCCCCCCCCCCCCACACACACACTTTCCCACGTGGAATCCGAACTTGCAACCCCAAGACCACGGTTACGGCTTTAGCCCCGCAAAATAGGACCCTGGTCACGCCTCTGCTGGATTACATGAGAGACAGTAAGTAGGTGGGGCTTAGATAAAGTGGGGGGACTCCGACAAGACTCAGACGTTCGGTGAGCGGTAGGAACCCTGTACGACGAACACTCTCTGTTCTACTAGTCTTCTCTCTGGAAACAGAGAGAAGCGATCTTTACATGCCCAAGGGTGATCATGACCTGAGAGCTGCATAATCCAAAGGAGTGCCAATATCCTTCTTTGTGATACTGCTAATTGTAGTTTCACGCTGCTGATTGAGTTCCCTTTATCGGCGCAAAAAGTAAATGCTTTAGAGTGCCATATCGGCTCATTTAGCCACGCAGTCAAGTGACTTCGGTGTGGTGAAAAACGCCATTTCGGCCGATAATCACGGAGGCCAGTGTCTGTAGGATGTTGATACGTGCTGCTGAACGTCACGCTAACACCAGAAACACCTGGCAAGTAAGCTACTGGGGGATCCACATCAAATTGTAGGCTGTTGTGTGACTTTAGGTGCAGATTGTACGGTGGCGAGGAGGCTTTGGAAGTTTTAAGAGCTGCGATTGATAGTCAAATTAGTTAGCTGTCGATTGAAACCATTGCTTGTTCCTTGATGCGGTTTCTGAACCGATTCCTGGACTGAGTGTATAATTTCATGTGGACTCCTGAGTAAATAAGCAACATCGACCACTGCTGCTTACCTTTGGGCTGCTTCACTCCGAGAGCCTTTCTGAAGATAGCAGCGATCATCGCTGTCTTGGTCTTCATCCCAGCCAGGTTGAGCTGAAAGAATGCATGCGTCTCCGCCAAAGACCCCACAAATGAGATGGTGACGAGGGCGAGTGCATAGGTCAGGCCGTGGACGGGCAGCAGCGACGAGGCGTCGTCCTCCTCATCTGACCGATCCACATAGCCAATCAGCAGCTTAGGGATGAGAGTAGATATTCTGGTTGACATCAATTTTATCGTTTTCTGACACTTCTTACATACTAAAGTTGATCGAAAATGTCGATTTTAGTTTTTCGGTGTAGAGACTTGGCATAAGACACTTTCACAGATGGTGCTAGTCTTATTTTTGTTTTGCTATGAGCACTTTTAACTCAAAGTTTCATAACACATAGTGTGTAGCAAGTGAAGAACGCACTCCTTGTTTCGGCATAACTTTCGACTAGATTGAACTAGAAAAGTGTTTGACCCCGCCCTGCCAAATTGATTCATATGGAGTTGATACCATGTGCAAATGAAGTCATATGCAGTGAATGAGGATGGATTACTTAGTTTTTATCTTAATTATCTATATATGTTGGGCTATAATGAAAATTTTAAACCCTCCATGACATGGCCTATTTGATGCCTATTGATATAAAGCAAGTGCTAGTCAAATAATTTTGCTCAAAAAAGCAATTTAGCTTTCCCTCTCATCACTTAAAGGTTTTAAAGTCTTGAGATTTACGTTGAGATGGAATGATTAGGAGCAAAGTTGCAAGCAGAAAAAAACAGATGTAAGAAAAAAACAGATTACTTTACAATGCTGTAGTAACTCATTAATGTCAGAAATATCAATAATACTGTAGTAACTCATAAGTATATGTCAGAAGTATTGTTACAACTCGTTCAGGTGTGTCAAATAAAGTTTTCCTTCATTATTCAGTTTGTTTGTTTTTAGTTCATGGCAGCTACTACAGTAGAGAACTTTAAGTGATGAGAGGGAAAGCTAAAACATATTTTTTTGCAAAACCATTTGACTACACTTCTCTAATAGATCATTATGCATCAAATGTATGATGCACCCAATGAACTTCCAAAATTGACTCTGTTTTGTTATAGCCTAATATATATATATATTTTTTATTTTTTATTTTTTTTTTGGGGGGGGGGGGGGGGGGAATTGGACAAAAAGGAATTAAAAAGCTAACAAAAAACACGGGCGTTTAAAGCAAAGAAAAAACCTATATCGAATATGAGGAGTAAAAACTATTTAATAGCACATTTAAAAAAAAGTG
>JAAUXU010104338.1_pt1 | contig 19677 bp, 27 predicted proteins | sample 7278151 | NCBI WGS metagenome assembly JAAUXU01 (sample SAMN14350113, study PRJNA611818) | marine sediment metagenome | isolation source: surface marine sediment (1.8m) | place: French Polynesia: Moorea | collected 2018-08 | reverse complement strand
GCTCAATCCTCTCGCACCACAGACTCCACCTCATCTTCCAGCTCACCCATGCCCTCACCCTTATCCAGGAGGGTCAATGATTCTGAGCCAAGGACTACAGTATTTGTTCAATCCTCTCGCACCAGAGACTCCACCTCATCTTCCAGCTCACTCTCACCCTTATCCAGGAGGGTCAATGATTCTGTGCAAGGGCTTAGCATAATTGCTCAATCCTCTCACACCACAGCCTCCACCTCATCTTCCAGCTCACCCTCACCCTCACCCTTATCCAGGAGGGTCAATGATTCTGAGCCAAGGACTACAGTAATTGTTCAATCCTCTCACACCACAGCCTCCACCTCATCTTCCAGCTCACCCTCACTCTCACCCTTATCCAGGAGGGTCAATTATTCTGTACAAGAGCTTAGTATAACCGCTCAATCCTCTCGCACCACAGACTCCACCTCATCTTCCAGCTCACCCATGCCCTCACCCTTATCCAGGAGGGTCAATGATTCTGTGCAAGAGCTTAACATAATTACTCTATCCCCTCCTGCCACATCTTCCACCTCATCTTCCAGGTCACCTTCATTCTCATCCTTGCCCTCGTCCGGGAGGGTCAATGATTCTGCATGAGGGATTGTTGGAGACCAACGTAGGGGTGAATCTTCCGGATGCAATAATCTGACCATTAGTGAAAGGGCAAGCAACCAGAGCTGCAGACCTTTGAGAAACCTGCAAGAGATACTCTTGATTCCAAACAAGGCGTACATGCTGGAGAAACCTGGGGCAGGAGTAAACCCAAGGGCGGAGGTACAATGGACTGAGACCAATTAGATCAAGACCACTGGGGATTTCGATAGCGAGACCACCAGCGGGCCATAACAACGATGACATCATTGGAAGACTGGACGAGACGAGACTGGATGCACCAAGGGTGGAGCTGCCATCTGAACCTGACATGTCGGTTCTGGGACCAAGGGTAGTGAGGTACCGCATAATAACAGCAAGGGACTTGGCACAGTTACAGGAAGGGCCATGATGACCTTGATCAATGAGAGCGCGTGGCTACAGAAGAAGATGGAGGCCCGCTACGGCATGGCAAAAGCAAGACAAACCAGGAACTTCTGCTTTGGTAGGGAGAGGAACCTGAGGCAGAGCATGGAGTGATACTCACAGATCCCGTTGAGGGGCGGAGGCACACTACCTGCTGTCGCTGTCAAGCTTGAAGGAACACTCAGGGCAGTGCTCAAGGTGGAATCTGTGAGAGGCTTGCCGAGGGTGAAGTCGCGGAGGGCAGCAACAAGTAAACCACTGACGAACGGTGTCATCGGGAGAGGCCAAGGAGTGGATCTTGGACAACGAGGAGGAATCTGAGGACGAAGACGAAAAATGCAGGCGGGGGAGCGACCTGACCTGGGGACAATCACCAAGGAAGTGGAGGCAGACCACAGGCCTCAGCGACCATGGGCAAATAGCGATGAGAAGAAATGAGAAACAAAGAGAACATCCACCTGTTCTGCTTACGAGAAGAAGTGGAGATGAACACGATAAAGGAAGAGAACCGTTCAGCGAAGCAATAGCTTTGGGACCAAGGGCCAAGGAGCAAGTGGAAGCAATAAAGCTGACGCTCAGGAGAGTAACGGCCAGTGGAAGCGAGGCTCGAGGATGACTGGAGCAGGGCACCATCTGGTGAGGAGATGGAAAACTAGGAGCGATGACAGAGGCTGGACGAAAGTAATGTGATCAAAGGCGAGGACCAATAACGAGACCTTAGAGGGAGTAATGGCCTGAGTAGGGGTCAGTGTCTCCGTAGTGTTCAACAGGCTTGACATAATTACTCGATCCGCTCCTGCCACAGCCTCCACCTCATCTTCCAGCTCACCCTCACTCTCACTCCGGAGACTCCTTGATTCTGCCTGAGAGCTTAGAATATTTACTCAATCTTGATTTACCTGATCCTCCACCTTATCAACCACAGCACCCGTATTCAGGAGGTGAAGGATAGTGTACAAGAGCTCAGAAAATTGACATAACTTTCATTTTTCTCATCCCCATCCACCTCTCAACCTCACCCTCAACCGAACGTAACCATGTGTCGGGTGGCCTAACATTCTTTGTTTAACTATTTGGAACCGCGGCTTCAATAAAATTCTCTGATTGGTAGATGCGGTTTAAGCTAGGGAGAGGCTTCTATTAGAGGATGGTTTGTAATTCTTGATCTTTGGGCAATTGACTCTGCATGTGCAACAATTTATTATGCATTCTTCACCACAATTTTATGTTCTTCATCTTCACCTCCTTCAGACTCATGTAGCTCCTCTGTTAGTGGAACGTTACCTGACCGGAACTTCTTCACTTTCTCCATAGCACCTTCAGCAGGCTGGCCTAGCTTTAGGCGCAAAATCTGGTCTTGAGTGCATTGAAGCACTTGGCCACAAAGAGACAAAAGACTCGAGGACCATCTCCTCAGTCAACTTCGACCGAGCTTGAACAATCATAGAGCGCAAGACATTCTTCAAAGGAGCTCGCATGTTCCCACCTGAAGTGGAGCTCTTGTTCCCATTTTCCAGCCAATCATTGCACAGTCTTCGCATGTGCTCCTTGAAAGATTTGTTCCAGGAGACATCAGGAGCTTGCAGCAGTGAGTAAAACCCTCCTGGTGTAACTGCAGTGTGTATTCTTTTGCGCCGCAACACGACCTTTGTAGCTGTGCTAATGTGGCAACGATAGGTACAAGTGAGCGCACAAGTACGCGCTTCATGAAGGCTGTGTCCTCGAATGTACGGTTCTACCAGCCTTCAGTGACAGCATCACTCACCCTGCCATCGTCACTCCATGCAACATGAATATCGGTTCGTGACTTGGGACGGGTGCAACAGCCTTCTCACCAGAGAAGGCAACAGTCTTGTTTGCCGTGGAGTCAAAATAAGCTGCTGATTCATCCATTGCTAAGACATTCTCCGGTGTCACATCTGTGAGCATATTGCGCATGAACCCCAGAAAACTTGTAACCTTGGGCGCCAGGTCAGGAGGCAGCTTTTGACTCTGATGACTTTTCTGCCTCAAGGATGACCTGTAGCATTGTGACCCAGCCATCGCTAGTTCCAAACCCAGGAATTCTTGACAGGTAACTTTGGCTTTGTTCTTGAGGCCTTCACGAGTCACCCTCCATCGGTTATAACGCCGCTCCATGATCCAGGGCAAGACAATATCTTGCATGTCCTCTTTCAGGACTTTGCGGCCAGTACCATGAAGGCAAAAAGACTTCTCTGCCTTAGATTTCACATCAAACACTTTCAACTTGAACTTTTCTTCCTGTTTTTGCCAGCAACAGATGACACTCTCATCAATATTATTTGTCCGAGCAACCAACCTGTTTGATGTCCTCTTTGCCTGGTCAAGTACCTTCATTTTGAATGCAAGGGAAAATGCACGCCGACTTTTCTTGGCTACTCCTTGGCTATCATCAACAGGGCCAGGGGCAAGGCCAGAGGCAGAGGATGACAGTCATGGTGAAAGGGGGCGAGACTCAGACATTTTCATGACTGAGAATGAATGATGGAGGCAACTGGTCAGTACCAGTCAGATGAGAACGTTTGGCTGCATTGCAAACACCAGCTGACCTCCCACTCACGTGACAGCCGATCATATAGCAGTTAGTATTAGAGAGCGATTACTAAAGGGTGTAACAGCAAAAATGTAAATGAATTGAACTGACATTTATTACATTGAATTTCATGCCAAATGATTAGACATTTATAGATCACATGACGACTCATCGACTTTCTCGTTCATCTGTCAACCGTCGATGTCAATGACTGCTTGCAGCCTCTTTGGGATGGATAGCATCAATTGCTTGCACAGCTCCTTGTCCTTGTCAATCTCTCGCCACACCTTGGTCATAACTCTCTTGAGCTCAGCCTTAGTCTTAGAAGTATGGGACTGGGGTCAATGGAAGGACTGCTTGGGGGTGCTTGGTGAACACTGATTTCTCAGCCATGGTGAAACAGCATGGTGACCTGGACAGCGAGAATGATGTGGTGTGGGCCCACAGCAGGGAGCAGGGTGGAGACCTCCCGGAGTTCACCCAGGAGAAATTTTATAAAGCCTCAATGGTCTGAGGTGGGGTGAGTCACAAGGACTTGGTGCCTTCAAATGCCCCAGTGTTTGTGTGATCTGAAAGAGGAGTGGAGAGCTGGGGGGGGGGGGATGACTGGCCAGGTCTATGCGGACATGGTGACTAAGCATGCTGTTGCTGCTGTCCAGAAGCTCTATGGAACCCCTGCTGTTTGGTAGGATGACCCAGTCAGTCAGGAGCCACCGCACTGCATAGGCTTTGGAGGCTTGTAAAGCTTTCTCTGCTCGCATTCCCCATGATGTCCAGGCTCCCAAGATGGCTGATGTATGGCCCATTGACAATGTATGGGCCATTATCAAGCAGATGGTCAAAAAGCAGGAGCCCAAAACTAAGGCTGAGCTCAAGAGAGTCATGACCAATGTGTGACGAGAGATTGACAAGGACAAGATGTGCTAGCGATTGATGCTATCCATCCCAAAGAGGCTGCAAGCAGTCATTGACATTGATTATTGACAGAGTGTCAGCAAGAAAGCCAATGAGTAGTCATGTGATCAATAAATTTCTAGTCACTTGGCATGAATTCAATTAATACATGTCAGTTCGATTCGTTGACATTTTTGCTGTTACACCCTTTTTTCTCACATTTTCTCATTTTATTGCAACTTCAACTGGAGAGCGGTTTCAAATAGCTCGCGTACGACATATGTTCTTCAAGCTCCTTGATCAGCCCAGGATCTTGAGGCGAGTCTACTCACAGAACATAGACGCCCTTGAGATTCTGCCTAGACACGATGAAGGTGCCCACGGTGGGGCCCTCGAGACATGTCAACACAGCTCCAGCGTCAAATGCGAGAAGTACGACTTTCACTGGCTGAGGCAACAAATTTCTCCACCTGAGACAAACGATGGCGTACCCAAATGTGACAGCAGCAACAGGGCGTTCCCCCCTTATGTCTTCCTCTTTGGCGAACAGCTCCCCTCCCAATTCTGGTTATGGGTGAATCAGGACTTGCGTCATGAATGCAACGCAATGCTTGTACTTGGAACCTTTCTCACTGTCAGTCCATTGAGCATCTTGGTGTCCTGACCCCTGGGGGTGTCCAAAGGGTCTATGCAGGCCAAATTAAACCTGGAGGGGCTGGTGGAACTCTGGACATCGAGTTTACATTATTCTTTTGATCTTGCACATATTCATGCAGCCAAATATAAAAAAAGGCCTTAAAAATTACCTGGACAAGTGCTGATTTCTGCTGATTTGCTGGTGCATGCCAACTTTGGGCCGCAACTGTATGCTCTTGCATCAAAGACGGTGATGTTCAGTTTAATGTAAAGCAGGCTGAACTGGCTGTGCCAATTGGTATTTTGTCTTTTAGTACACACAGTAGGCTAGGTCATTTTTTTTTGTCTCTTGTGGCATCCTAGATTTGTTGCAAGAATCCACTTGAAGACCTTCTAGTCAAATGGACATTAAAAAATGGTGACTTTTTGGCTCCCCCTCTGCCTTCAAAGTTGTTTAGACACATTACATAAGGGTATTTGGTGAATACTACAAGTTTGATGTGGACCTGCCTAGTCACTTTCTAGATCCTAAACTGAAGCACTGTAGTAAACTGAAACTAAAAATGAAGTGTTTACAGCTTTGTTGCAAGGCTGCCAAAATCAGAGCACCTTGTTATGTACTGAACCTACATATTATTACTTATTGCCATGGAGGGGGGGTGTCCCCCAATTTTTTTGGAAAACCATTCAACTCCATCTCTATCATTTGGCATTAGGTAACAAACATAAGATGCACTCAGGCAAAGGCCAAAATTTTCATTTTTTGACCTAGCCTAAAACACAGCATTGCATGTCAGGTTTGGAATTTGTTCAAAGCAATGCTCAATTAATGTCAAAAAGTACTTAAAAGTGATGTAAAGCTACTGTTGAAGGCAAGATATTTTGTAGCGATATTTGGGGGGAGAAGGATACTGGATCTCCCAAGGAATCTAGCGAAGCACCAGGAAGACTAAAAGAGGACTTGGAAGCTGTGACTGAGGCAGTCCTCAAGAGAACTAGGCACATACAGTGCTTGGTGTACATAATGTCGCCTAGTACATATCGCTGTCAGATGCTGACTGGGGATGTTTCCAAGTGAAATTTTGACATGTAATTGGTTATTGAGACACTGGGACGTAACTTTTAGTGCACAAGGTCACAGTTTTGACTGTTTGTTAAGGCACCAGAGCACTTACAGTATCATAAGTTGATATGACCCCCGTGCTGGACGCAACCGAATTGCGCACATCGGTGCGGCACCCAAAAAATGTCTCGTAGCACTAAAAAATCTAGGCCTGGAAAGGTTGAGAGATTCCTGGCTGAAAAGGCCAGTTGGGTAACTAGCACGTACGCCTGGGGCGATGTCACCATCCTCGAGTCAATGAGCTCTTAGTCTCTGCTAACGTCGTCACGTTCCTCTTGAAGGAACGGATGGTGACCTCGTTGTGCCACGTCAGGAGGTCGGTCTTTGATAGAGTCTTGGACCTGCTTGTCGCCATGTTGTGTGGTAATGTAGTAGGTCTCTCAACCTTTCTAGGCCTAGCTTCTTTAGTGCTACGAGATGTTTTTTGGGTGCCGCACCGGTGTGTGTGTGTAAGGGGGGCCTTCCCCCCCAGGGGGAGGGGATTTCAGCCACTTTCACTTTCATTTGGTGGTCAAAAAAGCCAAAATTCGGCCACATCCGGCACAGCCCTCTTGTCAACACATCACACTCAAAGTGCTCTAGTGTCACAATATACATTGAAAACTTGACGAAACTGCAGGATCTCATGTCAGTCACACATTCCACAGCAAAAGTCAACCTTACAATTATCTCAGTAAGAGTATGGCATCGATATGTACCCAGCGACATAACTTACGCCAAGCACTGTTTTAGAGAAAGTCATTCTGGACCACCTTGATGCTGGAGCCCAGGTAAGGCTGATGAGCGGCCAGCAGGCGCTCCTCCAGCTCAATAGGAAGGTCTGTCAGTACGGTTCTGTTGGTCCTCACCAACTAATTTTGTTCACCTCAGTCATCCCTTTGCACACACCTAAGACTGGAAAGGCAAGTAAGTAAAAGCTAAGAGGCAACGAGGATACAGCAAATGACCCATTCAAAACCATTCCGTGAGTTCATGCTGAGGAGGAGGAATAAAGAAGATGCATTGTATCGTAAAGCTGGAGGGTCGTATGTACGAGTGTCCGTCCGCAGCTGATTTTCGCGGCTGCTTCCACCTTTTGTCTGTCCGCGGTTGATTTCATTTCCAGCTTTTTCGCGGCTGATTTCTGCCTTTGCGCCGCCGATTTTCAGGTTTGCCAGTGTTAACGCGAGGGCGAAGCTTACACAGACGGACTTATAACATTTTATATTTGCGCACTGCTATTATACCATTGTATAGTCTTGTTCTTTTCGTGCACCTATCATTTTTCACTTCTTCATTTTCGTCAGCTTTCATTGTTTTTCTATTTTCTTTGGTATTTCAACAAAGTTGTTAAATTCTGTTCTTTCAGAATATATTTCACTTGCTAGTTGCTCGCAGCATCAACTCATCCGAGTAAAGATCGTCCTGAAAATCGTCGCCTAAGTCTGCTGCATTGGATCGTTTTCTCGGCGTCTTCTGCAACTTTGCCAAAGTCATATTTCTGTACGAAAGCAAAGCTGCTAATTTTGAGCTTTAAAAAAAAGCAATCGAAATCTGTTCGTGCATCTGAGCTTCTCACAGGTCCTGTTGTCACCCACGTTCCCAGTCAGGTCACAATTTCCTTTGCTCTTGCTCAACTGATTCATTGTTCTTTACTTTACGTCTCCTTTTGCCAGATGTGATCAAGCTTTCGGAGTTGAAACTTCAGGCACACTTTTTCTGTTGAGCCAACTGAGCTTTTTTCTGAGCTGCAAATGAGCTTCTTTTCAGCCCCAATTGGATCTTGCACCTGGACAATGCTCGTCCTCATGTCAGACACGTGCGTTCCTTGAGAAGAAAAACATCAAGACCTTGAAGCATCTTCCTCCCCTCCTGTCCAGATCTTGCACCATGTGATTTCTGGCTTTTCCCCCTCAGCCCAAGGCCAGACTACCTGGGGGTGCAGCTCAGAGCTTTGACCCCGCGATGGAACGGAAGGAAGAATGCAGTGCAGTGCGGTGCAGTGCGATGCAGTGCAACGCAGTGCAACATCTAACACGCCGGGAATGAGGAGGTCTAACACGTGGGGAGGAGGGAAGGAAGAGGGGGGAAGAAACTCTACCATGAATGCACCCGAGGTCATCGAGATCTTGCACACTAGGTTTTAACACTCACAGTTTATTTCGCCTAAAAAACTTAAACTCACGGTCTATCTAGGACTTCTCAATTACAATTTCGTCATGTTTTGACTAAAGTATTGCTATTTTTCTCGGTTTAAGCGTATGTTTTTTCTCATATGTCTACTGAGATCACTTCATTTATTCACTACTTTGAGCAACTCGTTGGAGTCTGCGGAGAGAAGAAGACGGTGGAGTTTTCCTTATTTTTCTCCATCCATGAGTCTGGCCTCAGGAGTCTGTCCCCCTGCGTCTCCGGCGGCGTCATCTCCACGGGGAAGCAGGGAAGCGTCGACGCCTCAGGAGACTCACGACCGCTCGCGCACCTCTCCTAAAAGAACCAAAAGCGAACGCTGATCAAAGATTTGCCACAGCCAGCGTCAGGGACTACAAGGGGATGATGCACTTCGAGTGCTAGACGGGTAGGGAGTGCCAAGAAGGGGACTTGTACTGCACAAGCGCTTGAGCAGGACAAACAGGTGCGACAATGCTTACCTGCGCGCGATCCAGTAATGCCAGGTCGAAAGTATGGGTCTGTATGTTATGTTGGTCCTCCAGGGCTATGTTGTGCAGCGGCTTGCAGGGCTGCAGCGAGGCTTCGTCCTCTCGGAGCGCTGCGGCATGCGCCGAGAGCCAGTTGGCGCAGGACGCCAATTCGCCGTCCCAGGGGTGACCGGAAGCGGCGCACGCACCGACGCGACCTGAGCTGCTCGTCAGTGCCAGTGCCGCGGCCGCTAGGATAGAGTTCTTGAATGCCAAAGATCCCGCGTCCAGGGTTGCGAGGTCCACGAGCTGCATGGCGCGCGCAAACGCGAGGCCGGAGTACCGCGAGCTCACGAAGTTGGCACTGTCGTGGACGCGCCAGTGAGAGACCTGTGGTGGTAGCGAGACTACTTAGGATGTGCTTGCAATGTGCTAACATGGACTAACAATATTAGAATGCGGACAAAAAAGTTGGGGGTCAGTCAGTACCAGGCAAGACTTGGAGAGGGACAAGTACAAATGGCACCAACTGGAATGTTACCAGCACCATAGGTCTGTTGCCAACGGGCAAATGTCCTTGGCAGAAAGAAACAGCGTGCCGAACAGGGACTAATCCAGCCCCTGATCTACCATATGATGTCAGCAGTACAGTCGGAACCAGATCAACCTGGCTTCTCTTAGGTACGGACTGCAAAAGGCACTTCACAGCTATAAACTTCGTGGGTGGGCTGAATTTCCTCATCTGAGCAGGCTGGGATGCAGAAAAGTTTAGCCACCCCCAGGGCCTTAGTTGGTCAGCACAGTCCGCACCCCCCACTCCCATCCTGCAGTCGTCCAATTCCACTTGTCTTTTTGAGATAAAGGCTAATCCCATGGCAGAACGACCAGAATGCGAGGCAGATGTTTGGGGCATGAAGACTCCCCGTGATCCGGTGCTTTCGCCTGGAGTGGTTTTCACTGATCCAGCTGTAACTACTCACTTTGGTGCCTCACTAATATCTCGCATCCTGATCACACTTCCAACACTCAAACGTCTTGCTCAGACTTTGCAAGCATCTTCCATCTGAACTGCTCTGGAGATGCTCACCTGCATGAATATCTTCATCCATGAATTGGGCGTCATGGGCGAGAGCCCCCAGTTGAGCTGCTTGAGGATGACGAGCTCCATGCTGATGATCTCGTCCTCCGAGCAAGCGCCGTCGGTCACGTACGCGAACTCGGACGCTTTAGGAGGGTAAATCTCCTCCAGCTTGGAGCCAATAAACAGGCTGGTCACACCTGAAACAAGAAGAGCAAGTGAGTGAAGATGTCCAAGCCAACGTCCAACGACCGACTCGAAACTCACCCACTAGCTGTAGTCTATTCTTTGGCATGTTTGTGGTGGTTGACAAGTATCGGTCGACGAAGTCGACGGCCAGGTAGAAAGTCTCTCTATGCAGTCTGTAGACCTCGCACACCTCGACCATCCAGTCAAGCAGGATTGCGCGCATGCGCCAGTGCAACGCCGGGTGGCGTGAAAAGAGTGCCGAGGGCCCGCACGCACGCGCATACATACCGGACTCCTTGCGGCACATCTGGAGCAAGAAGTACAAGGTTAATCTAGAGAAAGAAGAAACACCGCCGTTCCATCCTCACCAGGTCCCACAACTCCTGCCCGTCTGCCCAGTCCAGCTTGGGGAGCGGGGTTGTCGAGCGCGACCTCGAATTTGTCTGTATGAACTCGCGGAATCTGCAATTGATGAGTGGCAAGGTCAACCCCGTCCCAATGCACACGGGGTAGCAATTTGAACTTACATGGACCACGACTGCCTCAGCTTAAGCTTCTTTGCCGGCGGTGAAGAAGACTTCTGCGGAGGCTTCGCCAAGTTCTGGATGGACGACTGCTGAAGCGTGGACAAGGGGGTGCGACTAGAACGGGCCAAACTTTGCTTCAATCTAGTTTTGCTGGAAGAATTGGGTGGAGGATGGTTCTCGCTCATGGAGTCATCCTCGCTGTCGTAGAAATCCTGCAGGAAAAAGAAGGAGCGTTAGGCTGACCTGAGCTTGAGCCTGGGCTTGAGCTTGAGCTTGAGCTTGAGCTCGGACTTGACCCTAAGCTTGGGCTTGAGATTGAGCTTGGGCTTAAGCCTGAGCTTCAACCTGAGCCTGAATGTGGTCAAGGCCAAGGCCAGGAGGGCTTACGGGTGTCAATTTTAAGCTAAAGAGAAGGTTTCTCGCCAGACCGATTATCATCTATTGTTCTCTTACCATTTCGTCTGACTTTCTCTTCTTTCCCCTTCCTCCCAGGATTGCTGGCAAGGACTTTCCAGGGTTGCTCATGGAATGTTGATCTTCACAAGAAGGCCGACCAGATGGAGCCATCATCATCGAGGAGGGCCTGACCTGCACACAACAAATGATACTCAGCAACTTCGGTCGAGCCAAGTCGAAGGAGAAGCAGTAGGGTGGAACTGGATCTCGTCTAGAAAATGAACCCTGAGCGAGTGGGTTCGACAAATTCTCTTAACCCAAATGCTGACCCTCACAGCCTCAGAAGACCTTAGAAGCAGCACTGGGCCAAGGTGAGTTCAGCCTGACCAAGCCTTTGGAACAGGTACATACAAAGAGGCATTTCGAGCACTCCCAATGACCTGAGCAAAGGCTCGGGTGAGGAAGGAAACAAGTCTTGAGCCTCAACGAAGCTGCTCTGGTTGCACTCTTACCCTCCGGAGGTCTTGGTTGAGTTCGGCCCTCTCTTCTTCGTCTCACGATGTCTGGATCATGATCCTGCTCCAGCACAACTGAGGCTCGAACGAGAGGGACGAGAGGAAGGAGAGAAAGAGAACGAGCGCCAAAGAAAAAAAGGGAGAACAGAGCAGCCAGAGGTCGTTAAATGTATACAGAATAGGGATGGAGGAAAAAAGGGCTCGAATTGAGCTCAGTGATGGGCCAAACAATCGGGCCGAGGTAGATGAAAACGCAGAAAAGAGAAGAAGACAGTGTGGATTGCTTAGTTTAGTTTAGAGCTTGAGAACTTGCGGGTCTCCACATGTCCCCAAATTTCTGCCCATCCCTATCACTGTGGGCTGTGGCCGCCGCCTGCCGGCTATTGCCGCTTTCTGCCCATTCCGCCATCCGGCCGCCGGCCGAACTGGGCGGGAACAAGAAAAGAGATCGCGGCAAAATCCCAATAAATAAAACGTGCTATAGTTTTATGTGATATCGAGTGCGAACTCAATCGTGATTGGACCCATGTGTGTGCACACATGTATGATAAACTACTGTTTACATACGCCCTTATACATGTAGATGTGAGCTTGCCTTCTCTCTCCCTTGGCGGGGAGTTTGACAGTTGGCAGCTTCTTCCTATGTTAAAGGATGGTAGCATTTTTGGCGGCTTAGAATTTCGCAGCTGCTCCTTCCCCGATTTTCTCCACTGCAGAGCGCTTAATATATCTCTTTCTTGTCCATCTCTGCCTCCTGCATCCATGTGGAGCAACATCTTGGCTGAGATGGCGATGGAGCAAAGATGATATCACAACAGTCCTAAGAGACGAGCTTGGACATGTTTCTTCCACGTGCTCTTCCTTAGAAGGCCTCAAACACAAAAGAACTGAAGCTAAACTAACCAAAGTTTGCAGGAGGCCCTACACACAAAAGAAGTGCCAGCTCAACCACAGAAGCTGCAAGGGGGTGGTTGTCTCCTCAGGGTCCATCTCATTGTTTGGCCATTTTCTTTGGTATAATGAAATACCCCTTTCATCGATGGTGTCCCTGCAGTTGCCGTCGCCACTGCTGCTGCCGCCGCCGCCGTCGCTGTTGAGACTGCTGATGTGGAGGATGACCACTAAGTGGGTCAATCGTTTCTTAGAGTGGGGCAGTTTGCAGATTGGGGATTGAGCAGAAAAAACCGCGATTTCTTGTCGTTCACCCGCCAGTTTTACTACATAAGTGACCTCAGGAGGCTGGCACAATCGAGGCGGAATTTCCAGCTGGAGGGGATGAATTAATAACTGAAAAGAGGCAACACTTTTTGCCTCGAGCGTTTGGGAGGTGTTGTTTCGGTTTTTTGGCGCTCTCTGCTGAACCGAACTGGAGGAATGCAGGATCTCCCTTCATGAAGACTATTTTTTGTTAGGTCTGCAAAATTGTGGTCAACAAAGCTCAGCAAAACTAGTGTAGCAACACTTTTTTGTAGGCCAGTCAACTGTCAGGGCCGTGGCTTTGATCACTTTCCTAGAACATAGTTTGAAACAAGGAAAATCTATTTGTGAAGCTTCCCAGATAGTTTACGAATCTGAATTCGAGGCCAATCTCGAGGCTACTGTCAGTTGTGTCGAGGCCAACATCTGGCACAGACGGAGAGCAGAACGTGGCAGGCAAGTTACTATTGATGTTTGCAACATAACAACAGTGGATGATTGGAGAAATTTGTGACGCTGCTATGCTTTTAACAAGAATGTCTGTACTTGTTTATGGGTGCCCTGGAGGAGGGACCTCCCTTGCTCTGCCCTGCCCTGCCCTCCCCTCTCCTCTCTGTAGCTGACTTTTGCCGGCAAAGTTTTCTTCTCCTTCCTGTCTGCTCAGATCAGCTGATCGTGGCTGTCAAAATTCGCGCGCGCCAGAGCAGCAACCTGAGTAGGAGCCTGAGCAGCAGCAGTGTGAGCGGCAGCAGTCTGAGAAGCAGCCAGAGCAGCAACCTGGGTAGCAGCCTGAGCAGCAGCGGCCTGAGCAGCAGCAGCCTGAGCAGCAGCAGTCTGAGCAGAAGCCAGAGCAGAAGCGTGAGCAAAAGCTTGAGCGGCGGCAACAGCGGCAACAGCACAGCAGCGGCGGCCAAAGCACCGGGTTTTTCCTCCTCCAGCAAACGCGGTTCAAGCTGTCACTGCAGCTCCGGAGCTGCGGACCCACAGAGAGAAAGGGAAATGGAGGGAATTAATGGGACAAAACTTGAGCAGATCCTGATGTTGAGAATGCCGACAAGACTAACACTGAAGCTCTTTTCTGGACAGCCTCTGGAGGCTCACCAACACTGTTTCTTGAGGGCCAACTTCACCCCACCCTCTCCGTTTCACCCTGAAGGGAAACTCCTAAAAGTTCCTGAAGGCTGCGTTGTGCATCTCTTTTCAGCATCTTTGTTACAAATCTTTATGATGGTCAATGTGAGCATTGTTGAGTGCCTTTTTCTTCAACTTGGCTTTGCCTCCCTCAGAGACAAACTTCAGCCTCCTCCACCTGGCAGGAGCAGCTAATTTGTCCTCTCTGCTTCCCTCCCTCCCCTCCCTCCCCTCCTCCCCTCCCCCCTCGCCCTCCCCTCCCTCCTCGTGCAGACAGACAGAGTCAGACCGAGTTCCGAGTTCTTCTTCTCCACTATCATGAATTAGCAGCAGCCACAACAGCAGTGAGAAAGAGAATGAGCGCCAGATCTTTGGCGGTTTTTTTCCCTCTCTCTGTATAAAGTTGTGGCAATTTTTGTCCGAATATCGTTAATAAGTCGATGGAAGAATTTGAATATGGCATCTGAGGAAAGGGTTTTTTTTTATCGTGAGGGGGTTAAACAAGACCAGAGGAAATCGATCCCAGAAGTCAGCTTCTCCTTAGCTGCTGAACTGAAAAGAATGTTGTTGCTGCTTCTTTTTTCCGCCAACTTCCCAAGAAGAAACCGTTTAACGGACGAAGAAGAGAAAAGACAAGAATTTCCCTCCTAAATTTTGCTGTGGCCAGAAAATCCGAACGACTTTCAGCCAGGTGACATTAGGAACTTTCGTCCAGAAGCCCCATTTTTTCAACATCTACAGAGCAGAGCTCAATATTAAGTGAAAAGGGGCGCTTTTTTTTCCCGCCACGACAGTCCCGAAATTGCCGCGCAGGTCTTGAAAGGTGTCCCTAAGCTTGTCCACTGTGTTATGACCGAATAGGTGAGCAGTGAGATAGGGAAAAAAGTCAGCGTCTGTTCTTTTTTCTGCGACTGTTGTGAGAGGTCCCGAAAAGTCTGTCTGAGTCTCTTTTCCCCACAATTCCCTTTGAGTCGCGAGCGAGACTCGTGTGTGTGGGTCGATACGAGCAGAGCAGATGCAAAATGCTCGAGGGGGCGAGGAAAAAAAAAGCTGTCTCGCTTCAAGCTGCTCGTGTGAGCACCATTTGTATGCGTGCACGAGTAGAAAATGCTGAATGCTGCTCTGGGTGCGTGCGATGAAAACGACAGCAATTTCATCAAGCTCAAGCTTACGCATCAAAAATGGGCAGGATTGCTTTGGGGGAGATGGGAGCACTCGGGGGTGCTGATGTCACGAGGATGCACTCAAGGACTACTTGGGTCCACAGTTTTCCTGCAGAAAAGTTGGCTGCTAATGCACGACGAAGTGGACGCAGCTCACACTACCAAACTAAATGACAACACAGAAATCTCATTTTGTGGTCAAATCCTGCAATAAGAGAAGAGCACGAAAGACAAGCCTGACTGACCTAGTAAGCCTAACCTACCTAACTTAATCAACCAAGTCTAACCAAACCAAGTCGAAGTAACATAACCAGCCTAACCTCAACCCACCCACCCTCAACCTGATGAGCATCAACCTAACTAACTTTAACCTGATGAACATCAACCTAACTAACTTCAGCCTGATGGATCTCAACCTAACTAACTTCAGCCTCATGGATCTCAACCTAACTAACTTCAACCCAACTAAACTTAGCTCACCCAACCTAAGCAGCAAACTAACCCCAGTCTCACCAACCTCAGTCTAACTGCCTGTGCGCCAGAATTCGGTGTAGGGTTGATAAACCTAACCTTAATGGACCTGCTAGCGTTGAACCAGTTGACTAATCACCTTGATTTTTTATGGCTTACTAACTGGACCGCCTGCCCTTCTGGCACTCCATCCAGCTAGGTGGTACCCTTCAGACACCATGTCAAAGTAGATCATCACATGGTGCCTTAAATAGAAAGCAACCTGAACTTTGCAGTATGAGTGCAAGGTAATTTAAGTGGCAACTTCTTTACTTTGAAGCTGAACATTGTGCAGCATATAAGAAGTATAAGCCAGAATGAAGCAACCTCCCCTCTTCTGTTGTCTCCCCTTCTAGCCCCTCCAAAAGTGTGACTGTGACGGGCCAATCTCTAACAGGTCAAGCTGCAGTTTTACCTTGCCAGCCCATGACATATCAGCCCATCTTGACCAAGGCCAAAAATGTCAACTTTTGAGGCCTGGTGACCTCAAACGGAGGTTGGACCACACTAAAAACACTCTCCAGCCCCTCCTGCATCCCCCCATTGAAGTGCCACCATGATCCGCAGCGCACCGTGGCTGCTCACCCGTGACAAAGAATTTGGCTTACTTTCTTTCTAGTATGGACTAGCAGATCCGGCCAGCTTTGCTGGTAGTTCCAATGAAGCCAAAAACTATAAAGTCACTGCCTGTTCAGTCTGTGCCTCTGTAATCCGCGCCTCTGCAGTCCCCTCCTCTGTAGACCCCACCTCTGTACTCCCCGGCCTCTGTAGCCCCTGCCTCTGAAGAATACAAGGACTACAGAGGCACAGACTGAACAGGCAGTGACTTTATAGTTCTTGGCTTCATTGGAGCTACCAGTGAAGTGGGTTGGATCTGCTAGTATAGATATAAGTAGTAATGAGTTAGTTATAACTACTTTGTTCACAAGTTACCTTTTCATTGAAGCTTTGAACAGGATCTTATATTGAAAAAATGCAAGGGGGCCCAGAAGTGAGCATACAGTGGGAGAGAAGATGAAAAAGTTGATTTTTAGGGGGGCGAAGCCCCCCTTTAATACCCCCACAAGGAGCGCTGCCCCCTGGACCCCCCAATGGGGGCAAGCCCCCAGACCCCCAAGTTTTCTCCCCACAGTTCTGCTGGTTCAAAAGTCAACGTATGCCTCACATTTTGGTCTGGAACTGGGACCTGCACACAATGTACAGGTGTGAGCTACAAATACAAGGTACTGGGGGAGTGCCTACCTCAAGGATGCCATCATCAGGCACTTTGAGAAAGGGAACAGCTACAGCAACCTTTCCACCACCTTTGGGGTCCCACACTCTGCAGTCCAGGGGGTGGTCGCACGCTGGAAGGCCCTTGGCGTGAACATAAATGTGCCCCAGAAGGGATGGCCACACAAGTTACAAGCCTGTGCAGCAGCAAGGGTCAGAGTCATGGTGAAGGTCAACCCCGCAGCCACACGGGAGACCATCAAGGAGGACTTGGCAGTGGTGGGGGTCTGTCTTGAGGTCTAAAGTCACGCGAGCACTGAACAACATTGGGGTGACTGCACATTGTCCACCTAAGGTGCTGCTCAAGTCAAGAAGACACCTGGTGGCATGGCTCAAGTTTGCTCAGGCGCACATTGATGACTCTTGTGCCCAGTGGGACAGAGTACTCTGGTCTGATGAGATGAAGATAGAACTTTTTGGGCACAATACAACCAAGACAATGTGGCGAAAAAAGGGAGAGGCATTCAAGTCCCAAAACACCATCCCTACCATCAAGCATGGTGGTGGCAGCATCATGCTGTGGGGCTGTTTTGAGAGCTCTGGGACAGGCCACCTTGTATGCATCAACAGGAAGATGATTGCCATCACATACAGGACATATTGGCTGATAACTTCCATGTCTTGGTATGTCAGCTGTGTTTGGGGCAACACTGGGTGTTTCAACACGACAACGACCCCAAGCACGCTGCAAAGAGGGTGAAGACAGGCTCGATACAAAGCATATCGATGTCCTGGGGTGGCCCAGCCAATCTCCGGACCTGAACCCCATTGAGAACCTCTGGGCCTTACTGAAAAGCCAGGTTCATGCATGGAGGCCTCACAACATGCCAGAACTGGAGGCCTATTGCAAGGAGGAATGGGCCAGTATTCCCTGTGAAGTGTTTGGGCAGTATGTGGCCAACTACCAGAAGAGGCTCATGGAAGTGATAAAAGATAAGGGCCATGCTATAGACTATTAGTTTTACGTTAACCCCCCCAATTTTTTTTAGTCATTTTAAATACAAAGTCATGCCTTTTTACAGTTTCTGTGTCATTTTTAAGTCATTTATGTCACACTTGCTGTTGCTGTATGGTGACTTTTGAACCAGCAGAACTGTGAGGAGAAAATTTAGGGGTCTGGGGGCTTGCCCCCAGTGGGGGACCAGGGGGCAGCACCCCGGTGGGGGGATTAAAGGGGGGCTTTGCTTCCCTGTAACAAAAAAGATCACATTTTAGTCCTAAAACACCCTAAAAATCAACTTTTTTGTCTTCTCTCCCGCTGTATGCTCACTTCTGGGCCCCACTGTACATATCTTAATAGTTTTTTTGGATTATTCTGGAAATTATTATGGTGCAAATGGTTTCCCTTACTTACATTTTTGGCCTTGTCTTTCAGCAGTTTCCTCAGTCGAAGAGAGAAGTGTTACCTCAATACAAGATGGATCGTGCTTGTGCTGTGGTTTTCAGTTCCTGCAGAAGGTTGAAAAGCATGTACTTCTCCCAGGGATGGAGACAGAAGAATATCCACCATTTTCAGGGACACAAGGGAGAGGTAGACAAGGCTGTCCAGACCTTTGGCAGCAGTAGCAAGGTTTTCATTCCTTCTTAGAACTATTTCTGCATGGTATAGTAGAAGGCACGTAGATTCTGAAGGATAAGAAAGTCATTTCTTGCCATCGTCGCAGTAGCTCTTCATCAATATTAGTGAGTGTTGGGGCATTTATCCTCTTCAGAATGCAGGAGAGCAGCGATGCAAACTCTGCACTTGATCACCTTTTGAAGTGCATGTCCAATGAACCCACTGATGTATGCAATGACAGCTCTGCATGTCCAGCATGGGTGTGGCTTGCAAGAGTGGCTGGGAAGTCTCTCAGCCTCAAGAGCTGCTCCGCTATCTGCACCACTAGAGCTGTCAAATGGCTCCACCGTGTCCTGTTGCCAGACAGATTGAATTGAAGCTGAGCTTAAAGTCGAGATGGTCGTCTCATCCTGGACTTCACAATTTGCTGATTTGGAAATGAGCATGTTTTTGCCAGCATGGATTAGGAGCTTCCTGGATGCTAGTCTGAGTTGACGAGCTGATGGATTGACTGCCCATCCATTCCTGAGCCATACTGCATTGAAGAACACCTCAAGCACGTCTTGGCACATTTTGTAGCAAGGAATGTACCCCATAATCAGGCCACGAGCCCCTGGCAGCATCGGAGATGGTTGACCTTGTTGTTGGCATCGAGGTAGGGCTTCTCTGACCTCGACAGGGACTTACCGCCCAGTTTGTGAAACGTCTTCACCATGGTGGAGGGTGCCACGTCCATGTCTTTTGCATGAGCCCTCAGTGATTCGGCTTGTGGGTCGGTGGGTCGACTTCCACAGCCGTCCTGACGTCGTCAGGGTCCAACGTGGACTGCTTTCCACTCCCGGGCTTCCTCTCGATGTCGGTGCGGCCTTGTCTGCACCAAAGTCCATGCTCCCACCATAGTCAACTAAACCGAAGGCCTTCTTCAGGTGTGGTCAAACTCGACCAGTTCTTTGATTGGCATTCCGTCAACAATAATGGTCCCATCTTGATAGTCCTTGTCATCTTTGCGTGAGTTTATTTCAGAGGTGGCCTCTGTCACAGACTTAGTAGTTACACCCAGACCTCCAGCCTGGCAGCGCCCCTATTGGATCCCTGATAGGCAGCTTGGAGCAGAATGACAGCTTAAGTAGTGAGGTTGGGGGTCTGAATTTTCAAATCCAGGTACTTTAGGATATTCTACCGTCAATAACAGAGGACTGCTCATCTCTACCACAGACTACTTGCATGCATCCCTATTGCTCACCCCTCCCTCTCCTTCCTCCCCACAAGCTGTCCTTCTGC
>JAAUXU010105509.1_pt1 | contig 19683 bp, 21 predicted proteins | sample 7278151 | NCBI WGS metagenome assembly JAAUXU01 (sample SAMN14350113, study PRJNA611818) | marine sediment metagenome | isolation source: surface marine sediment (1.8m) | place: French Polynesia: Moorea | collected 2018-08 | reverse complement strand
AGTTCATGGTGGTCTCTCAGCCACCGGCTCATGAGTCATGACTCACTGATCCGGCCGCTTGTCTGACTCGAGCCACATCTCTTTCAGCGACCAGCATGAGTCATGTTTTGGTGGGAAATGTGAATATACATTTCACCACCCACGAATATGCTCAAAAACCCACTGAAATCCATTGAAACTTGGAGCACATGAACTACACACACCTGAATACACTATTAGAACGCAGCATCAATGGCGAAGAGCCATGGAAACTGATGTTGACAACCGTGACTTATTATTAGGAGATGCTAGTCAAATGGCATGAAAAAATAACGTGATCTTGAGCTCCCTCCCTGCCTTCAAAGTTACATAAGGATGTTAGATCAATATTTCACACAAGACCTGCTTAGTTACTTCGTAGACGCCAAACTGTGGTCAAAGGAAAATAACAAAAAAAGTGTGTTTAGCTTCGCCTTCCAACTTGAGCACCTTGTAGTAAAACTTCATTGCAAGAGGGGGAGGTCAAAAGATATTGTATCTACGGCATCGTCAACATTTGGTATTAGGTATCAAACCTAAGATCCACTGAGCAATTTTCGTTTCTCATCTAGCCAAGTAAAGACCCCCACAGGTGCAAGGGCAAAAGCCCTTGATTCCAATAAAGACTTTTTATGAAATACATATCAATGCTTAAGGCCTTCTACGCATTAGTGCCTTGAATCTTTAGTACATCTGTTAAATGCTGTACTCGTAATGTATTGGCTACCTCTGTGTTGACAGCCAGCGCACTAGGCCGATCTGCAAGTATCACGCATGGTCTAAGTCAGCATTTCCTTAAAAAATGTCTTTGTTGGCCATTACAATAAGTAAAAGTTAACTTCATTTTGGGACAGATCGAGAAGAACGAGGCAGGAAGGAGTGACGAACGAGAGAAGCACGACGCAGCCAAGTTGGCCACCGTGTGAGTCGTGCAAAACAACAAGGCCTTCTTGTATCTTTAAAGACTTACTCACATTATCATACAGGGTGACAGACGAACTACGTAAAACGTTGAGAGGCTGGTAGAGGATGCAGTTTGATGGCTGCATCAACTACCTTTGGTCATGTACACGGATGTTGAACTTTTGTTCACTCTTGGCACTTCAGCCTCCAACTGCGATCATTGTGGCATGAGTGGTCAATAAATACCATTCAGGTAGCTGAAAGATATGAGGTTATTGGAAAGGCCTCCTAAGAAAGAATTCAAAATTGCATAGTTGGTTGATCGCCCTATATAATTGCATGCATACTGCAAGTCTACGGGAAAAAAAAGGAGCTGTCAGAAAACTGTCTTGACCTCATTTTTCAGGCTCGCACAATGATAAAGAGTAATTCAAATTGTATTCAAGACCCCTCGGTCTGTTGCTCTCTTTCAAGGCCGTGCCCATGAGGAAGGCCGTGTCCGGCACGAGAGTCGTGTCCGTCGAGAAGACCGCGTCCACGACCAAGGCCGCGTCCATGATCGCAGACTCTGTCAGTCAGATTGGCAGGCATTGTCGCTGTCAACTAGGCGCCATCGAGGGGCAGCGCAGAAAGATCATCGACGTTCCAGACGAGTCTTTCAGTGATTCAGCCGAGATTTCAGCCTGGCGGAGAAAAGCACTTGAGAAGAGGACACATTTGGAGAAGTGCGGAGGTCGAGCGCGAGTCCCACGTGGAAGGTGCCTAAGATTTGCCTTGTTTTTATTCTTCTTTGTTCGGATCTTGAGAAACTTGATCTTGTCCCTTAGACTTGCTTTTTGTTGCAAAAGCCCAGCTGTCAGATGTAGCCATGGAGAGCACGTACAGGGAGTCCAACCGTTTGTGGAAAATTCTAACCGCCCTGTATTGTTTTAACTAGGAGGGTAATGGACTGTCTTGCATAACATTTTGTTGGAAATTGTCTTGAGCTTCTGTAGAAGCGTCACCTGGTCACTTTGATCATCAGCCTTGATCAGAAAGACCGCGTCCAGGGCAGCTTTGTTGGGCATCTGCTGCTAAAAATTTGCTGTCAAAATGCTGGTCTTACGTACTGTTGAGACATGTCAAAGGGATGGTATCAATCGTGCGAGTGAAATTACTCAGTGTATGATAAAAGGTAGGGATGATAATCGTTGCACAGTAAATTTTCTTTCTGTGCAATAGACTGTTCGGTTAGGTTAGGCAGCAGGAAGCATTGGCATTGCACCTCAAGTCATTTTCCAGTACATAAAAATATATCTCTTATGTGATGGGTTAACGGTGTTAACGGTGGGTACTTTTACTGCTCAGCAAGCATTGGCACAGTTCGTGCAATGTTATGGCACGTATAAATTATGGTAATGATTATGATATGATTATTCAAAATCAGTCCAGACGATGCAAATCGCAGGAAAATTTCCAGCAAAATCATGGTGGAGAAACCGCTCCTATTCTCATTGTCTCCACCATAGCTCATGTGGAGACAAGAAGTCAACCATAGATTCAAGGACACATTCAGCTGGTGTTTTAGTGCCCCCAGACATGATGAGGAAGGGTTAGTCCTTGCTTGAAGTGACAATGTAGCAACATTAAACATATCCATACTGCTTCAGTCTCTTAGATATTCTGCCTAACTCACACTGCTGGCCAGCTGCTTCTGCTGTGTCTCGTTATTGATGATGGGCCTGCTCACTTCACTGCAGCGCTGTTTGTCCATCCACATGCACCGGGTGAGCATCATTCGACTGGAATCTGCGCTCCCTACTTTTAGTGAATTGGCTAGCGGAACAATTGATAGTTGTGTCTCCACGACGACAAGAACAGAGATGTTCATGCTGAACTCGAGCGAGGCTTCACTGTCAAAGCCACAACTTTACGCGTCACTGCTAAAACCACAACCTGAAGCTCGACTGCGACCTGTGCAACTGCTGGTTTTATATGCACAGAAAATGCACTTGAGTGCATTTGACAAAGGGAACAGGGTGAAAAGTCAGGATTCAAAAGTTTGACTCATTTTCGGGTCAAAAATCCTGTTGTTGACAAGAACGACAGCTGACCCGGGGAGGGGGTAAATAAATTTAATAAAGGGTTAACTTGGGGGGAAAAGCAGTTTTATCCTGAAACTCAGGATAGTGAAGTGGAGGTAGGGGAAAATTCCTGCTCAGGTCACATCAGGTCATAGCCAAGAGAGAGAGAGAGAGAGAGAGAGAGAGAGAGAGAGAGAGCGAGAGTCACTTCTGGCTTACGTATAGCAGCTTCCTCATGGTCGAATATTCCGAAAATGTTTCTTTACTTTTCTCTGTAAATGCGCCCTTCCATCTGCGTGTCGGCCCTGGTGAAGCAGTTGATGAGGAAGCCGTAGAGCTCGACGTAGGAGTCGGAGCTCCTGTCCTCCATGGCCTGGCGGATGTAAATCACGAACTCCTCCTCAGTGCGGTCGTAGCTCATGATGCGCACCGTCCAAGCCTCCCGAAGATACTAAAGATGCATGGGCGCCACCTATCTTTGCTTCTCTCTTCCTCTCTCTTGGTCACGGGCGCGCGCGGGGTGTGTACAGTATGCATCAATATTAGGTATAACAAGTTAATGTAATATTTATCGACAACAACGTCTGCGTGGCAACCCTGGCTAAGAAGCCATTGACAAAAAAGGGCAAAAGCAAACCAACATAACAAAACAAAGAATAAGCTAAAGAGCTCGAGGCTGTCCCGAAAAGAGTGAAGCCCCACTTCAGAACACCGAGTTTCGATTACAGCTGTTGAGCTCGAACAGGAACGGTCTCATCAACTTTGAACGCTGCCCTGGTTCGCTGGTGTCTTTATAGAGTTTATCATTGCTTATTAAGAAGTTTGAGTAATAGTATTATAACCAACTTTGTCGTATCAGTCCTGGACACAATCAAGCATATTTGGAGTTCTCGTCCAACAAGAAATGATCTGGAGGTGATGAGAAACACCTAAAACACATTTGTACAGGAGTAGCTGAATGGCTCATTCGCTGACTCCATTCAAGTAGTGCTCTTAATACACAGTATTAGACTAAGTCAACTTTTTCAATTTCTTTCTGTCTGCTCTGTTTGACTCCATCCTCCACTTCATTGTGCTACTTTAGGGACTTTACGTAAGCTGTTCTTTGGCACCACAGGAATGGAGGACAGAGAAACTGCCACAAGATGGGGGTGTTCAAAGTTCTTTCCAAAACAATTCGACCACATTTTCACTACAGGGGATGAGATTACAAACCTAAGATGAACTCGGTCAAATTTATGAAACTTTGTAAGACCTAGACCTGTATACAGTGGAGACTTTAAAGTTTTAAAGTCAGGTAGCGTGATCAGTGTCCAGGATTGGAAATAGACCTTTCAGGGTTCCAAGAAGTTACCTTTGGTCCGGGCCAAGCGACGAAGAAGATATCGACCAACTGCGCCAGAGATGTTGCATTTCATGTCCCACACGATAAGAACAAAATGTCTGGATTTCTTGCCTCACCCTGTACGTCGAGCATCCCTTACTTGTCGTCAAAGCAATGTTTTCGTCCTCTCTCTCCATCCGGGGGGGGGGGGGGAACTGGATTTATTGCTTTGAACACAGGGAAGCAGCCCCTTCCTTATACTTACACATTGGCTATGCTTCAGTATGTATCATATGAGTCATAAACATTCCAAGCGCCACGCCAAACATCCTTCAGTCACAGCAGATTTGACATCGCGGCTAAAGTCATAGTGGTCTTACTGCTGTCTTGGTCGTCTTAAGTACAATGTCACTCATAAGTGGCGCATTGTGGTTTTTGAATTAACAGGTGAATTAACGTAACCAATTTTTTGTTCGACCAGTGATTGACAACGTTTGTTGTGCACAACTGAACGGGGTGTTCAGTTGACTCAGCCATGAGTCTTGTCAGGGAAAATCTGTCTCCATTTATACAAGTACAAGTGTGGGTCCCACCAAGGTGTGCGGCTTGGGCTTGGCCCTTGGCATCTGTGACCACACCCTGTTAGGTGGCTTGGGAATACTGAGTTACAGCGTGATGAACATGTGAAGTCTGTCCAAAAAGCTCTGCAAAATATTAGGTTAGAAGAGGAACTTCCATGGAGAAGTAGAATGGGTTTAGGATGAGACTGCAAGATATGGATTGAATTTTTGCAATAACAGAACCGGACCCCTTTCCTTCCATGATCCTTTTAAGATAAAATTCGAACATTCAATACTCTGACGCTACTGTAGCCATCTGATATTTAGACGACGACAACATAAAACTTTAAGTCAAACAACAAAAATACCTTCATCCAGGCCAAAGTTAGAAGTTGGAGAGCTGTCAGCACGCAGTGAATAGCCTACAGTTTGGGAATCACTCTGTTATGACCCCTTTTTCAACATTTTTGACTCATTTCTAAAGCCATTATGCATTGCTCCACTTATAAATATGGCGATAGGTGCACAGTCCTCGTCGACAGGATTACCCATTTAATCTCTTTCAGATTGATCATGCTCAATCACAAGCTTGGCATGAAACTTGGGAACACTGTTGGACCAGAATCTGTGGATGACGCAGAGTACATGTTGAAGAGTCGTGACTGCAGCGGAGCAAGTTGGCATATCAGGAGAAGCTGCAATTCAAGGTTAGCAACAGAGCCTTCAGTGGCTTAAGGTTCACTTACAGACAGGTATAAATGACTATTGTTCATTTATCAGGTGATCTGTTAACCTGCCTTATGCATGCTGACATCAGCCGACTTGGTGTGAAGAAGCTGTGACTCTGAGGGACTAAAGTAGATGCTTCTCTGCAAATGAAAAAAAACTGTGATTACCTAACGTCAGATGGACAGAGTCAGTTGTCACCAAAACAATTTGCCATTGCATGAAACTATATAATGAGAAAGAAGTGTTCTACAGATTTTAGTGCAACGGAAAATGAATACAAGTGAATAAAATAAATCCTTACTGGTCCTGTTATTCTAGTGAACCCTAAGGTAGAATTAATTTTTATACTCATAAAGGTTCAGTCAATGTGACGAGCAAGACTTTTGCCGTGTTACTGCTCGGGTCAGGATGAGTTCGGTCGTCCCAGGTAAGGGTGTGTCAGCCAGCTGACTTTTGGGCCGGGTCAAAGGCCGGCTCCAGTCTTCCCAAGCTGAAGCCGGCTCTTCTGATAGTCGTTCAGTTCAGGTGTGGCTCTAAAACTGCATTCAACAAAGTGGAAGAGAGATCTTCTTGTTAGAGGTGGGTCCAGCTCGAGCCTGGCGAGCCCGTGAAAGACCCTTGTTTCTTTAGCAAACAACAATCTTTAAGCCTTCTCTGCACCATAACAACCTTTCAAGAAATGAAACAGGATTGGGCAAAAATCCACGGTACGCAAGTACTTTCTAAACTGCGGCTGGGTCGGCCGGCTGAAAGGAAAGTACCCAAAATACTTTTCTTTCCAAGCATCTTCTGTCTGCTTGGGTGCGGCTGTCCAATCTTTAGCTAGCGCGTGACTTTGTCAGACACTGAGTCTGCGCACCTTTAGACGCCTTGGGAGTACTTTGATATTGGCTTCAGTCGGTCCAGGTTTTCTTCAAGGAAACCAAGAACAAGTGTGGTTAGGGCCTGGTGCGAAAAACAGTTTCGAGGGGTTTTTGACATTTCATTATTCACCTTTATTGGTGATGCGTCATACTTAAAGCTTCTGCATTCTTTGGGATCTTGTGGAGGGTAAAATATAAAAATGTGGTAATGTTCAACATATTTCCACTCACTATTTCCACGGATGTCGTCATTGACATGCAGAAAATACTTCATGAAGGGGTTGTACTTACACATATCACGGGTCTTCTTCAGGATCACCCGTGCTAGTTCTTTAAGACTCACACGATACACAAGTCTGTAGAGTTACTCCGGGAGCTGTCAGCTTCCAGCAGCAGCGTCGTTCAGTCAAGTATAGCGACCAAACTTTGGAAGGTAAATGTTCGGTTGAGACTATTGAGGTACAATCTGAATATTGGCGGCTTGACCAAAGATGTGACGAGCATCAGAATCTGATTACAATGTGATTTGGAGCTTTTCTGCCAAATTGGTTTGATCACAACGACGTGCTGCACTCAACCAAGTGCTGGATGACCCAGCCTTGCTGAGCACGTCCGTCCGACGAAGCTGGAGAGCTTCGGGGTAGCTCGGCTCCACCCGGCTGATTCATCCTGGCTTCCTCGTCCCTCGGCTGCCAATGGCTTCGAGGCCATTCCGGCGATTCCCCCCATGATGACCATGGAGGCCACGGTCTTGCTGGCCTTCAGAAGGTGCGCAATGCTGCCGGTGTCGGGCAAGGCGTCGTCCACGGGATGGGCGACACTTATAACTTCAGCTTTGGGCGGCAACATTTACTCTGCTCTTTTTCGTCTCAGCCGCCCTTCTGTAACATAGACATGTCGTGCAGTAAAATGAGTCAGAACAATATACAGTGGTCTCCGGTTAATGTAGCATCCTCGGGCCGATGGATTTCGCTACAATAAGCGGTGTACTACCTCAAACGGAGAGCTTACATTTAGGGTTCCTAGAATTAGAAAACCTCATTTTTAGCTAATAGAACAGAATATGGAATGGTTTAAAGCAAAAGCCTCGTGTGAAACCAGCCGGATAGTGAGAAATGGCGCAACATAAAGTCAAAACAAAACTATTTTTTGACTCTTGAAGAACTTATCAATGGTTGCCTGCTGCACTTGCATGGCCATGCACTTTACTACCTCATTTTCGAACAGCAAAAGCTTGGAAAAATCCAAATTTCGAGTTGTCAGACCTCATTGGAGGAAAATTGGTTCAGTTACTTCAGATGATTCTTCCCACTTGTCTACGTTAAGCGGTGTCTCCGCTACATTAAGCGATGAATTCTCACTTCGTACTGGTCAAAATGAAATGGGACTTTGGAATCCTGCTACATAAAGTGGTTGGCTCCTTTACCCGGTGCTACCTTAAGCGGCGACCACTGTGCTGACAATTTCAGATGCTTCTTTATCGCAAGCCTTATTGCTTTGCCCTATATACATAGTATAGCCTACGTAGTACCGCCATTTTTATTCCTCCTGCAAGAGATGATTCATCTTGTAGCTCTTTTTGTACAAAAGTAGAAAGTTACGTTGGACTTTCCTGCAGGTACGAAAATCCTGTGACTCTCGCACGTACAAAACCGAGAGAAAAGAACAGAAAACTAAGCTCCATTCGTTAAATTACAAGTAATGGCGATGCCACCGGTGATTATTATTTATTACACATGTACTAATTTTTATTCATTACTTATTTGCTAAGGTGGAGCAACGATTACGCCCCGTGTCTTCTTTCCCCCCGGGCGTATTTGTATCAGCACTGCCTGCAGTCAACTTGTTCTACATCTGCGCACGCAGATCGTAGGTTGTACTGCAACATTTTGTACTTTCATCTGCGGGCACAAATTTCCCGGACCAACTTGGATTCGAAGACGCAATACATTCTGAAACGTCTGTCCTCCAGAAGCCTCAAATCGGCAACGAAGGATGGAGAGGTTGTGCGAGGCCAAGATGTCAAGAGTCGACGACATATTTGAAATGAGCAAGAGAGTTTGGCAATCATTCGTTTTGCAGTGGCCTCCGGATATTAGGACGCGGGATATAATGACCAGCTGCTTCAGGGACAGCTTTATCATCATATTTTCTTAGTTCATAAAGTGCTCCAAATGCGTCTTACTTCAGTTGATAAATCGAGATTCGACTTTAACAGTTTATTCATGCTTAATTCTGGCTGCTGGAAGCTCGCTTCAAGATAAAACATTGAGTACACTCAGTGTAACATTCGAATTCGGGTATGCAGTACCTATATTTCCAGTTCATTTTACGGTATATGAAGCCTAGATGATATTTTAGTACCGATTGATCTCAGAAAATGAACATTACATGTACGTTCGCTTTCATGTTTGCCTGATCTCAGGCAGCAAGCTGTGGGGGCAGCCGACGCACTCTGAGTGCCACAAGATGGTCAAGTCGATGATGCTGTCAGAAACGATGGGATAGTTCAATGAGACTCATTCGAGCTGCACGCCGCGGTATGAGAAGTCGTATGCGGTCCTTCACAGGGGTAGGGACTCCCAGCACTGAGCCAGTTGCTCAAGCTCTGCCGAGCTCGCTCCAAACCCTCGGTACCAGGGTTGCATTAGGCCGTCGCTGATGAGAGAGCAACGCTTTCAGGGGCATTGGTGTCAGCCTCCTTGTGGTTCGCAATTTTCTTAAACAGGTACTTTTCCGCTGCCGGACCAATGCTTGAAAAGGATATGCCCAGGTAGAGTCCCAGGAACCCTGCGATGTCCCCGAGCCACTTGATCAAGGTGTACTCGTAGTGGACGTCGTAGGTCTTCACGAAGGGTTCGAACTGCATGAGAAGACACATTGTGTACAGCTTTATCGCTCGTGTCCAGTCTAGGCCGTTACCTCGAACACCAGCAAGCCGGCGTCGTCGTTCTTCTTCCGCTCTTTCGCCGCCTGGAATCGGGCTTTGAGAAGCAGCTTCTTGCATGGGATCTTGCACATGCAGCGCTTCTCACTGGCCGTTTGTTCCTGAAGGAATTTCGCACATTGGTATCTCGAAGCTTGACCAAAGGAACTGTTGAGCTCATAGTTTAGGTACATTCAGGCCCACAGACTTGAGGCTTACCTTGAAGATTGGCATAACTCGTCCTTTACCGCACATCTTGACTCAACACACAGCACCTTCATGTCATCCTTGAGTCCATTTAGCTTAATGGGGTTGGCGGAGTCCTCCACCAACCCCACGAAGCCGTGACTCGTGAATATCATCATCCTTGTCCCTTGTCCTCACGGCCAATGATCAAATCTACTTGCGGCGGGTACGAATGCTAAGTGGGGACTTTTTGTGCAGCAACAAACATTATCAAGAACAAAATGGGGAGCTCAGTTACCCGCTCAGACTGGCTTGCGCAGCTGTTCAATGAATGAGCCATACTAGGCTAATCTCGTAACTTGCTAATCATTGCACCGCTTAATACAGTTAGTACTCTGCCCCTGAAGCATCTGCCCCACCCACCTGGAAGCCAGCAAGCAATCTGCGGATGGTCATCAGGCCCTCCTCTTCCGTGTTGCGTAAGTTGATGGTCTCCTTGTTCTGTGTGTCGTTGCTCATCTCAGCAATCTTTTGCTTGGTCTTGTTCAGGATCTCCTCGTAACTACACACTGTCTTATTGCTGGGGGGAGATCTTGTGTACTGATTCAGACGAGTCAGTCGGGGATGGACGCAGTCGAATTCGTCCACGAACTTATCGATGAGGCAACTTTAAGAAGAAGAAAGTTCGCCAGAAAAGTCAATGTTTGAAATCACCTTTAAATGTGTTCAACCCTTTCCTCCAGAGACAGTTATCCTCATCATAGGTCTCATTCGTGTCACAGCCTTTGTGGAGCCGCACGTCAGTCCAGTCCACGACCTCTTGCTCCAGGACAAAGTACTGATCTTTCGTGCTGTCCGTCCCGACTGTCGTCGCCGAGGTAATGAAAGATCCGCGCTGGAAGACGCCAACGACCAGTTCTTCCTCCGCGGTCCAGCCCTTGTTCGTCCCGTTCAAGCACACGCCATTGGCCTTGTCATACTTCGTCATGTCTACTGCATGCTTGTGATCAGACCTCTGGAAATATCGGGTGTGTCATAAATCCGTGCGGGCCATTTTCCTTATGAGTTGACAAAATCGTGGCCACCGTAGTGTGCAGGTTCAAGTAGAACATGGAGTAAAAAATGTCGATGAAGGTCCTTCAAATGTAGTGACTCTCAACAAATTATGAGCTGTCTACATTGAACTTGGCCATGTTTACAAGGTGATCATGCAAAGTGTCGCTGCCTCACCTTCTTGTTATTTTAAGAGCTTTTTGCCCCCCAACAATGCAAGGCAAATTTGCTTGATGCGCAATTTAAAATCCGCGAGTGGATATGTGACGCACAGGATTTAACTTCTTTCCGAATAAGACGAGGGCTTGCATTCCTCCCCACAGGGGAGGGAGACGTTTTCAGCACGGCGGAGAAGGGGATTGTAGGTTAGAGTGATGCTCTTCATTCCCCTGGAGTCGTCAATTTCGGGGAACTGATACTTGAAGAAGTGGCACCAGCCGTACAGGGGATGGAACAGTTCCTCCCACCCGGTAGCGTTGACCAAGGGCTGCAGACATTTGGACAGATTTGTGTTGTCATCTCTTCAGCACGGTCATGGAGTTATTTCTTACCTCTGAGACGAAATGTGGCCATCTGGGATTCTCGTGCTGTGACATCTTCGTGATCGAGAGTGACTTTACAGAATTTTTCGTCTCCTTCGAGAGTTCGTTAAACACGTACTCGAAGGTCATGTTATTATCCTCGATGTGGTCGAAACTGCACGTATAGCGGAAGTCTTGAGGGCTCAAGACAGCCCTGTTTGCCAGCGTTAAGTGTCGCGAGAAGCTAAGAATCTGCAAATTGTATTTGACATCAAACAACGCATACAGGGTGATCAATAGACAAAGGGAAAAAGGAAATGCATCTTGCTGCATCCACGTTTAGAGCATGGAGATTTTCAGTGACTGAAAGTACCCTTTATAATTGTAAATTTTCTCCTCCATGGCAGCCATTCTATCCTACTTCAGTCTGAAACAACCTCTTTTGCTCGTGGATACAAAGTTCCAAACGCTGACCAATATTCAGGAAATGTTCAAAGTGTCCCACAACAAACTTGACGTCTTCCAGGGTCTGGGTGAGTCAGACTTTGGTCAGTGCGGCTTCCCAAAGCCAGAAGTCAATGGGTGGCAGATAAGACTAGGGTATGGAGACAACTTGCATGAACAAACCCAGATATCAATTTAAACCTCACAGAGGACAAAAATTACCACAGTATTTCTGCCGAGGAGGGCACCAATTACTTGTCGGTTAGAGGTTACCAATTGTTTGGCAGTTTTTGTGGATCACCCTGGGCAATAAAAGTACTACAGATAATACAATGCATACTTGACGATTCAATCCTTTCACTGCCCAACCTCTTCATGTAAAGACCAGAGCGTCCCTCACTGATGTGCTAAACAGTGTTGCGTTTTGTCATCCTTGTCCATGTGCTCAGATCTGAAATCTACATCAATCAGTTCAGAGCCAGCATTAAAGCGCCAATTTTTGGTAAGTCCTCGTCTGATGATGATAGGGCACTGACAGCGCGCTACTCGTACGAGCTTTAATTTCCAGGCTATGCAGCTTAGTTGTACTTCATAAGGTCCCAGTGAGGAAAACTCCTCAAGGATCTGCGTCGACATTGTTGGGATGACATCGATACCTGCACTTACGGGGCCAGGAAAGCTCTACAGGAACCAGGAGTGCTGCTACAGATGACTCCATGTGACAACTGTACAATCACCTGATCTGGATGCCTGCACACGGCAATCATCGGCATGTCCAGCTTGCCACCGTTCGTCTTGACGTGCCCGTTGGGTTGCTCATCGGTCTTGGTGCCGGTTGGTGCGATGATGAAGTAATCACAGCAGGACCAGCCAGACGCCACCAAAAAGCAACTGAGGCACACGATGAAGTTAAAGCTCTTGTAGAGCTTGAGGTTCCGATCCTGATCCTGCCAAGTCATGCTCAAGCTGTCCGCGTCGTCGCGACGTCAGAGGTGAAATGCCTGGGTCATGTGCTACGTCGTGTGGTCAGCTGGAGAGAGATCCACGTCGTACCGACCCAAAACATGGGGCATCAACGACGAGAATATCTTGGGGGCATTCTCGGCATCTGGGCCGATGCCAAAGTGGCTAGAGAGTTTGTAGAATTGCGCAGCGACCGGGGAACGAGCAGGATGAGGAACTTTCGCGCGTTATTCGACAAACAAAGGAAGTTTTTTTTTACATCACTCTCGTTGCGGATTAGGTTTGCCAGATGTTGTCACTCTTCCTTTGTTATGGACCGTATACATACGATACCGGCGTGTTCAACCATTTGTCTGTGTGGGTTATTACTGACCCTCTTGGGGTCATCCTTTGGGGTCAACCACCTTTTTTGGTTGGCACCCCAAGACCTTTTTCGTTGATCGACATGAAGACACTTGGCTCTTGTTATTGCAAGCTAGCGTCAAACTTAAATAACTATAGGACAGCAAAAGTTGCGTGATGTCAGCAAAACACAATTGTGAGTCATGAAAAGCTGCCTTCCCATATTCGAGAGTCACTTATAGGCCTAATGTTAAATGCCCAAGTTGTGTGAACACTTAAAAAAGTCAGTTATCAGTTGCCATGTGGAAAAACAACCTTTAACTTTGAGAGGCCTCAGCTGAATTTTTTGCGATCCAGTGACAAAGCTCTTTTTGCAAATGACAACTTTGAATGTCTTCTTTCTGAAAAACTTCGGTCAAGGGTGGATGCGACTTGCCCAAAGATGAACAACAAGCCTCTATTTGCACATTTCCTCTGCATCTCAGGTTACTTGGGGCCATCTTGAATTCATTCTCCTTATACACTCAACCGGACATTCGGCCAATCGAAGATGGTAACCTTAGCCGCTTCCACATCCAGGCAGAGGGCCTGAACACGGCCAGGAGGCAGCGGGCCAGCCACTCATTGACGAGACACATGGGGAAAATGCTGCCCGACTATTTGGCCTTGACCTGTCGAGCAGTCAAGAGCACGTTATCTAGCAGCAGCAGCCACAGACGCACAGTAATGATGGTGGCGGGCCAGGGTTTTTTCAGGGCCGGGCCGGGCTTTTAAACAGCTGATTCCGAGTTGATGCAGTAGGCACTATGATTAAGTAACCATGCAATAGGTGAATCTCTGTTTGACTTTAACACTAGTTATTCACGTCGATTTGGTTTTAGGCAAAATAAATAATTACGTATTTCTTCTCAAAGGAAGTGGCCACTTTTTTCCGCTTTTTTGAGTCACATGAAATTGACCTTCAATGAGTGAGTCTTAAGAAGTGTTGACAACTTGTTTTTTTTAAAAAAAATTATATTTTTTTCACTCGATCTACTTTTATCATGTGTTTTGAGTGCCGACAGAGGCTTGATCCCCTTACAAGATACAGAATACTTCAGAACAGGAGAATTAAGTGAAAAATACGTGAACAAATGAACTAGAAATGCCTGAAAGAAGTACGTTTTTCTCGATTTTTATGAAGAGCAGAGTCTGCAGGCATTTCAAATCTCCGACTTTACGAAGAAGCAAATATCGAGTGACAGAAAACATAGTTCGACTCAGCAGCAATTTATTCAGGCCGGACACATTACTGCTCTCGTATAGTTGCGTTCAGGAGCAAACGTTCACGTATCACGCGACCGTGGTGTGCCCATGTTAGGCACGTACAGTGGAACGCACTAAACCGTACACGCAAAGTTGCACAATGGATCAAGTTGCACAGTTAGGCGTGGTCATTTTGCCCCCGCACCTTTTGCGATCGGAACTTTGGCCGGGTTGCACATCCAAGCGAGTTGCACGATCGAGCGGTGCAAGATGAAGAGCGTGCAACTGAATGCGGAGAAGGACTCGGAGAGATCGCAGCAGCCTGATCGAGCAGCACCAGCATGGATTGATGCATTGAATGCTCAGACAAAGACAAGGGGAGCAGGAGGCGTAGATGCGTGGAAGGAGAACAAAGCATTGCGAGTGATCACAATATTGTCTTTCTCTTATTGCACCGACTTTTTTTTCACGTTGCTCTTCAGCAGCAGAGGGGCTTTCGTGCAGTAAAATCATCCGTGACTGTGCTGTTGCCATCAGGGTAAAATCCGAATAACGTGGCTCTCAAACATTTGCCCACAAGATGTATTAATCTGGGGCTTCTTCTTTACATCCGGACGTGAGAGTCCAAATTTTGAAGAAACTGACAAAAATCAAGAGGCTGGGACAACGTAACTTTTAGTCTTTTCAGGATGTAGCACTGCAAAAACAGACTCTTAGTCAAGTCTGTGAGGTCCTTGCCGCTGTTCTGGCACGTGGGTCTCAGGGGATGCGTCTTTTTGTGTGTCCGTCAACTTCTTTTTGTTGCTGTCTTTGTTCATTCTTTGTGTATGTAGTCGTCACTGTCTCTGTTGACGCATCCACCAAGATGCTTCAGTCATCACTAAATTGAGACTTCTCTGTATGTACAGCACCAGTGAAGTCTCTTCCAGGGTTCATCAACACTTGCTCTGCATTGCTTGCCTGTATATTTCGCGGCTGTTTTTTCACCTGTATCTTTTTTCTTTCCCTTTTACCTACACTTTTTGCCTCCATGTGGTTTATGACCGTTCAGTCTGACAAAGTCACTAGGATGGGAATGGTTACTCTTCATCTCGTGATTGGCGTTGGTGTCTTCATCCTTCCATTGTTCCTGCTTCTGTTCAGGGAGGCCAATTTCAGACATCACTGCATAAAGATAAATTCATGAGAAAATTGATTATGTACTGGCATCAATATGATGCGGCATCATAAGTTTGCACTTGAATGGGGCATATCGCAGAATTGTGCAAGTGATGAAATTGGCCTCTTTTGCTGACTACTTTTCGTACAGCCTGATCACCATGTCATTGGCGCACCTGTACATTGTCATTGGCTCGGTCAGCTTTGTGGCCAGTGTCCTCACCACTGTTGTCCTCATCACCAAGTTTGTCAACCAACCAGAGGCACATGGATTCTTCTCCTACTCAGACACCGTGGCAAGGTTTGTTGGGTCCCTCGATACTGATTGGACTAACATGATTTGCAACTCAAAAACACAAAGATGACGAAGTAGACGAAGATGAGTTGCCATTCAAAGTGAAGGGGAAAAACAGCGTTGCAAATTTTGCTAGTCCATCCCATACATACACGTACGTGTGCTGCATGCAGAAGTAAAGTGATGTGTAAAAAATGCATTTTGGTCTGATCATCATAGTGCTCTGATGTCTTTGGGCTTACTGCTGGACGGAATCCTGTACTTGCTACCTCACTATGACACACCATGCTACCAGTATAAGGTTGTCTATGGTCTTTTCATTGTCCCCATCATCACTGGCTTCTTCTCTGTTCTTGGTATGGCCATAGAGAGGTTCCAGACATTTGCACTCTACAGGGACAGGAGAAAGCTGACCAAAAAGTTTAGCATTGCCTGGTTTGCAGCTTCATGGACTCTAGGTATGTACAAACATTGGGCAATTATGATGACACATATACGTAAAAATTGTCTACATCTGGAGATCCTCAGGTAATGTACCGTCCTTGCCATAAGTATGTTCTTCAGCGATAACCCCATTTCATGCACTGTCCTGGGATGTTTGCATTAGTACTTGAATGACCAACTGGAGGTGCAGATTCTCCACTTGAAGTACCGCACGTACAGTACAATCTACTCTACTCTGGAAGTCACATGCACCAAGGACTGTGTACATGGTGCTTACACCCCTGCTGGTCTAATGAGATTGGCGCAGCATTTTCCACCTTCTAAATAAGTTTTAAGTCACATTAGCCCATCTGCATGTAATCACGCATCTTTAACTGTCTGTTAGCACTTTGCTTCCTCGTCATCTTGCTGGCTCAGATCTCGGAGAAAGAGCCACTTGAAGTCAGTCTGCTTGGCCAACATTTCCACACACACCCTGATGATCGATTCATCAATGCAGACAATGTTAACAACAACCCTGATGCCAACTCTGACAGTAGTGCTAACAACAATGCGAACAAGTTCTATGTGAACATTTTGGACATGGACCTCTTCCCTGGACCCCACAGTGAAAACAGACTTAAGGTGGGGCTGAATTGCTTTCTATTCTCTATAACAGCCAGACAGTATTGCTTCTAAAGAAGAAGGCAGCAGAGTGGAGGAAGAAGCCCTCTGTGCTTAATATGAAGGAGGAAGAGGAGAACTCTACCATAACAGCCAAAAAGCTTCATGATGGCAAGGAGATTGCAGCCCGAATGAGATTGGAAGACACAGTATTGGCTGGACAGTAAGAACATTTGTATTGTAATTGGAATCTATAGCAAAACTCATTCAGCAACCCCAGATAAATATGAGTAGGTACTGTACCTACACAGGTACAGTTAATTTCCTTCCTTACTCATAGCAACCTGACAGGAGCACTGTTGATAAAACTTCCACATTTGTCACCTGCCAGTGCCAACACCAGTGGCAACATGACAAGCAAGAGTGTCAGTGTCGAGTGTGTCTTCAGACTTCGGAGGTCAGTAGCTGATGGGACAAGAGAGAAGCCAGGGAACCCACCTCAGTCATCTCACACCTGGCACAGTTACTCTAGGAGAAGACGAGTCCAGCGATCACCATGGGATGAGACTAATGTGCTGGGCAATGTGTTCAGGGTCATACAGGTGATGAAGGAACACAGACGCATTCATCAGGAGTCTGCATGTGCAAAAGCTTCTGTCCGTATTCACAAAGTCTGTTACACTGTTGGCAGTAAATGTTATACAGTAGACTCCTGTTCTTTGCCTCACAGATAATTGGGTCAGTTGGTTTATTGACTCAAACTTTGCAGAATTGAATCCAAGTGAACATTTTACAATGCATGCATTTCACAATGACATTTGACTTTGCATTATTTCACAATGACATTTGACTTTGCATTTCACAATGACATTTGACTTTGCATTTCACAATGACATTTGACTTTGCATTTCACAATGACATTTGACTTTGCATTTCACAATGACATCGCTTCTTTGGGTCACCCACTCCATTTATTTGGGTCAAAAATTCATTGCTTCTGTACCATACGCTTGTGAAAAATCAAACTTCTCTGCATGTAGACACAGGATTTTTCTCGTGGAGCTTAAAATGCTCATATCCCAGCAACCATTGCAAGTCTGATCATTGATTGCAACACTGTTTTGGAAACCGTGCTCTACTTCTTCTCTTGTCTGTGAATCTTACGACACTGATGCATAATGCGCATAATTAATGTCTAAACATCATGAACTTAAAGTTCACAATGACCTACTGAACTGAATCACTGCCCATGGAGTTTTGAACACTCGTATCTGTGCAACTGGTGGCCCCACCACCCATGAAATAAGATACATGAACTGACGCTATACCACTGACACTCACGCTGATTAACTGACTCAAAACTTCCCGTCCCAATGTGACCCAATCGACGGGAGTCTACTGTTTTGCTATTTGCATTATGCTCCAGTTGAGAACTGTTGCTCCTTCAGGTTCCAGATGAGCCTTGTGACCCCAAGGACGTCCAGCTTCTGTTTAATGGCTCCAGGGCCTTTGTGGCAGAACCAGCAGACACTCCAGGGATCAACTCAGCTGGCATTGGCACACATGGAACTGGAGCACCACCCATGTATGCATCCTATCCTCGTTGACCGTAGCATCTGAGAAGTTGCCATTGGAGCACTTTTTTCACTCAGCAATGTCACAAAGGGCATCCAGTGCTGGATCAGGTCTCGGCCCTTCATTATGTACTACTTGGTCCTTTTGTTCCTGCTCTGCTTTGCCACGCCAGTCCTCATCACCACCAGTCTCAATGTCTTCATTCAGTCAGCTGTTGGAAACACAACCTATGAGGCAAGACATTATTGGCAACCATTGCTTTTTCTCTGAACACTTGTCCTTTTGCAGGTCATTTCCCACCATCAGTGGTTGACCCTGGCTGCATGTGTCCTCATGTGGGGCCCCAGCCTGGTGGAACGATTGTTGGCCAAGTGGGACATTGTCAGGCCCCGCCCCGTTGTCTCAGTTAAGGATCACTTAGTGCTTAATCAAATTAATATGCAAGATAGTGTAATTGTTGAATATTCAGGTGTTTTTGTTCCTCTTGGGACACACCCACAACCTGCTGAGGAGTGTCCTCCATGCTGTTTTTGCACAGCAGATCCATGGACTCACCTGGCAGGGAAATCAACTAAATTTGAAAGTCAACAGGCAAGAGTATCTTCTACACACAGGGTGGCCAAGAAGTACAGCAACTTGTTTGATCAGCTTTCTCCAACAATAAAAAGTCCATATTGGCATCACTAACTTCACTGATGTTGCAAAAAGCACATTTCACAGTTGTGAACGACCACCTTTGGCCTTAATGACATACTCAAAATACCCATGAGACTTTAAACTTCCGCACAATTTGTAAAATTCCAATGCCACCTCAACAATGGACGTCATGACCTCTAAGTTATTGTGCAACGGTGCATGGGTGACATCTCTGAAATGAGCACTGTCAATTTTGACTGGCTTCTTAAAAAGTCTCGTCAAGTTAAACGAATTTTATGTATAGCACAACTTCTTGGCTACTTTACATGTCTTGTCCAAGTAGACCATCCGTGCTTCTTGCTCAGGTCACGCTTTGTGTGGGGGTTCCCCAAGGAGAACCGCGTGGATCCTGGCAACAAAGACGGGAACGAGTGGAGAAAGAACAAAAGAAGAGGCAGTGAGACCAACAGTGCTGATGATGCTGACTCCAAGAAGGCCAGCAACTCCATCAATCGACTTGATGTCATAGAACGAGCAGACGCCCTTGAAACAAGCTCTGTCTAGTTCCAAAACTACTGTAAATGATGCAAACAGATTAAAATTCAGCAGCTTTATTCGAAGCTGCACATATCATGTCCATTAAGTTCCATCTGTGATCGGGTCAGTTGGTCACTATCCGCGTCCCCAGAAGCTGCTGTTATTCTATAACCAGGTATCACGAGAGGTTGCACTCCGCAGAACGTCTAGAGTATCTAAACATTCCTGAGGCCGAGTACAGTCGAGCAACGGATCGATCGGCAGTGGTTCAGTCCATACTATCGACTGATTTCTT
>JAAUXU010175461.1_pt1 | contig 19686 bp, 26 predicted proteins | sample 7278151 | NCBI WGS metagenome assembly JAAUXU01 (sample SAMN14350113, study PRJNA611818) | marine sediment metagenome | isolation source: surface marine sediment (1.8m) | place: French Polynesia: Moorea | collected 2018-08 | reverse complement strand
CCTGTGGAAGTGGAAGCAGTGGAGAAGCGAGCAAATGGACTCAAAAGTTCAACCAATTGGTCAGTTATCGTCAAACACGGACTTTGGGCATGAGACAGGGTTGCCAGGCTCCCAGCACAGGGCGGACAACTCCTGGAGCAACTTACAGGGTGCCCAAAGTTCACTGCTGCAACTCGCTGTGATCACACATTTGCACATTTCACTTTTTTGCATCACTGACCCCAGGTGAGGCTTTTAGTGTTTCTCCCCACCCTGTAGAGTGGACAACTTCTTGTTTTCAACAGACATTTCTATTTTTCCGCCCTAAATCTCTCAAACAATTGCAACTAAGTCTGACAACAACACATACCTGAAATGTGTGGCGCAAGAATGCGTTTAGTCACCCCGACTGCTCTTTTTCTCTGCGGTCAGTGGCAGTTTTAGAGATATTAGGCAGAAATAACACTGCAAAACCCCCGTTTAATTCAAAATCTGTTGCCCCGCGGTGACTTTTTCTCCCTCCTTCTCACTCTCCACCAGGGGGGGGGGAAGGAAAAAACTCCCCGCTACACACAGAGAAGTTCAACTGCAGACAATGAGGTGTTTTTCTCAGGCCGAGCGCGCTTCCTCCTCTTGTTATGCAAGACTTCGTTAAGATCCGGGCAACCGCACGCGCTCATTTTTTGTCGTTTCACATCATTTGTACATGGCCTTCTTACTTTTCTGGCAGGCACGCCAGGTGACCGATCCCAATGCTCTGCAGAAGCCACGCAAGGTGCACTTATGACTGCTACTTGTCTCACCACAGTTGGCTCTCTGCTGTGCACGCAGAAGGCTGGGTCAGAAAATGAAAATTTGGCAATTGGACCGGGGGCATCTCGGGTTTGGTTCCTAAGGCCACAGGGGCAAGATGTGGTCAAATGGGTGTCAATTTGGGTGTCCTTCCTTGGACCCCCCCCCTCCCTCCAGGGCAATAAGCTTTTGCTACATAACTTGAGTACATAACGAGGTGCTCAGATTTTGACGGCCCTGGGAGAAAGCTATAGACACTTCATGTTTAGCTTCACTTCACTACAGTGCTGCGGTTTAGCATCTAGAAAGTATCTAGGCAGGTCCATATCAAATTCGTGACATCCTCCCTTTGAAGGCCGAAGGGGACCCAAAAAGTCATCATCTTTTCATTCCATTTGAGTGGAAGGTCTTCAAGTGAATTTTTTCAGCTAACCCAGGTAGATGCCTGAGATTGAAAAAAAAACCGACGTAGCCTCATATGCACCTAGACTCGTATGCGTGCACACCCAGGCTCATACAGACTCCGGTCACACAGGGGTCGTTTTAGCTTTATGTCAGCAGTGGATATTTCACATCGGCAGAGATCGTGTGCAATTCAACGCCATAAGTTTCTGAACGCCCCCCGCCCCCCCTGTTTGGTTTGTTGGTGGGGAGAGAGGGAGACATATTTTAAATATGTCGTGCTCTTTCACAATGTATGTCCCACTCACTGGAGGCTAGCAATGTTGAACGGCGTTAAATATTTCCCTCATGAGCCTTAAAAAAGGAAATCACATTCAGAATGAAACGTCTCTGTCTCCAGTGCAGCCAAGTGGTGAGATGGAGGAATCCACTCTGTGCACGTCCCCCAGTCATTGGTCGTCGAGATACCAACAGGTCTGACTACATCCAGACCACTGCCGGGGCCGCAGTGGACTGTAGGTGACGAACCCTGGACACGGACTCGCACCCGTGCAGCCAGACGGCCTCCCTCATACGTAGGTAACCAACACTCATTGGGTGGGTTAAGCGCAGTTATGCGCCCTTAAGAACGACGGCTTTAATCCCGTGCACTTTTCGGGGAGTGTACGTCAAAGCCCTGAACGCCAGCAACATGTCAGGAAGCCGCCGGTTTGCCACATGGGCTTCTCCCAGGGTAGAGGGTAGAGCTCGGGTCTGCCACATAAACATGAGCCCCCTGAGCAGCATAGCTACTATATTGATATTCTGTGACCGTCCAGACGACGCAGTCTTGTGTGGCTCGACTGACTGCATGCTCAACGTACTCTCCTCGGCAGCGTAGAAAGCGTTGTAGTTGGCGTATCTCAGACCGCAGTTCAGATACTCCTACAGGCAGACGAGGGAAGAACAAGAAGAAGACGAAGGACCGAACAAGCTGGTGGCAGGGAGCCAAATAGACTTTATATCGAGAAGACAAAGAGAAAGCATACGAGAAAAAGGTAAATCAGTCGTAGTAATAATAACGATGCCGCTTAATCCTGCCAAATCATTGTACGAGATGACTCTTTTCTCCTGCTACAGCCACCAAAATGGGCCACGTCAGAAAGGTTTCCACAATATCATATTTACCTCTCATAACTGTTTCGTTGAAGGAAACAGACGAGATGATTGGTGCGATATGGCTGCCATTGCGCACAATGGCAGCCCCCGGGCTGCACCAGACATCAGCGCTCATTGTCCGGGTGACGTCAGGCGCAACTGAGGCAGCCTCAACGTCTTGATCAAAGTGCATAAGACATAAGACCTAGCGGAAAATGCAAAAGAAGAAGATGCAGTGTTAACAGTCAGGTATTCGCAGCACCTCGGAATTTTGCAGACTGAGCACAATAACCGGTGCAATAGAGACTTGCTCAAAATGCATCATCATCATAGAGTTTTTTGTGCTCCATCGCAGTGCACACCTGAAAATCATCGCTCATATTCATTGGCGCAATGTTCACACTGAAAAAGCACTTTCCACCTTGCTGTACTGGAACGTGTAGGTGTGATACTTTGGCACAATGTTGAGGTTCACTGTTGTGACTGCCCATTTTGAAACAACAGTGCTGAAAAGTGGGCCAGGTGGTGAGGGAGGCTGACCAGAGAGGATGGAATTTTAGCCTTTGGAGCGGAGTTGATGAAATGGACTGAAAATATTCTGGGGGTTTTGACACTCCCCTGGGAGGAGAGGGTGTTGTCCGAGTCATTGCTGAATAAGTACCCACCTCGAGGTATCACTGATCACTTCTGAGCCTTCAGCCTAATTGTTTCGAAGTTTAAAAAGTGTGACAGAAATAAACACACACACACACACACACACACCCTGTGATAACTGTTGAGGAAGAAATAAAGTCATCCTCTGGACTGCACACACAGGGAGAAAGAGAATTTTAAAGCGTCCGATCTGTTTTGACAATCAGCAAAATGTTCTCCCTCGTCTCCCTTATCTTTCCGGGTGAAAAATAAATCGCGGAACAAAGTTTGAGTCAACACTCCATTTCTCGTCTGCGTCGTCCTGAAAGCTGCATCTTTCAGTGAAAGCCATGTCTTCGTAGTACTGAAGGTGAGCACAAAAGTATCGTCAGAAAGTAGCTGGTCCTGAGTATTGCGGGGGGGGGGGATGGGGATGGGGGTACCTTTCAGAAAGAGGGAAAGAGCGAAAGCTCCCATTTATTGATTTCCTGTCTCCATGGCAAGTCAGTTCTAACTCTTGACTCAGGCAGATGAGAAAGCCTGAGATAAGTTGTATTTAGACAAAGTTGCCTCTCTGCCCGGCTTAATTTCATGCGGAACATATTGTTGAAAGCAACCGGACGAGCTGAGCGAGTGAGAAGGCTACGAAGTGGCTGCTTTATCTTCTTTGGGTGACTTTCTCTCCAAGAGACATGGTCACACCAGGGCCTTGGCACTACCCAACCCTTGGTGCACCCACGCACCCACGTGCCAGTATGCACACACGCTCACACATCTGTTGCTCCTTGAACCCTTGGACGTAACTGCTGTTCGATATAGAAATAACTTTTCAAGTCGATTGGTCCAGGTCAGTTTGTGGTGATCAAAGGAAGATGTATTACGACTTTCCCATGGGCGCAGCAGCCTCAGCTGGCGGCGGCGGCAGCTGTGGCTCCGACGAGGAGGAGTTCGACGACACCAGCATCTTCGAGAACAAGGCCGGCCTCTCCGATGACATGCGCTTTTTGGCCTCCATGCCTGAGCTGTGCGACATCACCTTCCTCGTGGGTGAGACCAGAGAGCCAGTGTGCGCAGTCAAGGCCGTATTGGGAGCCAGGAGCAGGTGTGCAGCAGCCAACATGTGCACGTCACGTGAAGTCACTTTCACCACATCATTGTGGTCGTCATCATCATCCTTGCAGGGTATTCCAGAAGTTGGTGTACACCACGCCGAAGGAGCTTCCCAAGGAGAAGGAGACCCCCATGAAGGCCGCCAGCAAGCTGAGGGCATTCATCAAGAGGAGCTCTGAACCCTTGCTGAACATGCAACCTCAACCGGTAGCGTCCTCTTCCAGCTTAATCTTGGCCAAAGTCATTTAGTCCGGACTACGTTAGGTGTCTCTAAAGCTGTTTCTTTTCTGTCCTTTATGTGTGAAGAGGTTCACTTCGAGTTTGTCTACTGTGCAAGAGGTAACTGTGATACGACTGCTTGAAAACCCACATCATCCTGCTTTGCACAGTGTTTGCACACAAATTTGACACTGACAAAAAATTTCATCTCATGCCAGAGCCGATTCCAAAACGTGCACTTCATCACAAGATCTCTGCCACCCTGTTCGATACCTTTTTTTCACCTGACTATAAATTCATTTCCAATAGATCTCTCATTTTGGTGTTTTGATTAGTCCAGAGCTATTTCTCAAGATGTTTGAATTTGACTGAATTTTAATTAATGTTCGTAAAGGACCGACTTTTGATTTTTGCATAACTCTCAACTTTTGCCAGATCATACTCATGACTGACTGCAAGCCTGTTTGCCAAGAGTTGAATGTGTACTGCACTTTAGGTACATGCATGCGAGCCACTGGACAGAATGTCGAGCTATTTCACCAAGACTTTCTCTCACAGCCCTCTTCTGACCACCATCACCAGACACTGATCATTGAAGAGTTCGAGCCTGATGTCTTCAGACAGCTCATTGAGTACATCCACACGGGCTGCGTCACCTTGCAGCCCAGGACGTTGCTAGGCAAGCAAACATCCAATCTGTACCTAGTGTGTAAGGGGCGAGGGACGTATTTAGTGTCCGCACCGCACGAGTGTTAGCTCGTGTAGGGTGACGGCAGCAATGACTTTGAGGGCGATCATGAACATTGCGGACGACCGACCCAGGGGCAGGCAGGTCATGCAGGCGTACACCCACCCACACGCACGCCCACCCATGCTGCTTTATACTTTTGCCACTCCCACCACTCTTAGCAAAGCGGGTCGAGCCCCCTGTAGGTTTCCCTCCAAAAGTCAATTGGACTCGCAACATTGTCACCATTGTAAGGGGTGCTGGACACACAGTCAACCTTACAGTGCTGGGTAAGAGACCTTACAGAGTGAGTCATAAAGAAGAAAAATGCTTCTCCACCCCATCTGATGATCCCTTGCTCCTTTTAGGCGTGATGAATGCTGCTGACTATTATGGCTTGGACGAGCTGAAGAAGGCTTGTGCTGGCTTCATCCAGTGCTGTGTGAACGTGGACACTGTATGCGCGTTGTTGGCCACCGCCGAGAGGTACATCCAGTACAAGTGCACCAAGAGCCTGGTACAGAAGGTGGGTTTGTTGTCCACACTCCACTCCACTCCATCATTCTGTGAGTGTTGAAGATTGGTGTCTGCTCAGGTCCTTGAATTTGTGGATGACCATGGCAACGAGGTCCTGAACTTGGGATCATTTGCACTGCTGCCTCAGCACGTTGTCAGGCTCATCCTTACCAGGGAGGAGCTCAAGGCGGATGAGTTCTCCAAGTTTCAGGTGAGAAAAAGCTGTTGGGATTCAATTAATTGCATGTAAAAGAATGAGTAAAAAAGAAAGTCCTTTGCTCTAGGCTGCCCTGATGTGGAGCAAGAAGTATTGCGACTCCACCAACAGCAGCTTGAATGAGGTCCTAGGCAGCTTCGTAGAACACATCAACTTTCACATGATCCCTGCCAACATACTGATGAAAGAAATCCACCCATTGGGACTGGTGCCATCACGCATCATCATGAAAGCTCTAGCTTACCAGGTAACCGCACTATGATCTGAGAGTTAATCGATTTAATGCAACTTTATCGTAAAAGAAGATAACTTAGCATTCGCCATCATGAGAACAGACACTCTACACAGACCTAGGAAGACATGAAATGAGCATCAGCTAAGAGGGTTGTTTGCCATTGGAAGAAGTGTTTTGTAAAAAGTATCATTTGTTAAGGCTGATCCTGACTCGATTGAGCCCCTTCAGATGTCTTCTCATCAGGCAGGAGGAGTTTCTGTATCTAGAGGAGGAGCGGTGAGTGAGTCAGACAGGACCTGCCAATAATGCAACTTCTTAGTACCAATGTTCCATTGTTCCATTTCAGAGCCGCCCCAGGAGGGGAGGTGACAGCTCCAGGTCCATGTCTGTCCAGTCGTCCAAGGGCCCATTCGGCTCGAGCACAACTCTCTCCTCCTCCAACTCCTCGGCTGGGATTGCCCAGATGGCTGCAGCAGACACATTGTCGGTGGATGCTCACTCCACACACTCGCCTTCACGGTGCTCCTCAGTCAGCCGATACTCTACCTAGGGCCACAGGCGTCACTTGTGTGTTCTCCATGTACATCATGTGTTGGATTCACTCTGTCAGTGCTGTAGAATACGTGGATCGACATTAGACTAGTTCAAAAATGTCACCGATAGCTTTCGGGGTGTTTCAAAATTGGCGTCAGACACTGGAACAGCTGGTGCAAGTGTGACTTTTTGAAAAATGGCCATTTCAAACGCAAAGTTTGACAACTCGCTGTATTTAGTTGGTGCAGTGCGCATGAATTGCGCCATGCCTTTTGACTGGATGGAGTTGGGTAAATAAAATGTTGCCTGTTTTGTGAACAAAAGAGTGGTCACAAAGCTGAAGTGCTCATCACCTTAGTTTTAAAGGAGCTTCATAGCTTTCATCATGAATGAGGTTTGGGATACTGAGTTTGGGGGCTCGGGCTTGACCCGACAGCATCCCTAGGATCCGGATGCCATGGACGACACGGAGTGCATGCACTGCTCAAAGTGCGTGGACGGCGTTCGTCACCCCCAAGCTCGTGGACGACCTGTCCAGAGGTGGGAGACGCAGACAGACACGCAGACGTAGCGTGCGCACCCATCCCCAAGTGCCACACGCCTCAGTAGGACGCTGGCAGCACACACATTTCATACGAGGTTGGGTGACAAATTTCCCGGAGTGTTCTGGCTCGACCTGGGCGTGACTTTTGAGATGTTTTACGCTCATGCTGGTGTCAGGGAACCCCTCCCTTGTCTGGTCTGAACGTCACGCTGAAGTGCGGTGCTACGACAAAGTGCTGTGCTCGGGTAGTTGGAAGGGCTGGTTGGTGTCTTGCTAACACTGTCTGCGAGTAAGCATTTGTATTATTACAATGTATCGTGTGTTACTTTTGGGCCTACCTCAACGTCATGTGCGCCCTAATAAATCGGCAGCCCCATCTATTCACGCCCAATCTTTGTTTCCATAGTACAAAGGTTATATTTCTTGGACGCACAACATCGCATTACGTATGGTAGCATTAAGTAGTACTGTTCAGTATTGTGGTTGCAATTTTACTAATATGACGACCTAAAAAGAGCACAGATCACACACAAACACACGCACAAAGAGACACTCGGCGACACTTTTCTGTGGAGATGCGCACATACAGACGGTCGAATTGGATGGTCTCGCACGAACTCGAGTGTTAACATCTGGTCTATAAATTTTACATAGAAACGTCCTGCTGATTTAATAAGCACACAAACAGCATACATGAGGAAACACTCTGGAAAGTAGACAGTGGAGCTCCGATTTAACAGCCAACAGTACTTGGGAATGGGTGGGAGCCTGGGGGGGCTGAAAATTGGAGCTTCACTGCTGTTGTCACATGTACAGGGTGTGAAGGAAGAATTGCCGGGTGGACCCTTTTGGAAAATTCAAAATGGCCTAAAATGTTCGACTGAAAGAGTTCAAGTACTGTATGACACAAGGTGGGTCACGTTCTGAACCAAACCGTGGATGAGAAGTGTGAGCTTGTCGAACCTGGACAAGTGATGGATGGAGCTGCTGTTTGGCACCCACCACAGCTGGATGTCCCGAAAATGTGGAGCAATGAGAAGAAGCCAATCCTGGGACACAACGACCTGGGTCATTTTGTCCTTGACCAGGTCAACATGACTGCATTCCTGCTCGATGCCATGTCTACACAAACAGCTGCGTGGCTGGTGCCAAACTGAATTCTCCGTTTTTTCCTCTACACCCTGTATTTACGTTACGTACAATCTTCCAGGAGAGACATGCAGTCACTGAATTTCTGGCAATTTTTTTCTTATGGTCAGAGAGGAACTTGTGTCGAAAGACTGGCAAAAGAAATTCTTATTGCGGATATTAATATGTCTGAAAGGAAAGAGCTAAGGGATGTATACTTGAACTAACGTACAGTACGTACACACATTTCATGCGATTTTTTGGTATCTAACTGTCTAGTCCTGTAGTGGATAGTGGAAATCCTAAGACATTCTTGAACACTTGGGCTTTATCATCTCAACCCCGATGCTCCGAAAATGGAATACGTATTCCGACTTTGTGAATGAACAAGTTGAGCAAAAGCATAGATTTTTTTTCATAACCCCATCTTTACCTAACAATACTCCCGGTTGGGTCTGTTTCTTAGTTATTTGACGTTCTGCTTCGACTTCCTCTTTATCAAGGCCAGCGAGATGTTCTGTGTTAAGTATGTAGTTTGCTGTGGGTCGAGCACCATAAAGGTTTAGCTATAATGGGGCGTTTATGATTGAGAGACACTTGATCAGAGCGAGGCATGCCTAATAATAATGATAATTGTAATTATAACCCAGTGGAATTCGGATAACGGGGATCTGAATAAGTGATGTTCCCAGATGATTGCCATCTTCCCCTTGTCACCGATAGTTTGTGTAGCAAAGCACGTGCTTCAAAGGTGGCATGAAATCTAAGTATGATAATTATAGGGTCTGCCAACTTTGGCATTGGTGAAATAAGGTACGCAAAACCCTGAGAGTTTTTCTGGGTTTTGAGGCCAGCATTTTGAAGTCAAACCGAGTCTGCAAGACGTGTGCCCAAAAAAAAGAGAGAGTGCGAGGGTGGCTCCTTGTCCAATAATCAATGATGTGCACACAAGGTTTTGTGCTATGTCTCTTGGTCTGGTCTGATAAGAATAAGAAATGAAGTGACCAAGCAACAGGTAACCCTGGGAAGCCTTCACTTAGCTGGCCGCTTTGTCAGAATGTTCAGCTAAAAGGGATTCTTCCCCTGCCAGAAGTGGCCCCGTTTATCCTGATTCCACTGTAATAATGATGGCAATAATGACAATAATAACACACGGAGAACGTACGCACACTGACGGAGACAGACGCACCGCTGTTAGTGATGACGGCGCAACAGAAACGCTTGCTTTTCTTGTTGATTGTTGCAAAAAAATGCCACAAACTTGGCCCATCTTTTTCTTTTTTGAAGAAGTTTTCCCGAAATTTCGAATCCTCCCTATTATGACTGTCTGCGATTGTACGGGAAGAGCTTAGTGCTATAAAAGGACTGTGTAATTTTAGCATGCTTCTTGTCACTCTCACACTTTAGTTTTGCCCTGTCTTAGATCACTCTCAGTTCGAGAAAGCAGGTCGACTATACTGTAGTGGAAATAATAATGAAGTTTGTCAGTAGAAATGCACACTTTTTTGCTTTATCATTAGAAAAAGTTCAGTTGTCTCACTGATTCATCATGTCTGATCAACAATGCACCATCAGAGAATGAAATGCCGGAATCCGCACCGCTTTGTTGTTGTCTTCGGCCAAGGCCCTGCTGCCGTTTAGTGCTTGTACTCGGGCAGGTAGTAGCCGGACTCTCTGGAATCGGAGCTCAGTCCGCCGCCGCCGCTGCCGCCGCCGCCGCCGCCGCCGCCTCCGCCGCCGCCTCCGCCGCCGCCACCACTCCCGGAGGGATACACGCCACTGCCCCCGCCGGGCGGCACCCCTCCGCCGTAAGATTGGTCAGAGGGCGCCGCCGACCCCTGGTACGAGGACTCGGACTCGCTCATGGGCGGTGACTGCGGCGAGAGCGGCGGGAATCGGAGGGGTGGCGGTGGCGGCGGTCTGTGATGATGCGGCGGTGGTGGCGGCTTGTAACCGCCGGAGCCGCCGCCGCCGCCGCCGCCGCCAGTGCCAGTTCTGCCACCTCCTCCCCCGCCGTCGCCATCGCTGTCGTTGTCGGCCTCGCTCTTGGAATTGACGGCCTCGTCGCTCGTCGACCGTATCAGCTGGGCGCGGAGAAAGTCCTCGCTATAGGGTGAACAATGATAGGAAGCTGCTATTATGAGTGCGCGTTGACTGAGTGAGGGGATCAAGTGAACTCATGCTTTATAGAGAGAGAGATTGAACAATACTTAACGAGGAGTACTAGCAAACGGGTACTCGACTACCTAACCCATCACGCGCACCCACCCGAACACACGCGCACACTCCTACTACATACAGCAGTACATGTACTGTACGCAGGCTTGGCAAAATCAGCTCCTTTTGCTTCGTTGGAAGTGCTGTGTTGTGCGTGATTCACTCTTCTACCTACATGCATACATACGTGAGGTGCATATATAATGAATGGTGTCATATTGGTGCAATGTTGTGCAGGTGCCTCGAACACAATAAGTACCGAAATCCACTGAACGAAACGTGCTGAATAGAGTTTTCGACTTGGCTTTGGTTGAGTGTGGAGTACGTGGAAGAAAGTGCGCAGTGCAAAATGAGCTCGCAAGAAGTCCAGTGCACAGGAGAGGTTTTTTTTTGTGTAGTGGTGTCAACGTCACACTTGAAAGTCCCTCCCCTATGCGTACGACTCCTGCAAGACAACTACATATATGTCTACGGTGCCTGGAATGGTGCCCTTTGCATTTCCATGGAGAGGATGTCTTTCTCCAAGCTTAGTGTGTTGCAAGCCTGACCAACCTTTCAGTCTCTCCTGCCCTCCTACCACCAAACAACCCCTGCGCAACCTGCTGCATGAGGAGCTGCTGCTGCTGCTGCGCCGCGGCAGACGACGCCGCGGACGCCGCCGACGCCGCCGACGCCGAGTTATACCTTTCCACGTCGGACGCGTCGAAGGTGGAGCCCGGCGTGAGAGCACCGGCATCGCCAGGAGAAACGGTGTCCACGCCGCCGTCGGCGAACGGGTTGTCGTCGCCGCCCCCGTACTTGTTGGCGGCTGCGGCGGCGGCTGCGGCGGCCGCCACCACGATGCGCGACGCGGAAGCGGACGAGCCAATGATGCGGTTCCCGCAGCTGTCGAGTCCGCCACCGCTGCTCCCGTGGCGCCGCGGCGGCGGCGGGGAAGAGTTGCGACCGCCGCCACCGCCGCGCCGATGGTGTCGTCGGTGGAGGCTGGACGTGGCGGAACTGGCGGCCGGAGACGCGCCCGTGACGCCCCCGCTTCCTGCTGGTGCGCCCGTGGAAGACCTTCTCGGCGTCGCGCCGCCGGTTCCGCCGGCCCCGCCGGAGCCACCGCCGCCGTGTCCACTACTTGAGGGGGTGCGGCGATGGTGGTAGTGTTGGCCGAGACCGAAAGCTGGATCGTCGCGATCCAGATTGAGATTCCTAATGCAAAAAAAGAAGGAGAAAAGAAGAAAAAACAGTCATTGCTGTGCGTCAACAACAGTGTAGCAGAAGTCGTCTTCTATAGGTACAGACGTACATATGTGACACAGTGCTTATATAAGTACGCACACCTACTGACCTAATGGTACACAGTATGTAGCAGCATACACGTGATAGAACTCGCACGCTGATACAGTGCATACTTAAGGTTGAACGAAAACAGCAAAGAACATGCAGCCTTGCCTACTACATGTTCGTCGTAGAGGTGGATCGAGCTGCTACAATCTCGAGCCCGAGTTTGGTCGAGCTTTGAACATTGCTTGATTGAGCTGACGAAGAAGGACTGAACGTGGCAAAGCTGCAAATGAGCCTCAAACTGCCCCCAATTAAGCAAGCTATGATGAAATTCACAACCCATGTATTACATGACAAATGGGCCGGGCAGCCTTTCTGCATCCTCGAGCTCTTTCCAGCCGGGCCCAAAGCTCGTTCCACCTCTAGTTCATGGTCGTCTGCTACAGCGCACACTCGTTCGAGCTTCTGCGCCACCCGAACGTGGGTGTGGCTGTTGTCGCTACCGTGCGTGTGGCGCGTGAACGCGATCTTCTCTACTCACTTGCTGCTGGTGCTGGTACTGCTGGCCAGAACTTAGCTGTTTGTAAATGCTCTCTAACGAGTCGGACTCATCTGAGTCCTCGGCCCGATCTCGGCCGTAGGACGAAGCGAGTCCTTGTTGCTGGGTCAGTCTGCAAGAGAGAGAAAGCGAGAGAGAGGAGAGAAGTGGGGCATTTTTGGGCTTTTTTTTGCATGTACGCCTTAAAAAAATTGTGCTTGAACAGGAAAAAGTGTGCTTGTATAGCAGAGGATATGGAAAAGAAGATCGATCGAATGCAGGAAGAAGTAGTGTGTCTGACAAGTATGTTAGCTTGAAGTAGTTTAACTATGAGTAGTAGCAGACGTGCATCGTAGGTGATTCTCTTTTTTTTTTAGTTGTGCTCCCAAAAAAAAGACAGTCGGGATCTCCTCTCTCTTTCATTTCTCTTTCTTCTCTATCCCATGGCTTTAGTGGCACATGCAGACAATTCATCACAGGGTGTACCTATGAAATTCACACCTCAGGACGTAATGCAATCGTCTCGGGGGAGTTGAAGCTGTCATGCAGGTCCTGTTTACATTCGCTTAACGTTAGCACATTCCTACTCGTAGTAAAAGAGAAACTTCATGCAGAGTCAAAGCAACTTAAAGTCGTGCTTTCACAAGGACTTTTGAAACACTAACCCAACTCGTTGATTGCAACAGAGTGGCCAACTTTGTTCTTCTCTTTCTGTGAACCACCAACTGGTGGCTCTTTTTCTTCCATGCAGAGACATGAAGAGGAAAAGATTGATCTTTAGTTCACCTGAAGTGTCTCTCCGCCTCCGTCTCCCTGATGTCTTCGGACCCCGAGGGACTCATGTGTCTGGAGCTGTGTTCCAGCTGCCTGATCAAGTCCTCCAAATTGCGGATTCTGCCGGAAGATGAGAGTTGACAAACCTGCAGTCTTTTCTCCTCTTTTTTCGGGTACCTAATGGGGCCTCCGGGGCCGCTGCCGCTACCGCCGTCGTGATCACTCGGTTGTTGCTGTTGCTGCTGCTGCTGAGCGTTGTCCAGCTTCTCTCGCGAGGAGCGCTTCAGCGTGGCGGCCATGGCGGCCACCAGCTCGGCGCTGGGCAAGGTGCCGCCGCCGCCGTAGTCGAGATAGCCCCCGCCGCTCTCGGTAGTAGCCGCGGCAGCCGCGGCGGCCACGGCCGCCGCCGCCATCTGCTTGCGCAACTCCTCGGACAGCGAAGCGGTGCTGCTGCGGTGGGCACCGAAAGACCCGCCGCCGCGGTCGCCGCCGCCGCCACCTGGAGTGTGCGGAGGGTTTTGGCCGCCGCTGCTGGCGTTGGAGCCGCGATGAGAGGTGGCGGCCGCCGTGCGCAGTGCCTCCAAGATGCCTTCATGGTAGCCATTGAGCGACTTGAGCGTGCGCTCCACCTAACAGAGGTCAAAGGGGTGGAGAGTGAGAGCGAAGAAGCTTCATGTGTGGCAACCCTGATCAGATTTACCTCGCCAAGACTTCGTGCGTCATGAGGGATTCCTCCTCCGCCTCCTCCGGATCCTAACTGATTTTGCGACGACGTCGATATCCGGTCCATTCGATCCAACCTGGGACGTACAAGGAGACCCGATTAAGTGAAATTGGAAATCCGGAGGCTCAGGAAATGTATTTACGGAGGAGGATATGAACGTTGCGGTGTTCCTGGGCTAATTCGAGTGAATGCTGAAATCAACCTCCTACCTGCTGAGTCTTTCTGCGTTCTCCTCCAACCATTTCTCCTTCTCTATGGATGACACGTCCAAGGGCCCGTACGGGGGCCCCGGCTTCTTCAGGATGCCTCCACCCTTTTCTGCAATTGGCGCGTGTACACGGCGATAAATAAAAGAATAATGCCAAGAAGGAAGCACAATTCCTACTCGTACCTCCTTGGTAGTTGAGGTCCGCCAGCATGGAGCTCGACCCCATGTGCAGCTGAGACCCATGGTGGTTGCCGCCCAGGCGATTCATGCGCTGCAGGCTGTGATCCCTGAGGATGGAAAGAAGAAGTTCAGCTTCGTGTCCATGGCTGAGCGACGTCGCATAATGTACGACATGACATATGACATACCTATAGGGTCCTCCAGGAAAGCCCCCTCCAGGTCCTCCTCCTGTCGGCACGCCGCCCCCGGGCGGCACGCCGCTCAGGCTGATCTTGCTCCCGTCGTCGAAGGTGTGATCCGGGGTCACGTGCTGAGAGGGATGGGGACTGTTGGGGTGGCTGTAGCCCTTCATCATACGCCTCTTCATGTAGGGGGGCTCGTACTTGGGCAAGGCCGACTTGCGTCTACGGAGACATTGAGAGTGGTAACCCTACTCATGCGTGCACAGCCCGCAGTAGAACAACGAACCCCCCCTCCACCCACCCACCCACACACACACACACACCAAGGTTGCCATTTTGTGATACTAAAGAAGAAAACACAGCATACACGTAAATGCTCACCTATAGCACAGCGCCATCAGTGCAAAGAGAATGAAGACTCCGCCGACTCCGGCCACCAACACGATCACCATGATGATGGTGTCGGAGTCGGACTCCTTGACTACATTGGTTTGGTGCCAAATGGTTACGAAATAACATCATTATTGCATAGTCAGGAGGCGTGCATCAGCGTTACCACACCACAGTTACAGCCAGGGTTGCCAAATGTCATGCCATCCGACGGTTTGATTGTTCCAGCAGCCACGATGGTTGATGAGACATTCAGAGGAAGCAGAGGAAAAGATGGGGAAAGAGAGAAAGAGAGAGAAAAGGCTGGGTTTAGTACGCACATTTGACATTACGTGAAACAGCTGTTAAAAAGATTCTGGAAAAAGATAAGACGTCAAAAAGATCAATTCCACAGGCAGATTTTAAGTACATAGACAAGCAGCCAACTTCAACTAGCACATGATCCTTAGTAAAAAAAAATCGTCTGTTCAGGTCCATTTCTTGTACATCACGAACTCTCTCCAACCCTGGGTGGTTGTCAAAACTTTCAGGAAGCATAAGGAATATTTGATTTTCGGTGTGTGGGCTGAAGGTCACGTTAACTAAGCAGTTATCTGGCCTTTCCGACAAACACGCAGTATCAGAAGGAACGAGGATGCCAAAGCCAGACAGCAGCGGTGATTTTGTCATCCCATTTAATGACTTTCTCGTCTGATTTAATGATTCTCTCACTCAGTTTAGTAATTTTGACACTGACTTAGAAATGTTCTCTTCCAATGTGGTGATTTCCTCACCCCATTTTGTGATTTTCTCCCCCCCCCCCCCATTTGGCGATTCGGTCCCCACGCGCATTTGTCGGTAAGGCTGGACATGGAGGAGGTGTTGGTGAACAGGCCGATGAAGGTGGAGAGGTCGATCTGACGCCGGATGTCGTCACTTCCCAGTCAAAAAAGGCAAATCGTTGGACACTCCCAGCTGCGTCAGCCCGAGTCATTGGGGGTTGGTGTGTCAAAAACAGAGCTTGGTCAGACTCCGACTCGTCCGAGTACAACCCCGGGGCCACAATTAGGTGAGACGACGCCTGACATCTTTGAATGACGAGGGAGGATCACAAGTGAGGGAAAAAGAAAGAAAAAAAAAGGCCAGAGAAGCAGTGACAGAAAATTCAAAACAGTCGACTTTTTTGACACTTTTCAATTTTTTTCGAGCTGAGGGAGAAGGGAGGAAAGTTGCTGTCCATCAAAGAGCCTTTCTGGTTCTCGCCACAATGAAAAGTCCCTCTGGGCATTGAGCCCGACGGAAAATTATGCTGTTCTTTGATACACAAAAAACACACGCACACTGACAAGGTACAGTTAGCTAGACGTTACAAAAAAAAGATGCGCACGAAAAAAAAAAAAAACCAAAAAAATGAACAACCAGAGCTGAGAGAGGCTTCTGGCACGAATCTTCGGGTGCTTTTATCTACAGAGGTGATCAGAATAGTTGCACGAGTGAGGTGGTTTCTTCCAAATGTTGCAGCCCTGAGATGCCTGACAAAACTGCTACTTGGGCAGATATACAAATTGTCATGCTGATGCCTGGAGGAATCAGCACCCAACCTAAGCTAAAATTGACCAAAAACCTAACGTGTGCAACTACGACGACCAGCTCTGCACAAGTGGGTACATATGTAGGTTCCACCTGCCATCACTTATGGGTAGATAGGTAAAGCCACACAACAGCTCAAGAGAGGGCATCCAAAGCCATAATGAGGGCGAAGATGTGACATGTATGCCAACGCTTGAGCTGAGACGTCCTCAGATCACCAGATAAGTGCTTCTTGCTGAGCGTGTCCAGGGTTGCCACATCTGTTCAGACGCAGTCGAGACAGCTTAGGGTGACAGCACAGCACGGGCAATGTCAGATGACCCTGGGAGGCGCAGTCACCCGTGCGTCGGTTAGGTCAGTGCCTGAACCTTCAGCTTTCCGTCAAGATAAATTTTGCAGCAACCCCCCCAACCCCACCCCACCCCAGGACTGATGCAAATTCGCATCTCGCTCTTGCCCTGGGAGACTCCTCTACTTTGGCATCAAATGTTCCGACTTCATGTTGACTATGCACTCAACCTCTTCTACATAAAGGAGGAGGGGTCTTGCAGGACATCTCTCTTTAAGTGCTCGTGGTTTGCCCAACAATCAGCTGATGCAAAGTAAATAGACGTTGTTTGGAAATGTTTAAAGATTTTCACAGCTGTAGAATTTCTACCTAAGTGAATGGCTTGAGTGCCCCTTGCAAGCCAAAGGAGTCCTTGATGACGTCCTGATAAGCAATGTGTCGCCAGATGGTGGCCATAAGGTGTCTCGACTGCATCACTCTTTTTGTACACTGCCCTCATTATGGTGGTCCATATGTGAACATGAATACGCCCAGTACCGGAGATTTCCATGGAGCATACCTCCTAATTAATTACCCTGGGCCCATGAAAAAGGCAAATTATGCCTCATTCTATTGACAAGTTTACTGTCGGGTACCCCAACCAACTCCGCATAGCAGAAGCAGATCTGATGCAGCGTCAAAGTCAGTTGAAGTTGTTGCTGTTCCCCATGAAGACGGCCAAGGTGCGGTATTTGGGTCTGTTCCAATCAGGCCAAACGTTGCTGCATAACAAAGAGGTGTGATTTGCGGAAATCTCTGGTATGGCTTGCCAATCTGTACACACGCCTCGCCTCCCCCAAAATGGTGACGGACGCGATTTTTGCTGCACCTATAGCAGATGGCGCAAATGGCAAATGTGACGAAGATGGCGGCCACTCCCAGGAAGAGCATCACCACCAAGAAGATGGTGTTTTGGGCATCGTGCGGTACAGTGATGTGTTCAGGCTTTTGGGTCGCCGGAGCTGCAATTATGGGTACCCAAAAAGATCTCTTTCACTTCTCTCAGGGGACTCTACTACTGCTGCCTTCTACCTATTCTGTATGGTCAGCAGGAGGAGTTACAGCCAAGTCTGCTAAGAGAATGTGATTTTGCTCTCGTCAGTCATGGTCAAGCACTGCTGTACTTACGTATATAAGTGTTTGAGGGCGTGGATGCAGGCATGTGGGACATGGGCGTGGGCCTCATCTCCGGGGGAGGCGGCGGAGGTGGTGGCCGACCGGGCTGGCCTGGCAGGAAGGGCGGCGGGGGAGGAACAGTCGCCACCTTGGAACAGTCGGGACCCCCGAAGCCCTCGCCGCACACGCAGGTGTTCTTGTTGGAGCAGATCTGTCAGATTGCAACGATTTTACACAAACTGTGCTTGTTGTCATGAATGGGGGACTCATTTACCCCTCTGCCGGAGCACTCGATATTCTGGGAGTCCGCCGGACAGCGGGTGTACGACTTCATGGGACGGAAGCTGATGCACGTCCGGTTGAGACAGATCTGGAAGAAGACAGCGGGCGTCTCACAACGTGTCCGGGTGCTGCCCGGCAAAGTCAACCGTCTTGGCCAAGTCTACAGCTCACCATCTCGTCCCCGCACTTGGTCCCGTCCGCGACCATGCCTGGATCCTCCCCTCCCGTCTCCGGGCTGAACATGGCGCTCGTCACCTTGCACTGTACCTCCTGCCCGTTCACCGTCTGCGTGTGGCTGGAGTACGTCGTACTCTGAGGCACCCTCGGCTTCTGGTTGCCGCCCTGGCAGTGCAAGGTTCCGCACTCAATATTCCTGCCGGAAATCACGCGCGTCAAGAACAAACTCAGGACTCACTTTCTCTGGTAATCCGACAAACTCCAATAACTTATCCTCATCCTGGGGGGGTTGACAAATTATCCCACTCCGTGGGTTAGTAGAGTAAAATCGGTCATTCTCTTTTTGTCAGGCCAACGAGCTCAACTTTCTTTGAGCCCGCTCCATCACCATCACATTGTCCAGCAAGTTCTGCACTGCACTAAAAAGGTAAGTTAAATACAGTCGAATCTCGATTGTTGAGATGTCGTCGGTACCACAGTGAGCGTGGTGTAAAACATTTACAGTGAGAACAAAAGAAGTGCAAAAGATGGCAAACAAATTTGACGGTGGGGTTTGCTTCCAGTGACCGGCAAAGTGAAGGCTTTTGGACTGAGCTGAAGTTGTTGGAGAGTTTCCTGCAGCAAAGCCACGCAATGATTTTTGCATGCAGTTCTGCTATTCGCAATGATCTACGAGATGACTGAGAAGATTTGCTGTTTGGGGCTGCCATCTAAAGCTCATATTCGCTTGTCTATCTATTTATCTCTTGTCTATCCATCATTGCAGATGTCTTCCTAGAAGAAGACCCATGACGAGTTTCTCGTGCCAGCGTTGCCAGATTCTGTGGCACAACAAGGGAGAGGAAATCCTCCAGGGTTTGATCACTCAAAGCCACCACCCCCGGGTTCCAGGGACAGCCCCGGACACCCACTCGAGCAAGGCCAGCCAAGTTCACTCACTCTCTCTCGCATGGCTTGAACTGCCCACTACTGTATCTGGTCCTGGTGCTCCCACAGTTGCCGCTGAGCGACCCGCCGGTGTTGAACTGTCTGAAGCAGGCCGAATCTGCCCGGGTGGACTCCCGACCCCAGATCGAGGCACATTGGTCATCCATGGAAGGACATCGCCCATTGAAGCAGTAACCCTGTGAAGAAGGTCAACAACGTCAGCACGGTTGCTCACTTTTCTGCCCAGAGATGCCTCATCGTCAAATGGTGCAGAATAGTGTGTATATATATATATATATATATATATTATTAACGACCGGGTGCGACGGCCGAACGTTCGACGGATTTTGAAGCTTGGCCCGTGGCCGATCCGGCCCATTTTACTGCGTTGCAAACCTGCCCAGGCTTCTTGGCAGCCTGTCAGAATAAGACCGAGTGAAATCGACCGATGAACAAGCGAAATGGAGGCCAAAAGGCAGTTCGCGTCTGTTCCCGTTGTGTGTGTGTGTGTGTGTGGGGGGGGGGGGGGGCCGAGGGCGGACCCGAGCTCGTTGGCCGCCAAACGGCCCGCCACTTGTGCGCAGTTAATTTACGTTAACCCCGGCGTCTGCAGAAAAATTTTAACTTTG
>JAAUXU010106602.1_pt1 | contig 19687 bp, 18 predicted proteins | sample 7278151 | NCBI WGS metagenome assembly JAAUXU01 (sample SAMN14350113, study PRJNA611818) | marine sediment metagenome | isolation source: surface marine sediment (1.8m) | place: French Polynesia: Moorea | collected 2018-08 | reverse complement strand
GGGGTAAAAAGCTATATGCGACTTATTACTCCTCTGTGGCCCAGTAATTTCCTCTTTTTCTTGTTTAAAAGTTGCACTCGGTTAGACATTGTCGTTGTGTACATGCTATGCACTGGGGGGGGGGGGGGGGGAGGGGGTTAACATGAAATTGCGCAAACAGACCAGGAAACGGTACAGAAAACAAACCAAGTTGACTCCAAAAATAACAAACAGTAGTTTTCACTGAGAGTTAATGGTTCTAACGACAAATCGCGACAGTGAAAATCATCCAAAGCTTCCTCACAACTGCGCAATGTGTGCCTAAAAATCACACATCAGTGTACGACTTGATGCGGACATACACACACCTAGTAGAAATCTTGGCTTGTTCTTAATGTCTGGTGCGGATGATGCACATTGCTACACTAGCAGTGCAGTAGTGCCTCCTAAACATAAGCACTATTGTACACATGACGCGTTGCCTCTTTTACCCCCATAAGTTGTGTAGGGAGAGTTGCACATGTACTTACAAACATGTGCTCAGGCACAACGCACCCAACCACGATTCTCACTAGCTCTCAATATGCACATGTATGTGCATGCATATGAACGCAGAACTTACTGTCCATACGTAACAATTCTTTCACGTCCAGCGACATATTAATGTCTTCTCGTATACAGGCCAAGTCCCCGTTAGAGGCATCTCTTAAAGACGTTAAAGCTGCGCCTCATACCAAAAATTGTCAAGCCCATTTGACTTTATTGAGACCGAGGGACTTGATTTTTCTGCCCGGAGCGATGCACTCGCGCCAACTTGCGCTGCAGTTCAGCACTTATTTCAGGACTCGCACAAACTGCATTCGGTTGACATTGCCACGTCATAAGTTGTGCATATTGTGTCCTACCCAATTTGGCTCTGACCACTTCTCGTCATGTTTTCTAACACTTTCGGGGAGAACGGTGTGAAGATGTCCTTGAAAGGCTTCAATTGCTCTTAGTAAAAGGGCGTAGTACTATTATGGACATTAAAGTGCCTGAGCCACCCAAACACACAATGCGCATGCTGCATTGGTCCAGGGCTTACATAATCGTTCCAGAGCGAGGCCATCTGCCAACGTTTGCTGAGAATAAGCGGTCATTAATAAATGTGCTTGAATGAAAAGCTATTTGCTCAAAGTGGTTGGAATTGCCTCTTTGCTTTGGGTGACAAGGAAGATAATTTGCCATCACTGGATGCGTCGATGACTGGATGCAAATCGTCTCGTGGCAGTTGCAATTCGTGGGTAGCTCAGTTAGAAGTGCAGCGGTAGGAAAGATGTCCTGCGGCGTGTCTACTTGCGCTTGGCGCCCCGTGTCTTCAAGCTGCACACTCCAACGCGCTGGAAAAGTACTACGACGGTAATCACTAGATGCCCTTGGGTATAACTAACAGCTCCAAAATGCGTACCCATTGGCTTCAATTATCATAATTTCAATTATTATAATAATAAAAATAAGTGTGTGAATGATCGACGAAATGTTAACGTTGTTGCAATTGCAACAATTCTTAGCACTCTTGGGCAGGAAGAATTCTTTTAAATTCGCCAAACCTCTCAGATTAGATAGAGCTGTCGCTTGTGGTAGTGCTGGAAGGGTTTTTGTTCCACCAGGGGATGAAGACTCCGAAAGAATTTCTGGAAAGATTCACTCTGTCCTGTTTCCACAGTTTCCAAAGTGATACCTCACATAAGCTTCCTCGTAATCCCATCTCCACTAGAAAGCTGGGCAAGTAGCTAATAACTGAAGGTAATATATTTATTTGCACAACAGAGTCCTAAAATTAAGCTACTCTTGCCGTTCATGCACATCTTGATACGCCCTTTTCCGGGGGACGGGCGTAGAGGACCGATGCATAAAACATGATGAGCAGCATTTTCTTCCTATTCCCTTTCAATAGTACCTGCCGAAGCGAAGAGATGCGGGACACGCGATTTCAGGGAGCGCTCGTTTCAACGACATTTGAAGAGAAAGGATTACCGCACTCCTCTGTCATTACGAGGGAAAAGTGTAGAGTATTTCTACTGTGCTTTAACACAATCATAGCTAATGAGGATGGCTGGGGAAAATTCAATACATGGGAGGTAGAAAGAGAGATGGGGGATGCAGGAAAGAGAGAAAAAGTGGTGGCTGCTGTCACTGCCTGACTCACCGATCGAGGAGGAGAGAATTAGTCCGTGCATTAAGTACTGAATTACCCTGTGGGACGTACGTCAGGGGTGATTTTTGCTCATACCCGAGGCAACGACGTAGATCGATCTGATAGAAAACTTTACTCTGTGTGTCTTTACGTTTGTTGTCCTGGACTGCGTCGGACGGGAAACGAAGGGTCCTGTAATGGTTCATACGATCTTCGACCCCTCCATCCTAATATTGGGATTGCGTGGTGGCATTCTGCGGGGTCTCCAGAGGTCCCGCAGCAATGGCCTTTAGGATCTCTTTTCTCCGGTACGTACTGTATTGGTAATCTGATAAATAAAAGAGTACTACACCTACATAGCATACTGTGTGACATGCGGTACAGTTAGTAGAAGCGAATAAAGATGCATAGCTGTGCACCATGAATGAAGCAATCTCCTTTCAATCATCCTTAAGGGCAGAATATACACTATACTGAACTGTGCCTACATATTCTATAAGTATAAAGTACATACTGTATAACAAAATACCAAGTAGGTGAACTATCGAGCACACCACATATGCATTCACACACACACACACACACTATTCTCCTTGTATTAGAATTCTGCAGGAATAATTGATAAGGAACAAGGAGGAGGACTCCTCCCTGCCAATTTCCAGTGGCATCGGCGGAAAAGGCGGCGGCGACATGCAATGTATGCGAGAATGGATGGTTGGATGTGGCTCGATTGGTTTCTACTAATTGGCGGGAGAAAAAAATATAATATTTCTGCTCATAAGGGGGAACTGAGGGAGAGAGAAAGAACTCCGTTTAGTTTCGCAACGAAACTTGGTTCAGTAACGACGTCACGTGCAGTATGTGTACATCGTACCCTATGAACGTGCTGGCACAAAGAGTTCCGGCTCATACATCGCACTGAAGGATATGTTACTGTAGCATCTACCAATGCAGAACGTATGTTCCATTATTTTCCATGTGTGGATGGAAAGCTACGGTTTGCAGCGCTAAGGCGCCGGGGTCTGGATCTGTCTCGGGTTGCCTTCACTGGCTGTTTCCCACTTGCGCACGCTCGTACAACTCATCTTCATCTCAACGACGACATAGTACACACTTAAAGTACACGTAGGCGTACGTACTTATTGTGCGAGTTTGATGGTGACGAGATAAAAGGACGAATTGCACACAGGAAGAGTCCATTCGACACAATGTACGTACTTGGCAACCTTAGGAGACGTCGTGAAGGCTTCAGCATGCTTGTGTGCTTGCCTCTGCATTAATAATAAGGACTAGTGTTCGTTATACGTTCTCCTCGTAACACGACTGACTGAGAAATACTGCGCCGTGCCGCGCATACGAAAAAGTAAAAAGTGAAGTGGGTGTTAAATAGCCAGCAGAAAACGGATTGTAATGATCGCTGCATACCAATTATGAGCTGCAGCAACTGCTGTAACGGTTCTTGCTCTAACTTGCATCAGCACCACGGTTTTGGAGCAAATCATCACGACCATGCACGCATGTCACACGTGGTGAAGTACTCTCATGCAAAAATGGAGATAGTCTGCTGAAGAACTTAAGATGGCACCTGAAGGTAGGTGCCAACGTAGCACATCAGTACAGCGTCTTAAATGTCTTCTTCCAATTCCAAATGTCAACGGTACGCTGGCATTCAAATTTTCGTGCAAGAGTGTCGTACACGTACCGACGTACCTAGGGACAAATTTGTAAAATAAAGCAAATTTGGTAGTGGCCTTCATACCCCCTTTCTTGGTTGTTTATTTTTTTCCGTTGGTCACCTGCCCTGGTGAGTACTCAAACACTTTCCTGCCTTTGTACTCCCTTCATGCTCACAGGAATGGTGTCTGATAGACAGTACTCAAAAATGCGACAAGTACTTCTTAATACTTAGCGGGCTTGAAAGGCTATGCATGCTGCCAGTAGCGTGGAATCGGTCTATCTCAAGTGCGGTCTACAGCCCACTTCTCGGAGTGAGATATTTTATTATTTATTAATGTCTGATTGACGGTTGATAATGCTGAGAATTCCTTGCCGCTATCATACATCTATTCCGCAGGAGTAATCACTTAACGCGCCTCACTGCAGTGTGCCATTAAACTAACTATGTGTCATTAGCAGAAAAAAATCTATACTACAAACACAGACCGTGAGCGTTAACTAGTGCAAAAAGCAACTGTATGTACACAAGAACACTTTGGCATGTTCGAAAACAATTATATTTACAACGTAAAAGTCTATGAAGAGGGAAGTTCTCTTTCTTGCTTTTTTAATATCGTAGCAGTAGAAGCATATATAATGTTAACACTGGACTGTTGTAGTAAATATGCAGTAATACATACTATGTAGTACGTAGCGTGTGGTGTGCGCATATACCATACATCGAATTCGTTTTGGTCTTGAACACAATGTGATCTTTTTTTTTCACCGCAGCCACCGCAGCTGGACAGTTGTTAGGCGGAGGCCTTAAGGACTTGTGAAAAAGAATCAATTTCTTGCTCACCAGGATATTCGCAGGTTCTGTTCACCAGGATATTGATTAAAATCGTTCTAGAACAATGTATCTGGCTTCAAATGGGGAGCATAGGAGCTTGCATGAGAGGAAAAACATTCTGCTATGACTTTAAACAATCTACGAAACAATTACCCGATTTTGAAGGTTTAACAAATAGTGGTGGCATAGGAATCGGAAGTTTCTTTCCACTAGTTAACTTTCGCAATAAGAGGATACTTTTGCCAAGGAAGGAGAAATTTCTGTAGTAATGTAGGAACAAATGTTACTGGGCACGACGCAAACTGAGGAACTAGGGACCACATAGTACTTGTAATTGTACAGATACGCAGTAATAGTAGCAGCGGTGTAGTGCTATAGTAGTAATAATACGAAAACTTTTTCACTCAACCTCCTCAATTGTCTTTTTTCTCACTCTGTTGAAACGTGTCCATAATGTGTGTATGTGTGTGAAGATGTGCGCGAGAGGACGCTTTTTAAACTCTATTGCGTACATCACTGTTATCTTACGTAGGAACATTGCTTTTTTTCTATCATCACCACAGTAGTGGAGACAGTAAGAGATTCGACCATATTATGCACCAATGTCAATATAACACACAATTCGTCATCACAATGCGAGGTGTGAGCTTCTCTTCGCTTGGCGGACGCGGTTAAAAGGAATAGAAATGGCGCGAGTGTTAAATTATGTAATAGGAACATACATAGTGCGTGTATGTGTTGTGAACAGAAGGACTGTGTCCTCCAGCAGCTCCTTCATCTCCGTTAGGATATGGCTAGTGTCTGGTGATGCGAAGAGGAGGAGGCGTCGTCTTTTGATATGCTATCCGAATGCTCTGAGCCATTCAGCGAGGAGGACGACGGCGGGGGATGGCCGAGGACGCCGTTCATGGTGGGCGGCTGCGGGGGTCCGCTCGGCAACGCGCCGTCTACTTGTTGCAGGCTCTCAGAGCCGAGCGGAGGCTGCTGCTGTTGCTGCAGATGCGGCGGTGGCTGTTGTTGGTGGAAATGCGTCGACGGAGGAAACGAAGCCCCGCCGCCGCATATCGAATCCAGTGAGGACTGCGGGGTGGGAATGCCGGGTGAGAATTGGTGAGGCGAATGCATGCCGCTATTGAACTCGGCGGCCGCGTACTTGATCTGCTGTTTGATGCTGCTGATGTCGTCCTCGTCGTCGGGTCCACCGCTTCCTCCACCGCTTCCCGGAGGAGTTCCTCCGGCGCTCCCACTCTGATGGCTCTGTCTCACGTGACTGAGCATGGAGGACTTGAAGGCGAACTTTCTTCCACAGTGCTGACATGGATACGGCTTTTCCTTCGTGTGCGTCTTCAGATGTGCGTCTAGGTTTCCCTTCTGAGTGAATCGCTTGTCGCAATAGGAACATGGGTAGGGTCGCTCACCCGTGTGCAGGCGCATGTGCGTTATGAGGTTGCACTTTTGCGAGAAGCGCTTCTCGCACACCTCGCACGAGTAGGGCCTGTGGGAGCGCAAATGCTCCTCCAGAGAGCTTCTCTCTTCAAAATTTACCTCGCAGAGTGCGCACGAGAGCTGCTGGTGCTGCGGCTGGTGCTGGTGCTGCTGTTCGGAATCGCCGCCGCCTTTGTCTGGTGGACGGTCACTACCTAAAAAATGACTCCCTGTGATAGATGACGATGAAGAAGAGGACGGTGTCGCCGTCGTTGGAACTGTAGGTGTCGAAGAGGTCGTTGTAAGTTGGACTGGCTCATCCGATGGAGGCGGTTGCTGTGGTGGCGGCGGTTGCGTATTCGGCGAGTACATGGGATAGTGTGGATGATTAGGACTGCCCATAGACGAGGGTGGATGCTGCTGTTGTGGAGATGGGACATCGTAATGTTGCTGCTGCATTCCTGGCGACGGGACGTGACCCTGGAGGAACTGATCGCCCGAGTAAGGCGGGTAGAATCTTTGGTTGAAGCCGCCGCTCATGCCGCTGCTGAACTGTGGCCCCCCGCCAGACATCATCAAGTTGGAATGTTCGGAGAAGGGAGGTTGATGCATAGGTAAACTTGGGGATGCCTCCGGAGGAGACTGTTGCTGGTGATCAGGAGGAGGCACCATCATCCTGGGCGGCATGTGGTGATCCAGAGGGGACGGCTGCTGTGGAGCAGACGGTGGTGCGGCCGCTTGCTGCTGTTGCTGCTGTGCGACGGCCGCCGTCGCCGCCGGAGGATTGTTCTTTTCGCATTTTCTCAAGTGCACCTGTAGCACGTTGGGTAGCATAAAACCCTTTCCGCAATTGTGGCAGATGTATGGACGTTCGCCGTTGTGGGACTTGCGGTGGACTCGCACGTACCAGGCAGTAGAAAAGCGCTTCTGACAGATTTCGCACGTATAGCGCTTTTTGTTGGCATTAGCATTCTTTGCCTTTCCCCCGCCGGGAGTCACAGAAGGAGGGGGTCCACCGGTGCTTGCACCACCATCCAAGGATGTCACTGCGGCAACTGGGTCCATCAGGGTGCCCGCGGACGACAACGGAGCGCGTGGTCGACCTGGACCGCGCTTTTTACCCCCTCCGGCTCCACCCATGGGCGAGTTCGGCATCATCTCCATGTCCAGAGACGATGGCGGTGGCGGCGGATACGGACTGCCCGTTCCGCCTCCGGAAGCGAAGGGACTTCCCATTGGAGGTGGAGGTGGTGTAAGACTGGCCTGACCTGGTGGAGAGCCGTTTGGTTTAGGCATTCGCGGTCTACCCGGGCCTCGTCTGTCTGGGCGCGGTCGAGTTCCCCGAAGAGCCCATGGACCCGGAGCCTGCATACCCCCTGGGCCTCCAGGTATTCTAAAGCCGGGTACTTCAGATGGTGACGGCACCCTTTGGCCGCCCGGTGCGCCCAGAGACGGCCACCATTGTGTCGCCATTTCCATGCCGCCACCGCCGCCACCGGGCATTTGCCCGGGGAAAGATTCCCCCCCTGGAGTCAGTCCAACGGCGTCGCCCTGTTGGTGGATTGGAAGATACATGCCGGCGCTGCCATAATTGTAGGACGACCACATTTGCTGGGAAGCATCACCGCCAACCCCCGGATATCCCATGTGCATAGGAAACTGCTGCATGGCACTCCCTGAAAGAAATCAAAGAGAAAATTTTTAAAAACGCCACGTTACCAACTGTTCACCTCAGTAGAAAGTCTGCTTTGTCATGCAGACAAATTTGTGAGGAGAATCTTCTCCAACGACTCCCAAGAGAAGACAGAGAAGTTCTTTAAAATCTACGGGACGTTGCCTCTGGCACTTTTTGCTGTATTCTCCTACTCTTGGTGTGCATCCACGTACTAGACTTACATCTGGGCATTAAACGGACGAAACACAACCGACACGAAAGACTCTGATCACAGTAGGAACAACGTGTAATTTTTTACACTGGTGCAAGTCCTCCTAATGAAGAACCGTTACGTGTGGACACGATCTCACCTAAGACCCATGTGTAGGGACAGCCCTCGAGTCCACAGCTGCAATAATGACTGAGGTAGTTTCCGCCGCCGCCGCCGCTACTCATGCCCACATGTGTTCTCCACCTCCCGACACACCGGCGACTGCGCAGATGCCATCTCAGCATCCAACTTTCTTTCGTTCGTTCGTTCGTTCTTTCTCCAGCCGGAAAGGTGAGAGAGCTAAAGGGGCTTACGAGAGGTACATTGCCAATGGTGGTGGTGACAGCCAACGCTCCACGGACGAGCGTGCAGCATGTTTTGAGAGCGCATGCAACGAGCGCGCTACAAAAGAGGATCAGAGACGAGGACCACGCGGACTGATCCAGCTGCCGACATTAGTGAAAGGCTTCTTTTTATGTCTTTTTGCTCTTGCTCTCACTCTCTCTCTCTCTCGTTCTCTCTCGCCAGTTTACGTCCAGCTTTTCGGCTTACGTCCGTACGTACACGGCATGTCAAGCGTGGCCTCATGCTGGAATCGACTTCACACTGACTACGTACTTGCTCACTGGAAGTCACGGAGACTTCTCAGCCGCTACCGCTGAGGCAACAGACATTCCATACATGGGTTCCTGCTAGTACTGGATCGTGCACTGTGGTCGCCTGACCCTCGTTGCCGCAAGATGGCGGCAGAAAAATTTTCATCTGCCCAACCGTCGCCATAGCATTTTTAATTGTCACATTTGCTGCAGTCCTCTGCTGGCAAGGCACACCAAGCGAAGAAAGCACGTGCACCCCTGCTATCTTTCCCTTTGAACATTTCCAAGGCTTATTTATATGTAGCACTTTACACTATGTGCCACACACCGAGTAGGCCAGTACAGAAAAAAACCCAACACCAGGTAAATTAATGCGCATTCGAGTAGCATTTCCCTGACCTTTAGGTCCCGCTTTCACTTTGTATCATACATCCTGTACGTCGACACTACCGACTGCACGTGACAAAAAAGGGGTCCGACCAATGCGGTGACTTAAACTGTTTCTTTCTTCTTCTTCAAAATGTTAATAGTCGCTCATTGCAAGTACAGCTAACGACTCGAGGAGAATAATTACTTGCGGTTGCAAGATATATACGTGGCTGGAACATTGTGCTCGCAGTAGTAGAAAAAAAAAAAGATTTATGACCCCTCACGTGTGCTGATCATATCTTTTCTGGCACGAACAGGGTGTTTTTACTGAGAGACAAAAATGAGAGACTCATATTGCAGTATTGCTTTCTTTTGCATTATTTGCTTGAGATTACATCTCCCACACACGATTACTGTATTTTGTGTACTACTTGGCACTTGTTTACTTCACCGCGAAGTGCGTACGTACCCTGTGCCACAGCCAAATCAATCAGTTCAAAAACGCACCATGGTGGTGAGGAACTTGAAATTTCAATGACGTTCGGTGGGAAAGGAACGTACGTATAACCCTTTTCCACAACATAGAGAAAACTTCGCTCACAAAGTGTCACCATGTAATGCCAGAATGCGCCCAAAGAGGCCAATCACCCTCTGAACGCATTCAGCAAGTAGACTGCACCACGTTGCTCATGTGCACTAGGGCAAAGGGGGGGAATCTCAGCACGCCATGCCAGCAACTTTCTGCCAGTACTACAGTTCAGAGGGGGAAAAGTGGGGCCTGAGAGATAGTCCAACGTCTTTTAGCGAAAAATTCCACCCCTTCTGGCACAGGAAGTCTTGTACCAAGGCCACACACGCACTACCTACCAGGCCATCTTGCTCTACCTTGTGACGAGTCCAGTGACAATCCAGTCAAGCGACCCTTTGACTCTGATAGCCCCTGCCACAGAAGCTGAAGGATGACCTGTCTTTGGATGCATTTTGGCATAGTGACACTTCGTGAGCTAAGTTTTCTCTGTATCAAGGTTATTTGTACTTTTCCTTTTTACTAAATGTCACCGAAATGTTAAGCCCCCGAGCACAATGGTGCGTTTTTCGATTTCGCTGTCGCACCCGGTACATGCGAGGGTTGCTTTCTTTCGAATTCCTTTCATGTGCCTCTCAGGATTGTTCTAATAAAAAAATCACATTGTTTTAACACCCATTAGTCTTCCTATCAGCACACTGAGACGTGTAAATATAGGCAGATTCAGTTACTGTGAATACGAGCTAATTGCTAAAGAGAAAGTCCCCCAAAGATCTTTATCTTAATAACACTGTCCATGTTAACTGTCGATGCACAGACAGGCGTTCAGTCCTCATGATCGTGACAGCGAGGTATTACTGATTACTCACCCTGCATGTGCATAAACTCTTCTTCTTGATTAGGCATCAGGTTCTTTGAATAATGTTGTTCATCCTTAACGTCCAAGTCGCCCGGTACTTCCGATGGCAGCCTCCGATTCGCTTCTCCTCCGAGTGACCCTCCAGTTGGAGGTCCCGAGGCCAGGTCCTTCAATCGGTCTAACGCACTGCGCTCATGGTTGAACTGCTGCGCTTCATTAGGCGGTGGTTTGCTCCCCTCGTCGTCATCGCTACCAGACTTTTTCACGATGGGGGGAAGAGAAGGGTCATGGTTGCTATCACGAGTGCACTGGGAATTATTATCACTGAGACCGGAGTCGATTTGGCCTCTGGACTCGAGGTCACCGGGTTGAGGTTGCCGCAGGTGTCGCTGCTTCAACAGGTACATGTCCGTCGGCGGCGAGGTGCCGTCGAAATCGCCGCCATCGCCGCCGCCAAACTGGGAAAAGTCTTGCGCCGTCGGAGCGTTATAGGGAGATTCCTCCTTGAGATCACCATCCGGACCAATCACTGCTCTGCCACCAGGAGACCCACCGCCGCCTGGTGTGGTCTGTGGTAAGAAGCCGGGTTGCTGGGGTCCAAAGTGCATGGGAGGCACTCTAGCCGCGCTATCCTGGGGAGAATGACCGGGAAAGTATCCACCGCCACCTCCTCCGTGGAATCCCGGTTGGAACTGACCGTACGGCTGTCCGTTTCCAGGCGGCCCGGGGGCGAAGGGCGAGCCTCCGCCACCCCCGCCGCCACCGGCGCCGCCCCCACCCCCGGATCCACCACCGCCGCCGCCGCCGCCGCCGCCGCCGCCGCCGCCACCACCACCGCCGCCGCCGCCGCCATTATATCCGGAAGGTGATTGCGCCGGCGGTTGTTGCGACTCATATGGAGACGGCGATGACTGTGGGCCACCGAGATTATTGTAGCAACTTGGGGACATTGGCTGCTGCTGAAATTGTTGCGGCATGAACTGTTGCTGCTGGTGCCCGTAGTACCCTTGTTGCGGGCCATAGTTGATGTTGTGGTTCATTCTGAGCTCCGAGGCGACACCTTCGATCGTCGTTGTTCTCCGCCAGTGGAGTCAGGCATAACATCGATCTCGGGCGAAAAAATCAAGCTGAAGTTGATGGCAAGAACAGGTAATGGGCGGCAACGTCCAAGGTACCAGGGTGCATCTGCAAGACGAGACAAGCAATCAGAATGATTCCACTGCATTACATAATGATAATAATACGAGTAATGATGACAGCGATCACAACAAGTTGCACAAACGTACGATTCGAGGCACTGGAATGATCGGCGATAGATAGCCTTGTTCACAACCACGACGACGACACTGTCAGCTGCATACACTCACTTCCTTGCTCTCAGGTAGCCAAAGAAGACACAACACGTGTGTTGTAGCTTATTGCACTGAAACAACCGCCTCCGCCTCTCTTCTGCCGCTTCTAACGTGACATCCCGAAGTATGAAAGAGCACTACTTTGAGCGACAGACATACAGAGAGAAAGCGCAAGAAGTATCACTCTTCTTCTACTACTACTAGCACGTACTATGCATACATGTGTGTACTTAGGAAGTGGTGCTAGGCGTGTGAAAGAGCGCGGAGAATGGATTAGATCGCACAGCTAAGCGTATCTCTCTCTCCCTCTCCTTCCCCCTCTTTCTCAATCTCTCATTTCATCTTTCCTTTTCCACCTACTACCGTATACACAACTCGTACAACACCTTCATATACGATAGGTACTGAAGGTAGTCCAGTGGCAAGCTCCATCATATGCAAAAAGCTTTTTTGTTTGAATAGACTTTCCCCTGCATAGCAGCAGCTCAAGCGCAACATAAAGCTTATTCATAGGTACGAGAGGCTAAATGATGCTTTCAGGAACAGTGACATTGTCAGACACGACAGTAAATTTTGAGTTAGGATTACAGACCGCAATACGAGTGAAAGCAGTCACATTCTCAATGTGACGCGCATCTTGGGCATCCTTTGTGTACTTATTTTCCCCTGTAACGATAACGTGAACACGTCTCTGGCTCAAGGAAGACGTAGCAGGCACAAAGTTCCTGCCCCCCCTTTCCACTTAAGTTTCCGACATGCACTATAACTGTATAAAGCACTTTAAACGACTTTACGCAGGGAGAAAAAGGCCAGGCGACTTAAACGTGCTAAATATCTCCTTTATGGCGCAACTTCACCCCTCCCTTTGACAACTTCTCTCCAGAGTCGTCCATGCCGAGAGTCCAGCAGAAAGCATACGTCCCCGAATGAGAGGGTTGTCCCCAGCTCTCTCGACTACACCTGTTCAGCCAAGGAGAAGGGGGGGGGGTAAATCAGGGTGCAACGAGAGGGGAGGAGGGTGGCTTCGTCGAGGGCAGAGGCATTTCAATGGGAGGAGGCGCTCTAAATTCGCGAGGGTTTTACCCCCCGCAGATGTCCGGGGGGAGCACTAGAAAGAAATCCCCCCGCCTGTAGACATAACTCTTGCCCGCGATTGCCACGCTCGCGCACACGCAGACCAGAGCGGAGCAGAACAACGTGGGCACCGCACCCTGAATCTCCCTGGCACGCCAAGCCGGCACAAGAGGGTTGTAAGTGAAGTCGTCATTAGCTTGATATTTATGAAAATGAATGCCGCCACCATCTCGCTGCCGTCGTTCCTCTCTGGGGATGGCAAACTTCTCATGCACCTTTTCTTGCGCCCGAGCGGATGCCTCGAATCGCTCACTAATTGATCGGCCAGACAGCGGGCGAAATTTCTTTCTGCTTCACCCTTTCTCTTTTTCCTGGCAAATTCTCGTTTTTCGACTGTCTCGCGCCTTCTCCCCCTCGTTGCCGACCTCCCCCGTGTTAGCGGCGTCGACCGGCCATGGAGAACTATTTCTTTTTTTGCTAATGTGACACGCACAGAGTTAATTTGGTGGACTGCAGTGACACAACGAGAGATATCCAAGACGTTACCGCCTACTACATCCTTCTGTCAAATAAGTTACGCCATGGACATCCTAGCGCGCCGTTTACTCCATCAAGAGGTAGAAGTTGGGGGATTATGAATGCAGCATCAGGGGAGAGTGCGCGCTCGCTTACGTGCTGGTGTCGCACACTGGAAAAGTTACGAAAGCGGACAATTTTTGGCACGACAGCGATTTAGGAATTATCATTTCTACGTATTAAGAGAAGCTGCTGCCGGGCTTGAAGTCGGAGAATGCTTTTAGCCGCGATAGAGCTTTGCCGCTGTTGCAAAGATGGATGAGGGAAAAAGTGACTCCTCTCTCCTCCGACGCCTCCTTTCCTTCCCTTTCTTAACGTTTTCATTCTTTTCCGTCGCTCTCCCCAAGCACATTTTTTGCACCACGGCCATGCCTCCAGATGTATCCCTCAAGTCGGCTACGAAGTACGCGAGTATAACCAAATATACATAAGTATTATGAGAAAAACATGAGTTGTAATGTTCCAACCTACAAATGCACACTTGCATGCACGTGTGACAGAGAGAGAGAGAGAGAAAGTCGAAGCATTTTGTCTGTGCTTCATCGTTAGGCAATATAGCAGGAAATATTTAATAGGGGTGTCGTAGGATCGTTATTACAGACTAAACCAGCTATGCTAGCACATATCTCGTGTAATAATCAGGTGACACACGGCTAGAGGAGCTGGCGAGGAAAGATAAAAATGGTGGCACGTGTGCTCTCCCAGGAAAAATATACATTCTCACTCATGATCTCGATTAGTAGGCAAAAAATGGATCTTGGGGCTTATCGCGGCATCTCTGCCTGTAACTCACTGCTCTCCCTCCCTTTTTTTGTACCTTCGTGTACTATGTGACATATGAAAGCAACTTTTTCCTCGCCGTCAAAAGGGGCAAAAAGTTCCATGTCAATATTGCGAAGGAGCAAATAAGAGAAAGATGCACAGGACGGGTGACACCTGAAATTATGTAAGATTCCTTCTGATTTACAGACGGACTTTTTATCTTTACAAGCTGTTCCATGTGGAGGCGGCGTCATGAAATGTTTATTATCATCTAGTCATTCGCAGGCCGGGTCGTTGAGAAAAGCTTAGTATTGATGTTTTTCGCTTCAAAGACTCCGCATAACTTTCGTACCACTCAGCCCTAGTCGAGGCTTGTTTGTTTGAGTAACAATGCACAGCTTTCCTTGGTATACCTCCCTAGCCCACGGACACACAAAAAGTGAGCAAGCAAGCTTTGCATACATACAGTATACTGGACTGTGTACAGTGTGCGCACACACAGTTTTCCTGAAAAATCAAACATTGCTTCACAAATGTATATATACTTGCCGCTCCGAGTGTAACGCGAACTACGCACTGAGGCCAGGGCAAGTAAGGGTTCAAAAGCAATTGTACGGGGCCCTTTTTTTCACGCGCACGTGCACGCGTGCTCTATGTACTTCATTTGTCGTCATTCATTAGAGCTGCGCCGCAAAGAGAAATTAGTCTGACCGGCCACCTAATCGGCAGTCGCAGATAGAATTACAGGGTAAGTTCCCTATTTTCTTGTCATTTACCCCGTGAGGAGGAATGTTTCGCCCCACTCTATTCTTTATTCCCCTGACAGACACAGCGGCTGGAGCAGAAGAGGCTTAAGGCATGATTTAGTAAAGAACGACGATGCGTACAAGGGCTATGTCTAAGCAATGCATGGACGGGGAAGGCTGAACTGTGCAGAAGCGACAAAAGTGCAAAAAATAAAAGATGCCCAAGTTGAGGACTGAGAAGGACTTGGCTCAAGCGTCCCTTGCGTCCCGTTTTCTTTTCACACGTTACACGGAGGGCCAATGATGCTGAACCAGACACATCTGGCAGCCTTGGACCTTGAGATAAGGGGAGAGGGAGGGAAAAAGATTGGATCCTACGTATGAATTTTATACACTCCGTAGTTCACTGTACAGAAAGTCTAGATCGTGTTGCTGGCACATTCGTCCGGCATTGGTTCAGTGGCACGGGAGTTCCCCTGACGGGATAAGGAATGGATGGGTTCATACATTTTCACGCCATGGTTAACCCTAGGGTTTGGACACTTTGTGTTAAGTCCACGACACTTTAATCGTGACAGAGCAAACAACCCCAAATTGGTTTAATTGCGCGAGGCATGAATTAGTGGCTTTAAATATTGACACCGCGTTCAGTCCGACGAAACAACTCATGTCACGCAACCTAATACGCCCTCGCAAGTCTTCCACAGTACATATGTAGTTCACCAGTGCAAGCAACCTGAGATCTCTCCGTGGTATTTCGTGCATTTCAGCTGTACAAAGACTTAACACGCTCCTACACGGTCCCTGGGCTAAATTGTGTCACTTGCACGGCAGCACCAGGATCAAGAGGGACGAGGAAGGTCTGCGCTGCCGTCAAACGGCCTCCTGGAAGGCTGGCGTCTCTGCCCAGAGGGTTCACAATGGCATAAGTGGCAACAGACAAATACTTGGGAATAAGTGAAAAATGAGCCATATTGACGCAAAATAGTTCTCCATGCACTCGTCTTGGTGCTGGAAGCAGTTTTCCATGTGGCAATTCAGCTGGCGGACCCTGTATGAGGGATCGGGTGAACTGTTATTTGTTACGGCTGCGTAACTCCTTTCCCCGCTTAAAGAATTCCTGAGGGGTAAATCAAGCTCCTGATCTTTCCATGCCTCATTTCAGGGAGTGACTAAACAAATGCCCTGATTGATTGAATTATGAGAGCACAAGAGATAGAACGAACGGTTTATTTCACCCCAACGAGTCTTGTGACCAAACAGTCACAGCTCTCACAGGTGATCACGGATGAGGAGAACTCACTGTACTACGAAGCGTGTGGGCGTGGGTGAGTGGACACCACTGAGGTGGCCCAGAGAAATGTCCGTCCACGTACTTAACTTGTGTGCAACTGTTCGTTTAACTATATTTACGTGCCCGAGTTCATTAGGCGTCTTACATTTTCTCCCAAAATTCGTCATCAAAGGTGGGATGCACTAACTGTTCAGGAAAGACAGAGACTTCTGCCATTTTGGACTGTCAACTGCATCGCATGAGCATGCGAGCCTGTTTATTTTTATTTTGAAATGTACGTAAGTTACGCGTAAGACGGCAAGATTGTGAATAAAAGGCTTTAAGTGCGCCACCAAGAATCAGTATGCGCGTAGCAAACACAGGAAAAAGTACAAGCTCACGAGTAAATGCGTGTAGCCTGGTCTATGAGACAGTCCCCGAACGTGTTCTTAGCATTGGTCGTCGGGGGAAACCCGGTTATCGCAACTGGACGCAGCTATGTTAGAAAAGATCACAGTGAAATCTGTGCAGAGTCTCCGGTGGCAAAGTCCTGAGCACTGAGGAATGAGTTGGCGTACCTGAGTGCGAGTTACACGAACAAATAGCGCCGGTGGCGTCAGTGCGCACACTGAACGTGATCGCAGCAAGAACAAAATGTAATTTGAGGCATATTGAGCTATGGCCAAACATAACTGAGGGGGAAAAAATGAAGTTATGCCATTGATTGGCTTCGACGTGCCTGCTAATTGTTTCAGCCCTTAAGCTCTTGTCAGTAATGGTTTTAGCTGATGAGTTTGGATAGCTCATCAAGAGGAAATTGCATACACACCTACAGTGTACTGTGGCACCGACTGCATACTTGAATACGAGCAATAACATCAAAAATTCTGTCTCCCGTCTTGTTCTACATTTTATTCTCAACGTTGTTAGCATTTTTGCATGCAGCACCATAACCTGTAATCTGCACTAAGATCACCTAGGTGTGTGTGTGTATCTGTACTACGTGCATGTAAAGTGACAGGAATAGAGTAGGGAGTTTCAAAACTCTTAACATTTTGTCTCCTCCTGACGGAGAACAAAAAAAAGTAGGGAGCCTCAAAATTTGTATACCAACCTCAGCACACCGTTCACCTTCGGCAGTACGATCCTGCGGACAACGATCACTCCCAAAAAAAAAGTGGTAGCGCCTAACAAGTTGTCAGGTGGGAGGAAAGGAAGTAGCATAGGTGGGGGCGTGCCCCTCTCACACACGTGTTTTTTTTGGAGAGGTGACTTCTAATCGGCCGATCCTCAATCAAGCACGGCTTGGCTGGAAAAAGCCAGCTCGACTTCTGCGTAGCTGCCTGCCTCGCGTGAGGAACAGTCATCATCATGATGCATGCTGCAAAAAAACGACGACGGCGACACCGCCACTGCTCTCTCACATGCACGCGCACGCACTCACCAAGGATAAAAAGGAGTGCGTGTGAGAGATTCTTATCTGCGCCGCCGCCGCCACCGCTGCCTGTTAAACGCTGTTGACTCCCATTCAAGCGTGAAAGGCTACGTGCAATCGCTCACTCTTCTTCTCCATGCTCGACTACAATGCGGGCGGCACCAATCTGATCGTTAGTTGCGGTGTGCAGACAGAAAGAAGGAGTTGCCACAGATCAATGATCACTTGGAGACCGCCCAACTGCTTCTTCGTACGTGTGCAGGTCGCGAACAAGACTCCTCCGCCTAGGTATCGCCTGTCTTCTGCTATCCAACTTGGACTTTTCTCTCAGGGAAAGCTCATGAGAAACTGGCAGCTCTAAGAATTCCGACTAGTACATACGTGCTGGGTACTTATTTGATGTATCTTTTCTTACTCGCATGCACGCACCTGTTCTACGTAGTAGTTAGCACCTCCCTTATTCACATAAGTAGGCATACTTACTCAATCAGTCCGCCATGTACAGAGATATCCAAGCTGTCACCCAATCTGTTTCTTCGTGAGCTCGTGTACGCCAGCGGAGGAGAAATGTGCACGTATGTGTACGTACATATGTAAGTACATTGTGCACATTGTAAATTGGTTCATGCTTCAATTCTGCTCGCACACGCTGAGCGCCAAATGCGCGTGTTCGAGTAGGTATGAACGAACACTCAGCCCACACGCCGACGACGTTCATGGGCCATAGAAAACGCTCAGGGCTTTAGGTCCTCTCCGGAGAAGTCGCATTAGAGGAAGTGTTAGTCTGTGCCTGCTATTACAGATCACGTCCTCTGCTCTATAGATCAGTTGCCAGGCAGAGAAGGAGGCTCAATTAAGAGTTGACTTCAGATTTCAAGCAAACGTCACAACACCTTTAGCAGCTGCGGTCAAAAGTGAGATATTATTTCGTGTATATCGTGCTTCTTTCTGGCTCTTGACACATGCGCGCGCGTGCGCACGCGCACACAGACAGTGTGTGAAGAGTTGGGCATGACGTCCGCTTGCGACAGGGCACACTAAGGACCCGGTTGAACGGGACGACGAGGAATCAGACCCTCTCTGCTCTGGCATCAAGGTCTCTCTTCGCACGGCTGAAATAGTTGTGATTGTTCGAACGAACCTTTACAAGAGAGGGGGAAAAAATCGTGTTGGCAAAAAAAGTCTGGCGTCGGTCATTCCGTTTTGTGTCTTAGCCGCAGTTTTTTTTTTTTTTCACCTTCGCGTGATCTCACGAAATTCATCTCTGTAGAGGAGAATTCCGGAGTAACGTTTTATATCTCTAAAGCTTAGACGACCCACGGTAAGGGTGCGGAGAGCATCCAATTTCGGTTTTCAGGTTAGCTTTTAATCACGATCACGGTGTCCCACCCCGGATCCTCGCGACAGACAGACACGCATACGTATGTACGTTGGTGGTGACGTCACTGCTCTGTACTGGACGTGGCTTCTAACAGGCCCCGCTCCACAGCAGGCTGCATCATCCACATTAGCGTTATGCAAGGGCGCCGACTTGAGCGCTGGTCCGTGAAAAATCGCTTCTTCCTCTCAATTTCTTTCGTCTACTTCACCCTGGCTGGCCCGGACTGCGAGTAATGGCAAGTTCCCAGTTCTCCCCCCGCCGTCTTTTCTCCCCTACTTTGGCAAACACGATAGCAATTAGCATCGGCGAGGGAGACACAGCAATTAAGAGGCAAGGAATTAAGGACTAATTTGCCAATCTCTGCGCGTGCAATGAGCGGAAAAGACCGGTAAAATAAGTCCGGTAAAATAACAGTGAACGCATCCAGGCATGAATTACTCTCTTAAATACGAGGGGAGATCAACATAGACCAGGGTTCGCCTCTCCTACCACTCTAAAACGTGAATTTTCTCCACGTGTGTCTATGCGGTCGAGGCATCAGAATAGGCAATTTGGGACAACTTTCGTGCTAGCTGAAGCAAAACCAGCTGACAGGTCAGCTGGTGCGAGATCCTCGGGGGCACTCCTGGCCGCGCCTCCACGCACGCGGGACTTGGCCGAGGCAGACTTTTGCCTGTCCCCCCCCTCCCCCCCCCCCCACTCTCAGGACCATGCTCCGAGCGAG
>JAAUXU010072903.1_pt1 | contig 19716 bp, 20 predicted proteins | sample 7278151 | NCBI WGS metagenome assembly JAAUXU01 (sample SAMN14350113, study PRJNA611818) | marine sediment metagenome | isolation source: surface marine sediment (1.8m) | place: French Polynesia: Moorea | collected 2018-08 | reverse complement strand
CCACCCCCCCCGGGGTCGGGTCTCACGGCGGGGGGGGGGGCCCCTCCTTATGGGCGACCCCTTTTATCCCCTCTGTCGGACAATCCCCCCCCCCCTCTTTCCTTTTAGTTTGACCTCTCTGTGACTGCAAATAACCCCAGGGGAGGAGAAGAAGGGTCGACGAAGTGGAAATCGAGCAAATTTGCTCTCACTTAAAGTATATTTTTTTCTAAAGTCATGTCATTACTCTCCATAATTTAACGTTATACTGAGGTCTTCTTCTGCGCTTTCTGGTTCTGTTCAAACGAACTCAATTCTGCTTGTCGGCCTTAATTTTCTTTGACATATTCTTGGAACTTTTTACGACTTAAAAGAAGTTGACAACGACAAAAAATCAGTAGTGCAATTTCTTTTCTTTCCCGAACTTATCCCCATGAGGAAATCCCCTAGTAATCCAAGGTATTACACAAGCTATCAACAAAATAGGGTTGCTTAGCCATGACCTAATACCATTTACTCTCGCACGCACGCACGCACGCACACGCACGCACACACACACACACACACACACACACACACACACATGCACGCACGAACACGCGCGAGATTCATGGATGGGTGGGTGGCAGCAAGTAGTGAACGCTTGTATACGTGCAAGTGCATTTACTCACTATTTCAGCACAGGGGGTGGGGGTAAGAAGGGGATGGACCCCTTGTTGTCATTCCTGCCCCGACGGCATCTTTGTTGCCTTGACCACGTGAGCCGGAAGACACTAAATAATAGCGACAACAGCTGTGATGCTTTTTTTTTGAGCCTCACACAGCAAACCGATTGCATTGTATTTCTGGCCCTTTGAGAAGACCCCCCCCTGCCACTTTGCGGTCGTTGCAGAGTCGGTCTTTGCAATTTTTGGCGACGCCTGCAGAAGTTGCCAAGATCTCTCTCAGCTTGCCAAGGATCCCATGGCAACCCGAGGTTGACTTTTGCGTCATTTCGTAGTCGGACATGCAATTTTCTTGCGATTTCCCCCCTTGTGTGCATGCATTTTAGGCAAATGAGGCCAATGGGTTTGTTTCCCTTTTGTTCTCTTCGACAGCCCCGACAAAAGCTTTCTCTCTACCCTCTTTTCTATGGCGAAAAAGCCTTTTTTTTCAAGGTAATTCTTCTGCCATCACGCAGAATTAACGTCTTGGAGTTGTTTTCTCATTGTCTTGTGGAGCAGAACAGCTTGTGTAGTTGTAAGGAAATCCACCGTGTACTTACAGAAATGACGAGCCTTTTTGTGCCAACGAATGCTCAGCACAATACGAGGCTGCATAAGGTTATTGTTTGTTTTCGTTTTAAACTACTGTCAAGAAGTTAATGCCGGTAATCTAAAGGTACAGCTCGTGTGTGTGCTGTTTTCCTAACCGTTGTTGAAGTGGAAGCGACCTTCTTGATGACGGAGTCAATCATGGAATCTGTCGACCCCAGTTTGGGCGTGTACAAGCCCTTCAAGATCACAGACGGACTGTACAGTTTCACCCTTAACATGACTCTAACATGCATAAATGGAATTCCATAGATCAAGTACAACGCCTCAGGTCAGCTCCCTTCAGGCCGTGTTGGCGGATCATTTAAAGGATTATACAGTAGAGTGAATGCTTCAGAATGTTGCACTGCTCTCTTCAATGAAGTTCCATAGGTCAACTCCCTCAAGGCCATGTCCGTTGTCGACAGCGACAATCACCTTGCCATATAGCGCCTACAAGTTGTGTTGTTTCTCCTTCCAAAGACAGAACAGCTGCACTTTTGTAGGTAAAGTTCAAAAAGAATAATCTTATCTTGGGTTCCCCACACCCAATTTCCCTTTCAATTACTTCTCTATCCCTCTTAACCATGTACAAAGATGCTGTGGCTAAGAAATGTTTTTTAAAGAGTTTTCCTACTCCGACACATGGAGATCCATGCACACACACACACGCGCGCACACCCACTCACCCACACCCACCCACACACACACACACACACTCACACACACACACACACACACACACACACACACTCACACACACACACACACGCACACACACACACACACTCAACCACGCGAGCTCAGAGAGACAGACAGACAGACAGCCCGACAGATTAATTGCTATTCACTGAGCTTGATACGTGTAGTAATAGCTCTGTACCTTGCACACGCACGGTTGAGTCGTGTGAGCGTCGAACAACCCGCATGTCTCGAGGTCGCTGCTTTTTGTGGGCTCACACTGGCAACTGTGATCCGGGCAGGCATGGGGAGAGGGATCCTCTGGCAGACAGATAAGAGTGGGTTGAATAGACACAATGCATAAGTGATAGAAAAATGCGGGAAAAACTGTGTTCATATGTGCATGCCCGTATGTGGCTCTGATAAAATGGACAGGATGGACTTGTGAGCACGAGCTTGTGCATGCAGCTGCAATTCTCCTGATACGAGTAGACTTTTGTGCTCTAGAACAAGTTGTGGACTGTGAAGTAGACAATTCCTGACTTTGTCTGCGTGTGCATGTGGAAAGCATCTGCAGAAATCCCCCTGAGTAAGAAAAGTGAGCTTGTGTCGGTAGCAGTAGAATAGTTGTATCAACAGTGTGCGTCGCGAAAAAAGTACCCACAGGAAGTAACGGGAGGCCGGCGAGGAGTCGGTGACTGCGATCATGGTCATGACGACCGCGAGGCGCGCCAACCAGAACAACTATGGCGAGCAATTGTATAAAGGGAGTCAATTGTTTTGACTCATGCAATACATAATCCTCCCCCCCCCCCACGCACCCACACCCACACGAACACACACGCGCTCGCGCACGCACGCACGCACGCACGAACGAACGAACGAACGACTGCCCTAGAGAAACCCACGTAAGTCTGGACTTTGAAAGGTCACCCAAGTCAGCTTTTTTTTTTTGAATATACGAGAAATGTAAGAAAAGATGCACTGAGAAGAAGGAAGAAAGTTTGACCTCATTTTGGTCCTACCCAAAAAAGAAGCCTTTCTGGAGGCCACTCGATAACATTCAAGAGAGGTATACATGGAGAGAAAAAAATAACAACCACTTTGAAGCTGCTCAGTAACAAATTGTGGGGCAAACTCTGTGCTTTAGTCATTATGATGCTTACTTTGGCAGCTCTGGGGTCTTATCATAACATGTGGAACACTATAAGTTTGCCACCAAACTCCTGCCCGGCTCCTGGAATGATCTGCACCAAGCCTGGCCAGGTTCCTCGGACGTGATCACAGTCGAATGGTGGCAGGAGACTCATACGTACTCACAACAGCGTCCACTTTTGGCGCAAGTGACGCAGACGACTCAGTGCATTGACCCGCGTCTCCACACAGTGGATGAACATGTGCGGATAATGTAGCAAAAGAAACTCCTGCTTGGTACTGTAATGTTGTGCAATTAAGTGATAATGACTGAGGAGAAAGTCGAGGTCAGTCTAAGTTTATGCGTGGACTCACGCTTCATAGCATGCATTTGGTAGTTAACTGGTGGTGAATAGCTCGCAGTGCGTCGTGACTCAATTTTGCAGGAGCCTGAAATCCTCTTGGACGCTCATTGTGACGGACAGTGTTGGTGGAGGACTCCACGAGCTGCGGCTGGTCGGCGTCGTTCCCCTTGTCCTCGTGGCCAAAGTCCAACTCAGTCGTTGGGGTGGAGGCATCGAAATGCCACTGTTTTCAATCATTTTTCCAGGTGTTGCACACTCCAGGAGTGGCATACTTGGACTGGATTTGCTGCTCAGCCCTGTCCGACCCTGTCCGACCCTGGTGGCTACTGCAGTGCTGGATCTCGGACACGTTGTAATAATATAGAGAAGACAGTGAGACTGAATTCTTGGTCATGGCAAAGGAGAATTGGGATGCAGGCAAAGATTAGCGGATTGAGAGGAAAGATTGATTTTTCTGCTTCTTCTTCTCTTCAGGAGGAGGGAAAAACTGATAGGACTCAAGGTAGCGTGCACCTTTTCCCAGCCAATCTGCATATCTGGAGAATCCCTATGACTGGAGGAGTCTCAAGAATATTTGATTTTTCACGTGGCTTTTTATTGTGCTCTCAGCGTCTTGTACAGTGCTGTGTCTCTCAGTCATTTTGCCGATTTTTAGCAAAGCAATAGTAATGACATTAGTCTTGATCAGCTGAACTTCGCCCCCCTCACAGATTGCACTCAGAACTGCATCTGGCGGTATTGTCTGATTGAGTCACTCACACACACACGCGCGCGCGCACTCATACACACATCCCCCCACACACACTCAAGAAAGAGAGGAGAAGAGAGTGAAATGGTGAGGATGCAGTTTTGTCAGTTTCGTCAATATTCTCTCTCTCTCTTGTGCGCGCATGCGTGCGTGCGTGCGTGCGTGCGTGCGTGCGCACGTGTGTCTTGAGATGTCATTCGCTCGTTTCCCCCCTAGGAAACATTTTTACGAGACTTCACTACTCCAAAGTTTTATTTTGCCGCCTACAGAAGTTTGCATTCTCCCAGATTAAAATTCCTTCTCCGCTTCCTGGCGAATATATTTCAACTTCTCTCTGCCTATGCTAAGTGACCCGTTTGAACGCGCACATTTGGGCCTTGACCCGGCCCGGCGGGCCGGCCGGCCTGGCTCCCGCCCCGGCCGCGTCCTGGGCCCGAGGCCGCCGCCCGACTGGGAAAAGGCGCCCGTTCAAGCGCGGCCACGAAACGGCAGAGAAAAGGAGACCAATCGAAGTCGAAATTGTCTGCGATTTCCCGCCCTTTTTCGCTCGAGCAAATTCCTGGAGGAAATGTACTAGTAGGGGAGACCCTTGGTGGCCTCTCCTTATTCTTCTTCCGTTGAAAGACTTGGAGATGTGAGAGAGAAGGGAGGAGAAGGGAACGTTTATTTATCTCTCCATAAAGTCAGTGAACCAATAAAACGTTGCTTGTCTGCTATTATCACTTCCTTGAAGACGAATAAACTCAACCAGATGTTTTAGATAAAAGAAAATTTCCCTCTTCTCTTTCCAGGTAAGACAACCTGCACAAAGGGTGAAAAAACCTCTTCAAAGGAGGGGGACAGGGATAAATTGAAAGCGATCAGTGGGTTGAGGGTACGCACAAAGTAGCACAAGGCTTTTTTCTCCAGTGTGTGTGTGCGTGTGATTTCCCCATTATCCTATTTGGCAAAGTCTTTTTGGGCAATCAACTAGGGAGGCTCTCTTAAGAAGCACCTAACAACAGCATCACCTTTGGCCTTCGAAAATTCTTGACTTCCCCCCACCCCCCTTTTTTTTCTTCCTCCATTTCTTGTTCACTGAGTAATGGGAAGTGATCAGAGGGAACCTTCAGACGCATGCCCAGGGTTGCCACTTGTCTTACTGGCGAAGGGTTTGCCACTCGCTTTGGTTCCGCTGCGCTGCCGAACAGTTGCCCTGCATCATCATGTCTACTTAAGTGGAACATATTCTTTTTGACTCACTCTCTGCCATCGCCTATTCTCAGCGGGTCATTCCATTACTCCAGTCAGTCGGTGTCCTTATTTGTGGTGCACACCTTTTCTCCCTTCCCACTGTAATGGCACCACTTGACCCTTTCCCCCCACCATTTCCTATTGAAACTGATCAGTCGTGTTGGTCTCGATGTTGGCGCGCATGAGGCAGAAGTAGCCAGAATGAGGCTTCCGCTGTCCGGCGCAAGCTCCACCTTGGTCAAGGATCTTTTGGAGCGAGAGAAGCAAGGGGGATCTCTGATCAAGGATGAGGTCGCGCAAAGGGGCGAGGGAAACTTCTTCAGTGGGTCTGGATACAAGTGTACAAACTTCCCGACAACTTTGAATCGAGTCACGATCAAAATCAGTTATGAGTTTGATTCGAGGTCAAACTTCTCTTAACTTGAGCTTTAACTTGAGTAAACTCCACTAAGACAACTGGCACAGAATGGACTTGTCGACAAATCAGTGATTGCCAGAATCCCCCCCCCCTGCCCCTAAAGTTTATCCAACAGAGCAGAAGTCGAGTGAGGAATTGTTGTTGCAAGCCTAGTTGGACTTGCTCTTATTGGACTCGAAAGAATCCAATAATACAATTGGTACAAACTGTCCAAAATCCCCCTCTTCAAAATCATAAGTGAAGAAATGTAATTCCAAGTGTATTCGAGTCAGCCTCAAGCCGACAAGTTGTCTGATTGCCAAGTCGAAGCCATCACCAGTCCATCTTGTACGACAGCAGCTTCTTCTTCTTCCCCAAGCTGCACTTCTGAGCGATTTCTGATCTCCTCATCTTTCATTAAGCGCGTCTTTTGCCGGATTTTTTCCCCTTTCCTTCTGCTCAATGGGCCCAACAACATGGGAGGGGGGGGGAGGCCCTTTGGGGGCCTTCTTTCTTTCCCCCTCCCTCTTTTTGGGGGGCCAAAGAGGGAGGAAAAAATGTGAAGGTCATGCCTGAGGTGGACCTTGCCTATCAAGAAGCTCTTCAAGACGTCGAAGGCGGTCTTGAAGAGAGGGGAATTTGCAGGGTTTTCCGCAAGGTCGCTTTCCGCCTGGCCAGGCGGATGTCCCAAAGAGGAGGAGGCCAAGTCTTCTAAGGATCAGAAAAGAAAACCCGATCTCCCCACTTGTTGATGTGTTTATTATTATCATTATTATTATTTCCTCACAATGGGCACAACGTCATTACTCTGGTTCCCTGAGTTTGGAGCATAAGTGATGAGTGTGCATGCTTGGTCAGATGCCAGTACTTTCCCCATCTTTCTTCCACGTCAAATGATTGCTGTCCTCGTAGGCCTGACCAATGAATAATAGTGCAAAGTCTTTATTCTTAACACACAACTGTTAGTTTTTTCGGGTGGGTGGGGAAAGGCGAGGGGGAGGGGAGTGAAAGTCACAAAATACTGACATTTAGACCTTTCGGAAAGTTCTGAATGCTCCGTTTTAATACCCCAAGGACGCAGGGACCACAAAATGAAATTCACCACACAGATGGTGTCAACAAAGGGGGGAAAGGGGAATGTAACCCTTTAAGGACCCCTGGCTGCTGATTTTGCGGTGTGAAGAGTTTGATTTTTTTTTTCTGGGGCTGATTTAGAAATTGATTGATTTTTCAGCTGCTGCTCCACCAACGTCTTTGGGGAATCGTCAAGCTTAGATATGGAATCCTTCTTCTCACTCACTCACGCACGCACGCACGCACGCACGCACTCAGGCAAGTGCGCGCCAACGCACGCGCACGCTTACAGAGCGCAGATTTATACAGATCGGAAATAGAAGGTTATCTGATAAAAAGGGTGTCCGAAAAGTCATGTCAAGTTGGGCAATCCGACGTTACATCTGTGGTGTGATTTCAGTGGAAGGCGGGAGAAAAAAGTGAGCTTTAACGTCAAATGTGCGTGTTATGAACGATTCGATGCTTTCGGCTGAAATTTCGTCATTTCGGGAGCCTCTTAAAAATCTGTAGACATTGAGGATGTCCATTGCATGGACCGAACAAGGATAGCGAAGGCACCACAAAGTTAAAAAATAACAAGAAGTAAGAAATGTTAAGTCCATGCGCTGCTCACAGCAAGATGTTGTTCAAGCCGAGATCACACGATTTGGGAAAAAATTGCCATAACCTTGCCAAAGATCATAAAAGATTCACGAACAGCTATTCGGTTCGGCAGCAGCAAGTGAACCTTTTTGCCCAAAAATATATCGAGTAATCTTGGTACTTTTTCATTCTCTCGTTACTTTTGTTCTGCTGTGCTAGTATAAGATTCTCTATAGCTTCTTGACTGTTCTATAAACGACAAACTTGATGCGCATAACATAAGGGATGCAAGTAAGGTGAATAGATATTTGTCCCTGACAAGCAATTCATAGATGACATGACCACTCGTGGTCTTTCTTGTTGACCTGCCCACCGCCAATGCCAATGACAGCCTGGATCACGCGTTCGCCGCGAACTCCCGGTTCCCCCAGATGACCGACGTGTGACCCATTGAGAAGGCGTGAGCCATCATGACGCTGGGGGTCAGGAAGGAGGAGCCCAAGTCTGAGGCCGAGCCTCGAGCGGACACATGGCCAAGAAAGGGCTTCCCTCCTTCATGCTCAAGAAGGCCACGATTAATCATGTCATCAATTATGTTCTAGTTATTCGATGTGAATTTTGATGTAACAAACTCATTTACTTCTTTGCTTTTACGCTGTAGACATTTGTCACTGCCAAGACGACACCCCCTCTGTCTAAAAGGTGACAATTACTCTTCGGCCACCCTGTAGCGAGCGCAACCCTGATCGTGACCAGGACTCTTTTTATTCCACCACGGGTGTGTTTTCCCAAAGTCTCATTCACTTAATTGCACTCCAGAAATTGTGTGGTCTTTTTTTGGACGCGAAAATCAGTGAATAAAGGTCGCGCGGCCTTTCTAAGGAATACTTAAGGTTAATCTCCCTTGGGCATGGCTTTTTCGAGGCCTACAGGGAAGCATTCAAGGCCCAACTCCAAGAAGAAGACGAAGAGGGAGACGAAGAAGAAGAGGACGAGGACGAGGAGGAAATCGTGAATGGGCACCAAAAGTCCCTGGAGGGCCAACACCTCTCTCTTAGTAGAGCTTGTGTAACTTTTTTTTTTTTTACTACTGAGCAAATATGGCTGTGCAAATGCCGAAAATTGATTTTACTCGACTTTCCCCCCTTCCCTCTGTATCCCCTGGAGAGAGAGCAAGACCTTTGTTAAGGCCTTCCAGGAGAGGCCTGACTGCTCTCATCCTTTGTCGTCTCCACTTTTCTCTACCCCCAGAGGGGAAGGAGAGAGAAAAAATTTGCAAAAATCTTTCATGTTGCTCCTCCCTTCTGGAAAGTTATGTGGACTGAAATTTTTACAATGTCGACGGACCAAAATGGTTTCGATTTAGACCCACAAACAACATCGAGTGAAGAACGACTGCCAGAATTGTCAGGAGCTTCACCCCAGTGGGACCAGCATGGACAGGGTGCACAAACTTGTCCCCCCCCACACACACACAGACTAAAGAGGGACTGCAACAAGGCTACTTTGATCTTCTCTCACCAGACATTTTCACAAATGTTCAATGGCTTATTGGGTCGGACATCGGCCATGCTCAGCTTGGCGGCCGTGAAGCTGGACCGTACGGAGTAGGGATGTAAGAAAGCCTCCCCCGACCGTTGGTGAGTGAGTCACTCACCAAGCATTCAATACAGCTTTGGTCTCAATCAGTCGGTTGATAGCACAGCTTGGACGCCAAGGAGTCCTCCGGGGTGACGGAGTTGGACCCCTTGGATTGGAAGCTGTGCAAAGTCTTCCATGGGGCCACTCGGATTGTGTCATCAAAAGTCACCAATCTGGTCACGTGACCTTCGCGTGACGTCTGGCATAACTGTATGCCTGGCTTATCAGCAGGGGTCGTGCAGCAAAACATGGTGACCACCCTGTAGACAGCAAGTACAAGAGGCATGACATATTCCGCACACCCGACGACGCTATTACGTGAAGTGAAACTTAGCCTTGTCTCTCCCAATTTTCTTCTCTCAGACTTTTTTCTTCCTCGAGACGTTGAGCCTCGGTACAGCACAGCTGGAATGACATAGTCACCTCACCCAAGTGTGCAAGTACTTTTCGGGGGAGCTTAGTTAACTCATCGTTGTTGTTGCTGCTGCTCAGTATGGAGAAACTTTCTCGGGCCAATTTTTTCACGCACTTCCACACATACAAACAATGTTCTTGTGGGCGTGGGAAAAAATTCTTTTTTTTCTTTTTCAGATGTCTTTTTTCCCTTCTTCCTCAGAATTTCCTATGAATCTTTAATGAGTGGCAGAGAAAATCGGTTCTTTGAAGCGTCTGGAAGCAAACAAGACCTTGGTCGACACCTCTGCAGAGGTGGTCGGACTTAGGCCTGGAGTGGGAGGTTTCGTGAGTCTGTCTCATGCACCTCACCACCTTGTGTGGCAAAGGTCGTGTCAGCAAAATCTGTTGCATCTGAAGAAAGCCGCACTATGCAAAGATTCACACAACTTAGCAGTTCTTCCATGCAGTGGATATGCATAAGTTTGTAAGGAGATCTTGATGTAGATCAAGATCTTCTATGCTTCTGATGAAATCTTTTCTTCATTAGTACCTCTATGCTCAACGCTGAGTAGAGACACTTGTATTAACAGCCATGCATCACAAAAGCAATTCATACCCTGAGTTATGATGACTGCAACCGATGGGTTCTTATAGCCGACAAACAGTAAAAACAATTGGCTTTTACTACAATGGAACTTGAATCATGCACCTTCAGTGCGACAACTGATATATTTTTGGCTGCATTCATCTCTTAGTTGAAACATTAGAACATGAGCAAAATGATACCTTCGTCCGTAGAGTTTCCAAAAAGTCACTGTCCTCAAAATTGAAATAGGGTTAATTCAAATTTTCTACGGGTAACTTGATGACTGCGGGCGGAGTTTGATCACTTTGACCGATAGAAATGCGTCCACTTTTACAAAATGAAAAATCAGGACCACGAAGAGTGATGACTGTGATCGGAGACCACTGCTAAAATAGCCTGTGCAGAGGAGACAGTTGATGCTGCTGCTCAGGGTGGTGCAACCACTTAATCGTGGTCAGCCTGGCAGGCCAATCGTTGGTGTTGATCAGCCTCAATGTGACCGACTACTGTACTATTTTTTGGAGGTTTGTTCCAGCTATCATGTGAAACCGCGGCTTTCAAGAAAGAATCCAGTTAAATGTCAGAGAACGAGGAGATAGCACGAAAGCAGTCTTAAGATCTCCTTTCGTGGAACTATCCAGTCCAGCTTTGGAGATGGAGCGAGAGAAAATGGCTGCTTTTCCATGGAAAATGGAAACATTCTTCAGCTGTAGCAGCAAACCTCAGAATACTCAGTCAAATGTAAGAGAAAAACACAGTCAGATGTAAGAGAGATGAGGCAACTGACGGGTTGGGCAAGGATAGTTACCTGGGGAACGAGGGCACTGGACAGGTGTGCTGTTCAGTGGCCATGATTGAACAGGGAGTCAAGCTGACAAAGGACCACCACTCACCAGGCTGTCATCGCACCAGGATTCATAAGGCATTGGCATTTTGATGCTGGCACTGAAAGTCTTTGGCCAACGGCACTGACCAACCGAAGCCTAAGAGTCCTGCGACGATCCTGTCAAACCCAGTGGCTGGACTTTAGTGTGCTGTGAATGGCGTCAAAATCCGGTGCACTCCACTGTCCGACCTGTCAATGACTATAGATTGGCATCGAGGCTAAAAATAGACTTTGGCTTACTTTTTTCTCATAATAACTTAATTCCACATCATTACAAACAAAAGGGTTCATTTTCAACATAATTTGCGCGTCTTCGTTTGTCCATCCACTGAGTAATGACATGATTAGGGGTGTTGCACAGTGATGAGTCAGGAGCACGTGCAAAAGCAAAAAAAAAAGGCCATTACTCTATGAGTGCATTGGGTGTTTCTCACCCATATCTGAGCAGTGGCAACGTTTTTCCATGAGACATGATCAGTCAGATTATACACGCTGGACCAATTATAAGTGAGTAGTTTATGAGTGTTTGTTTCATTCCTTTGGAGTCGCCACTGGCAACGTCTATGAGCGTCCGGTCCAGTCAAGGCAGCGTCCATGGCTGTCACCTCACGACTTTAGGGACTCTTTACAATTTGCCAAGCATCGAATGGGATGTAAAAAGAGAATAAAAACCTAATTTTCGTGTGCATCTTTTTTACCTCTCTCTCGCTCTCGCACGCGCGCACGCGCAAATTCCCCCCCCCCCCCTCCCCGTGTGCGGCAAAAAGTTGGAGCGCGCCTCAGACAATCCCTGCCAAGTTGGGCTCATTCTTTCCGTGATCTTTCTCGGGGCCTGGAAAGTGGCATTTTTTGCAAGAATGCAAATTTTACCCCTCCTCCTCCTTATCGTAGGAATTTTTGCAACCCTCTCTCTCCTTGCAATTTGGCACGCAGCTGATGAGGCTGTGGCACATAAAAGAAGACATTTGCATAGACCCCCGCTTGTCATTCATTCATGTCTCATAATAACATTTCCATAGAGAGAACGCGATTACCCGTGCAAAAATCGGGTAACAAGCATCAATAATCGCGGGCTCGGATCAGTGGATTAGGCAGGGTCTAATCCACTTGGAGTTCCTTCTACTCCAGAGTGGAGCACAACTTGATTATCATAAGCTGGCCATTCCAGTGTTAACAATCTATTTGTGTGTATGTGTATATAAAGATAGTACACATGCACCTGGAGTACAGGCTGCTGATAAGTACTGACTGTTTCAGGGTTTCAATCCCTTTTTTTTTAGCAACATATTCATTCAATACTTGCCTTGCCATCAGCCATGCTCAGCTTAGAGGCCGTAAAGCTGGACCGCATAAAGTAGAGATTGAGGAATGCCTCCAACGACCACTGTGTCACTCACCAAGCATTGGACGCAACCTTAGTCTCACTCAGTCGGTAGATAGCACAGCTTGGACGTCATGGAGTCCTCCGGGGTGACGGAGTTGGACCCCGTGGGTTGGAAGCTGTGCAAAGTCTTCCATGGCCTCTTGGATTGCGTCATCAAGGTCAATGCAGGTCACGTTGAACGGTAATGAGGCTTCCCAATGAGTAACGCGATCAAGCATCCAAGAGGACATCTTTGCTTCTGTGTTATGTAAGAACAGCTTCCAAATGACAAAAGTGTCCTGGGCATAAAGTTAAAGCATGACGCGATTTATCCAGAACTGCAGAAGGCCACAAAGTTGACATTTAATAAAAGACGCATCTTCGTATAAGAAGGACTTTGTTCCATAAGGCGCTGTTGTGGCGTTGCTTACATCAGTTGCCTCGAGGCCACGTAAGTTTCAAGCAGGAGGAGGCTAAATTTAGCACGCAAGTTGCGGAGCATCGAAAAAAACGATGTCAAGGGCAGATATGGCCTTTAAGGCCACATTTAAGGTCGCATTTGCGGCGAACTTTATAGCCTTGTTCAGTACTGAGCAATTGTTTTGCACCCTGACCACAATGTAGATTGCAAGGTCAGAGCATTTTGCATGCGGCCACCAAAGAGGTGATGTGTGGCTCTTTAGAAGCAGGAAGACTTCAAGCTTTTGTCAGTTAATAGAATTTTATAGGTGGAATTTTTTTTTCACCAGAAATTTAAAATTTGGGCCAGAATTGAAGTTCATTCGCTTCAAAGCGATCAAGTGGTGGATGCTCCGTAAAGTTTTGGAAGTGGAAAGGAATTTACTTCGTAGTCAGCAGAATTCGTGTTGGATCTTTGCTAAAAGTCCCCGGAGAATTCGATTTATGCCTGCAAAAGGTCATTCACATCAATGGCAAGCAAGTTGAGGGCAACTGAAGATCCTCCTTTTCGTTAATATTACAGCATTAAAGGAATTAAATTCCCCTTGAAAGAGCTTATGATGTGCAAAAAAATTATTGTCAAATTATCCAATCTTATTGTCTTGCTGCGATCCTCACACGACCTCCGAGATGCCAACATTCAAAAATACAAGTTGATTGGAAACTTTACAATCAACCTGTATTTTTCAGGACACTCAGCTTTGAAGCCCTTGGCTGTTAAATACTTTCACGCACTTCAAAGCTTCATCTCTTCCCATACTTTGGAGGACTTTTACGTGGACTCACTCTGCCTAGGCTTTTTCCTCTACATTGAGTCTGCCCGTGTAGCTGTTCAGAGAGTCCTTGGGGGTGTCCACGGCGAGGCCGCCGCCAATGCGTGGGCTGTACTTGATGCTCACCGTGGAGGACACAACACAGATTTGCCAAACTTGAAGTGAAACTGCCCTCCATTTTGGCCGCGACGCATCAGCCCAGCCCAGCCAGAGCAGTTGCTGAAGCTCAGTGCTGCAAAATTTACAAACGTTAGTGCTGATTCTTCTCTCCCTCTTTTTCAACCCTTTTTTCGGCACAGGCCTAATACAGGCCTAATACGTGTGTGGGCCTTGCTTCTCCCTTTTCCAACCACCCTCCTCTCTTGGGGAATCCGCCATGCGTGAAATTGGGCACCCCCCGTCCCCTCAGCCCTCCTTGTGTTTGCGCTCTCTCTTACACACGCACGCACACACTCACATCAACAATCTTAGGAATAAGGTAAAATTTGCTGTAAAGGGTCTCGACTTTCCAACTTCTGGGCACAGCAGCGCAGGCATCACTTCATTCTGCAACTCTAGGGTGAGTGGAACGCAAGTTAGGGAAAGCCTGCGGCTCTGACACTGCTTGGTAGTCGAGGCTCCGGTTCGTCTGTTGCCGGAGACTCAGAGCAACAATGTGCTTTTGTTGCGACCACCCCTGGGGTGGTTGGTTGGGCTCATCACAGTCAAGCAATGGGTTGACAAAGTTGGGGGGGGGGGGCGAGGAGAAAAAAATCTGCTCAATCTTGGTGTGCCAATGAGAAAAGAAACCCCGCAGAATTGGTTTGCAGCAGTACCAAAACAAATAGGCCCTTTTTTTCTCACCCAACAAACACCGTAGCTGGCACCGAAATAAATGTTTGCAGCTTCTCTTCTAGCACCAAATAGAGTGAATTTCATGCTTCCAGTACTATTTTACTAGTTGCGTCAGCTGCACTTGTGGAAACTGTTCTGTTTTGATCGACTTCACTCATAGAACAAACCTGCTTCATTTCGCACTGCTTGATTAAAGCCTTTGGGGCCAACTTGGCGCATCCTTCTGTCCGGAGTGATCATCTGTGGCATCATGGAGAATATTGACAAGTCATCATAGGACGAAAGTAGGAGCAATTGTAGAGTTGGCGCATGAAGGACGGGTGCAGGTGGTCCTTTCAAGTCGTCTGGATCCAAGCTCGCATTCTTGGCAAATTGCAGTCATCCAAGCAGGACAGCTGTTCAGCATGATTGTCCACTCGGTCCTTCGAAACGTCGGTGGATCCTGTGTCTGCCCGAGTGCAGCATTTGTCGAAGTGGCTTTGCTCTTTGCTGCTTATTTTTGGTGCTGGCAATACTGAAAAGTGGGTCTGGCAATGGAAGAATCAGGTTGATGAAGGAAACCTTTTGGGAGATGCTTGGCAATATAATTTGATGTCGAATGCACTTTTTTTTCGGTGTCATCGAGCTCATTTTAGTGGCAGAAGCATTGAATTTGTTGGGTGAAGCATTACTCTTGGTGTCAGGTTAAATGCATGCCCAAGAAGCCTTGTCAGGTCTTTTCCCCCCACTTTGTCAGCTATTTGCTCTACTCTAGCATGCTCAGTGACAGCTTGGTGCGTCTCCAAACGAAGCTGTTGCATCCACTCTGTCATTAGAGGCCAGCTGGAGGCCGCAGCCTCGGCAGGGCCAGCAACGTACGTAGGCCTGACATAAAGTGACTTTCCACTCACCCTGTAGATTTCCAAAGAAAATGCAAATAAGTAACTGCGACGTGAAAGCTGAGCTGAGAATCTGCCGGATTTGCAACGGACAACAAGACTTCCACAACTTTCTCCAGCTGCAGAAAGTCAAGTTTGCCAGAGGACGGACTTGCCAGACGGATTTTCCTCCTCCTCCTCCTGCTGCTGCTCTGGGGTTAGAAGCCCTCCCCAGAAGTGCCCGAGCAACCCGGACTTCATCCTCCACCACCTGTTGAACTAGAGCTTCTGAGTTTGCTCGCCATTGAAACATTTGGTTCTTTTTTTTTCTTCCTTCAAAGGTGCGGGTGGCTACAGACAGAAGCAAAGCTATAAAGCTTGCGGCATTTCATGAAGTCCCCAAAACTCACGTAGCAAATGCACTAGACACCAGGCCCACTTTGATCCCCTTTTTCCAGAGCGTACGAGTGTGGAAGAAGAACCCCGACTGCTCGCGTCAGGTTTTTGGCGGCTCACGCGATTTTGCTTAACAGGTGACAGGGATAGCCTGAGTGGAGAGAGCCAGAGCCTGGCATGGGAATGTCTAGTACTAGAAAAGAGGGGAGGAACCAATTTAAAACTTTCTGTTTTCTTCTTCTGCTTGTTTGAAAGCTGTAGCAAACACAAAGTTTTCTCTCCGAGAGACCAACTTTTAAGGTCACCTATATTTCCCCAATTCTCTCTTTAAAATACTGCCTTCCCGGCCCTTTTTGCCCGGGCCTTCCTCATACACAAATTATAACGGTCTTGACGCAAACTCGTGTGTTATGACTCTAGAAGGCCCCCTTCGAGAGGCCTCCCCTTGGGAGAGGAAAAGCCATGTCTTGGTCGTCATTTCTTGGGGAAAGGAAGACGTCGTTGGGGGAATTAAATTCTCACAAAGGAGAGTTTCCCCCAGGACAAAATTGTTTCTCTTTTGGCATTCTCCTCACGTCTCATGTCGAACTTCCTCGCTTTATAGATTCTTGGAGAGAAAAGAGAGCGAATGCGCAGAGATGAGGCAAGGAGGAAGTAAGAGCAAGTCATAGTAGGTGTGATTAGGTGGCAATACAGCCCGACCAAACAAGGGGGGGGGGGATATCACCCCCTGCGCTCAACGACCCTTGGTCAGAAGAGTCTCTATTTACCCACGCACCCTCCCTCCCCCCTCATCCCCTCGAGTGTCCAGAAGTTTGAAGCGGACTAAAAGTTGAGGGGGGGGGGGGAACAATGATATTTACTCTTGACCCAAGTTTATGCTACTTAATAACGTGTGTGAAAGAAAAGTAGTCTCTCCGTGGCCTCAATCTGTGGAGAGACCAGTGGAAATACCCCCTGTTGCGCACGTATGGGCAAGAATTGGCGGATTTATGCATGCTCGGTGCTTCTTTTTCCACCCGGAGGTCGTCGCCGACCGGAGAGGAACACTGAAAGTGCAGCTCAGCTGTTCAAAGTTAGTCACCCTCCCCTCCGGAAATGAAAGAATAAAACCCCGGTCGTCTTTTACCTCGAGTTTCCTCCTTGGTGCAGCTTCCCCCTGGTCTAGCCATTTTCTAATCGTTGTCTCTTTTTACTGCTTGTGTGTGTGTGTGAGAGAGAGAGAGAGAGGGAGGGAGAGGTATTGCTGAGGAGGTGCTTACACTAGCAGACTTTTGTCACACATGGTCCGAGGTCCACACGTGATCGTTGAGCAGGATGAGGGTCACATCGCCATCTGTTACGCACACGTGCGTGCGTGTGTGTGCCAGACAGCTGTTTAGTCAGATTGTGCAAACGCTCCTTCAGCTCGCTGGGAGGGCTTTTCCTCCATTGTCACACACACGCACACACACACACGCCTGCGCGCACGCACCCACTCACACGCACACACGCCCAGAGAGAGAGAGAGAGAGAGAAAGAAGTTTCACCTTTCTGTGACTTTCGAGGCAGCTAAAGGGTTAACTTTTTTCCTCTTCTATTCCAAGGTGAAATTGAGCCTTTTCTGTGAGCTTACGGGTGCGCGCGCGCAGACACACACACGGAAACATACACGTACTATACATAAACATTGCATACTTTGCCATACAGAGCTTGTGCAGTTATAAAGTGGATTTTACTTTCCTTCTGCGTGTCATGGCCAAAATGCCACCAAAATGAGGCTGGAGAGCACTTTTTACGCCACACACGGCTGAGGAAAAAAAAAACCCTGGAGCTGGAGCTCAAAGATCCCAAGATTCCTCTGATTTTCCAAGCGTCAAAGTGAGACAACCCCAAGATATGCATTTTCTCTCTGCTGCGCCCTCCCAGGAGGGCCCTTAAAGAGTTGAACTCCCTTATCAGTGAGGAGACATCTTGAAAATGTCAAATAATCACTCAAAGACGTCGCTTCTTTGCCAAGAAGTGCTCAAAATCATCCTTGACATTGGCGGCTTCTTTCTTTCTTTTGTCCGTCCAAAGATCCAGCTGTCCTGATAACCTTTGGAACAGAGAAAACAAAGTCGAAAACTTTGTAAACTGTGAACAAACATGAAGCCCCCCCTCCCCTCCTCTCCGTTGCTCAAATACACTCGGGATCTTTACATTTCGCACCCTTTTTTTATTTCACTTTTTTGACCGGACCAGAAAAGAGGGATGGCCTTTGATGGCCTTCGGCCTTTTTTCGTCACTTTTTTTTCGGGGTTTTAGACGCCTTAATATCCGGTCGACGTCCTTTGTCACACGTCTTTTACAAACGCTGTCTAAACTTTCTTCAAAAGCCTTCAACTTGATATGCGTTGATAGTAGTTTTGACATATTTCTCACATCTCCCTGCAGGCGGTGATGTGCGAAACACACGAGGTTGTCTGTTTAACCCTTTACTGCGAGCCTGAGCTGCATTTAGCGTGGTCAAGGCTGGCAAAGAGGAGCAACTCGGCCTTGTCGGTGTCACTCGTCAGGGAAGGTGGTCCCGTTAACTCATTGCACGTCAGGGGCGACTGCGCCTTGTGTATTGATGCCACTGTCATGTACGTTGGGAAGGCTGCATCGTGCTGGAACGAAGCAATGTGGCCTTGGTTGGCCTCCGAGGACGGCCAGAGGGTAGATCAGACCTTGTCCAACCTCCATTGTGTTAGTGAGCGAAATTCCGCCCCAAAGCTGGAGGAGTCTTGTCCTTGTCACTGCCATGACTATGAGTAGGGGGCAGGAAGAGTGTGTTTTCACCCCCACTGGTTAATATGTTTGTCGCGGCATAACTTTCACAAATTTTGCCCCAAAACGCATTAAAGACTGACGTGGCACGACATGTTTTTGGCCAATAATCACCTATATATCCGCTCTCCATGTCATGACCAACCTCATTACAAGCTATTTTATACAAAGTTTACAAAATGATTGTTTACATCTGCTCAAGTGGCTTTTTTTAAAAACAAAACGCCAACCGTCTCACCCTTGAAGAACTTTGCCAGTTGGGACACCAGTACCCCCTTACTGTGGGACCTTTTGGCATCTTCACTTACTGGAGGTCTTGATGAGGAGTGGTTTAATTCGTCCACCAAACGACGAAGTCAAAGCAAACTGGAGGAACTTATGGGGGAATCATTGGGGAAATCACACGCAAAGTGCAGATCTTCATTCTGGAAGTTATGACAGGTATTTTGGGACCTTTGTGCTCAATGTGTGTGATTCTGTCTCTTTCCCTCTGTGATTTGGAGTGTGGTTCTCTCAGTGGGTGTGATCGTGTGTGTGTGTGTGTGTATGATTCTACGTGGGTGGGTGGATGTGTGTGATTGGGTGTGTGCGCTTGTGCGATTCTGTGGGCGTGTGTGTGTGGGGGGGGGCTGTTCTCGCTCTCTCTCTCTGTATGTGTGTCTCTCCCCCTGACTACATATACTCACTGCCTGAGCAGGTTTGGGAGTGTACGTGTGAGATGCCAAAGTTGCCACAAGAAGTTTTGGGTTCAAGGTCGACTTTAGATCAAGTTCATTATCGCCTAATCGCACTTTCCCCCACCTCAGAATCTGAGAGGTGGTGAGGGAAAATGGGTGGGAGGACTCTATAGGCATCTCCCTCTGTACTCCTTCTTCCTCTCGCTCTCCACGCGCACTAAGGAAGCCGGTTGTAAAAAGCAGAAAGTCGAGGGAAAAAAAACACGTCCTCAAAATCCGGTCAACGCATTTTCCCCTACACAAAAAGGGGAAGAAGATATTTGCTGAGTCGAAGGAGAGAGAGGGGAGGGGACTTTGCAGTGTGAACCTCAAAGAACCTGGGAGGATTCACACAGTGAGGCTTGACTGACTTGGCTGCTCGACTTCTTTTTGGGGGATCACGCTGCATTTTATGCTTACAACACCTTTAAGTGGACGGGCGTGAGCGAGCATGCGTGGACGTGGGTGGCCTCCTGGCCACTGAGGCGACTTAAAAGGAAGAACAAAAGGTGCTTTTTCGGAGCTTCTTTTTTG
>JAAUXU010101504.1_pt1 | contig 19723 bp, 22 predicted proteins | sample 7278151 | NCBI WGS metagenome assembly JAAUXU01 (sample SAMN14350113, study PRJNA611818) | marine sediment metagenome | isolation source: surface marine sediment (1.8m) | place: French Polynesia: Moorea | collected 2018-08 | reverse complement strand
TCGTGCGTCCTCAGAGGCGGCCTCGAAGCCCTCGTGCGCCCTCGATTTCCCTCCTCTGATGGATACAGCAAAACCGAGCACAATTTTCACACACACACGCGTACGTACATAAAAAGTATGCGGCAGAAATCACTGTGGGCAAGAAGGAGAACGAAAAAACTGCACTGCTCCTCTCTCTTTCCTTCCACTTGTTCCGCCCTTGGAGGTGTCTGAGCCGTCACTGAGCGCACGAACTAAAACTTTGGGCGCACGCGCGGCGTCAGCGCCAGCGCGCGCGCGTGCGTGCGCGCGCGCGCGGGCGCCAGTGACCGATTTGGTACTCCATACCCTGAACTGGCTGCTGCCTTCGACCGTAATGAGGTGGATGGAGGTTGAGACGGGAGGGAGGCAGAGAGCCAGGAGGAAGAAGTAGAAGAGAGAGAGAGAAAAAAAAACCTAAGAAAATCGCTTTTGTCTTTTTTTTATCCGGTGGTGTTGGTGCGCTTGGGTGAGCGATTAGTGTGTCGAGTCGATTCCATTGAAACTGAGGTTACCGCAGTAACAACACACGTCGGTGGAGGTCGCCGAGGTCACGACTAGAGTTTTTTTTTTTCGTCGGCCTCCAACCTGCGCTTTGAACGGAATACTTCCAAGAAGACACTGCTGTTGCCAACCTGTACAGCCACATATGCACAATGAAAAGAAGAACCTGGAGACTTTGTACCTCCTCCACTTCTGTCATTCTAATCTGCTGGCGTGGATCACCAGACACCAATTCTTTATCACGTCAGATCCTTAAAGGGGGGCCAAAACTCAAGCTCCCGTTGCAGCTCATGCCTTTAAGACGCAGCAGCGGAGTTGGGAGCTTGTCAACCAAAAGCGAAAGCCACTCGCCGATTGACAGGAGGAAGAGAGAGTAGAAGCAGCCTCCAAAAAAAGGGGGGACAACTTACAGTGTGACTCATGAGGAATGTCCGACAACTTTGGTGTTGCAACAAAAAAAGGGGGGGAACCCTTTTTTGACTCACAGTGGCAAAAGGTGATCTTTTCCTTACTCCCCCCCCCCTTCAACCCCTGTAGACGTTTGATTCCAGGAAACAATGAAAAGTGTGCGAGCGATCAATAGCCAAAGGGAGGGCGGGACAGATATTTATTTTCAACATTAAACACGGCCTAATATTATAGCACAACTAGTACTCACTACTTGGGAGACAAACAAGCTGACAAAAGTACTAATGCGTTCATTCACAATAATGATAATACTACTCAGTTGATAAATGTTGGCAAAATGTCCACCTATATTGAAAGATGTGTCATGGCGCTTATTGGACGGTTTGTTGGCTGGTGGTAGTTGGCTAACGTTATCACAGACTTTGTCTTATGCCCCCCTTCTACCCCGACCCCCCCTACCTCGAAAAAAAGTAATCCCTAAATGCCGCCCTTTAAGGTGACAGCATGTTCATCTCTGTAGAGTTCTTCTCCAGCGAGGAATTGTGCCTGCAAAGAATAATAAAAAGTGACAAATCGCTGCACTTGCGACTTAGGCTCGCACCTTAATTTATTGTAAAACTTTAGCAGGAGCTTGCAGAAAGAAGTTGGGTTCACTCTCTGCTTAAACATAATGCTTAGGTATGTGCAAACTGTAATTTCCAAGTTCTTTCTGGCTCCCTAAAGACGACGCGGTTTATGAAATAGTACAGTGGAACCTTTATAAGAGTCTGCTTGAAGGGCTTCGGCCTCCTTATGTTTCACGCAGGAAAACTTTTTTTTTGGGGGGGGGGGCTTGGACAAAAATTATTCTTATTAGAGAGGTTCCATTGTGATAGCATAGGGTTTTGGCAATTTCTTAAGGAAGTCGACATTTCTACGTATGACAACATGTGCCTTGCCCAGAAATACTGGGTGATTCAGGATTCTCAGGACGACTTTTCTAACTTGGACAAGATCGATCTGGAGGACTATGAAGAGATAGAGAAAGACTTCTTGTTTGTGAGCGTATTTTTCATAGATTTATTTCTCGAAAATGCCTCCTTCAACGGCAACAGACGACTGAATCTCTGCTAGCGAAAGCTCTGGCATACGTGGGAGAGAGTTTGAGTAAAAAAAACCTGTCGTAAGAGTCCTGAAACACCCTGTACGTGGGAAGTTATACCGACAACTAATGCTGAAAGCTACATTTTGGTGTCTTTTTTCAAAAATATGGTTGTAATTTTCCCGGCACCCAAGCCTAAACGTGACTCAAAAGAGGGGACCATGACAACTGTCACTATCGAACACTTGTATGCTCCATACAAGTGCTCATTTCTTAAAAAGGGTTCAGTCAAATTTGGGTCCGGCACTTGACCAAAGTTAAGAAAATGCTGAAATATCCTTTCTTGAAATTGCTGAAGCACGAACTGCTTCTTCCCAGGAAGAGAAAGGGGCCAAGTGCACAGCTAAGAATGTTGTACGTACATCCTAAACACGTGGGCATTTACAAACTTTGCTGAACCGCAACTATTGGTGGAGAGGACAAAGTAAGTTCATCGGGTCAGCCTAGTGAAGGCGTGGAGTGATTCACTTATTTCACGCCAGTATGACTGGCAGAGCCCAGTGAAATTGGCTCAAAACCCTCCTCCCACAAATCTAGTCGGGAGTTTCAGGCCAGATAGATAGATAGCAGACCTCGGTCACACCGTGTGAGCCAAAAGTAAAAGATATCTGATCCAACCCGAAAGTATCACATAGACAGGGGGGTTGATAGATCACACACACACACACACACACACACACACACACACACACAACTCTATACAGAACTTTCTGTTCAGTGTCTCATAAATATGTGAGGTAACAGGGATGGAGGTGGGGGCTGAGACAGAAGTGCCAAATTTCTCTTTCTGACGAGTCCATTCAATTTCAAAAACCAACATGGAGGTTAGGGCAACTGAATAGGACTAAACAAGATATGAAGAAAGTAGTAGATCGCTTTGGTACGTATAACTGAGCGAATAAGTGTACAGTGTGTATACGTCTCATGTATGGCCAAAAGGGGCCTTCCGTGAGCTGCGTGATAGGCCTCCACGGGCCTGACCAAGCAAAACGGACTCTCCCCTCAGTCAGGGGCATGGGAGAAGGCGGAGATAAAAAAGGTGTCAGGGAAGGAGTTGCAAGGAAAAAGGCTATCCGACTTCTGTTCACTCAACAGAATTGTATACACCTACAAATTCTTACTTGTATGTGGCGCCTGGAGCAGCAGCATCTCCCTCATCAAATCCAGCAGCGATTTTGTTCCTCGCAAGAATGACTTTCGTCACGTCATCCGGATAAACGGTGTTCTGGATTGTGCGGATGAACACACTGTTGTCCATGTGTGAAAGAAGAAAGAAGCAAATTTGAAGTTTCAGGCAGGCTTCTCATACGTGCAAAGCTTCTCACCGCGGTAAAACAGCCCACACTGCGGCAAGCAAGCAAATCAGCCAAAAATGCGGGGTGCCCATGGAGTGTTGGATAACCCAGAAAGGTGCTTGCAGCCCGAAGCAATCGATGCAGACACCGTTGTAGACCATGGCGAACACGAAGTAGAACAAGATGGAGACGACGATCGACATCCAGTGGACGATGGTCTATTGAGACATGAAGAAATCTGTCATGTCTGAGCGCCACTAGGGCCCAGCTAGAATTGTCTGTACCTACCCAGGACTTTGTCTCTATGGCGAGATGCAAGAGCATGACTAAAAGGCATTCAGTGCATATGACGGTCCCAAATTCCCAGATGCCGACGTCAGTCCCTGCATAGGTACCGAAGGCGGCGAAGAAGAGCACTAGTGATTGGTAGAGGGCGTCCGCCATGTTCACCCAGAAGGAATACGGCTTGTACACCAGCCCCAGCCGACCCTGGGCGTAAAGGTGGGGGTGGCGGGAAAGCACCACGTCGGGGACGTCTTGGTCAAAGACCCCTACGGGAAGACAGGAGTGAACGTGAAAAAAATCACCCACTACGAGCTCTTCGCTCACCTATGGCCATTGGAGGGAGAGAGGTGAAGAACAGATTGTACAGCATCAGGTACATCTGGTCGATCATCACTGCGCCGGAGAAGCCACAGTACAGCTGATACCAGAAGTACACGAACACGAAAGCCTGCGGGGGGAAATTGATCACTGTAAAGAAGCTCACTTGTGCCTGAAGGACAACTTTCTGGAATAAGGACTTTACCGCATTCTTATAGAAGAAGTAGAGCACCATTCTTGCTAGTCTGTCATAATTCCAGTGTCCGTGCACCAGCACCAGTCTCTCTAGGTATTTAAATCGAGAGATTGCAAAGTCTGAGGCCATGACGGCCTGCATGCCCTCTTGGCCGCTGATGCCGACACCCACGTCTGCCGTCTGGATCATCGAGACGTCGTTGGCGCCATCGCCGATTGCTAACGTGTGCTTGCGCAGCTCTTCCTTGACGACGCGCACGATGTAGGCCTTCTGGAGCGGGGTGGCCCTGCAGCACAGCACCGAGGAACAGTGCGACGCCAGAGAGAGAAACAGCCCCTGGAGGTTGGCACGCTTGTCCAGTATGTACACGAGCGTCTTGCCGTCTACCACCAGTGCGCGGGTGCTGGGACTGCAAATGGATAAAATTTACTTATACAATACGGCACTTCTAATCGTGCGTTCTAAGCGTCAAAGCTCAACACCATAATAAGCCTAGAATGTAAATAGCTAATAGCGGAGCAAGTTCGGGACCTTCGCTGGACGCCCCAAACGATCAGCGGAATCAGTAGGGGATAGGTAGGACCTATGTAGGCTTCATTGGTGGCGAGTGAAGTGCTTGGTAGTATGGTAGCCGTCAGTCCTGCTCAGAGAACAGCTTGTAGCTCTCCAAGCTGGGAGTCTTGTGGAACGTAGGGCTAACACTCAGGGTGGCAGGTGGGCCGTCGTAAGCAGTAGGAAAGACTTTCTTGTTATGAGGAGCAATCTCCGTCGTGCACTTCTTGCGTGCTACGTAGCACGAATCGTCGATCCCTGAGCATCACGTGCGGCTGGCAAAAACAATTGCTGTCTCCATCACGATAGTGATCTTCTTGAGTACATAGTGTAGCACTTTGCTATCGAAGGTGATGGTGGCCGTCGTCTCCGACACGAGAGCAATCTTCTTGAGTACGTCGTACAGTATGCAGCTGTCGAATTTTGAGCCATATACTACATACACGTAAGTGATGTTACTTCTCAGAATACAGCGCTTCCGATTTGTGTTGCACTCGTCGCAGGCAAGAACTTACCCGTTGGCAGGGTCGCTCTCAATGACCCTGAGATGGTCCTTGATTATGCTCTCTGCGACGTCTCTGTTCCTCGCATTAACCATAAGCATGCGCATGTCCGCTGAAAACAACTTGCAGGAGTGGGCGATGTTGACGGCGGTCTCCTGGAGGAAGAGGCAAAAGGTTACCTTCACGCCATCTCTTGGTCGGTGCACCCACCAGATGTTTCGCTTCAGTCATTTGGTTTCTGGACATTTGCTTTAAAGGGACTGTCAGGTTTCCAGTTAGTTGACTGCAGGGTAAATGAAACCTCAGGGAATCACATTGGTGCGTGATCATTCGGTTTCCAGACAATTGGTCCTTCTCCACCAGCCGAAATCCGTGGAGTTGAAGAATGCAGCGCACTCGACACAGGACAGAGCAACACTGTATTTAGTGGCATTTCATGAAACCAAATGAGTGGAAACCAAACGACTTCGAACGCAATGACCAGAGCCAAATGACTGGCAACTGTCAGGATTGGGAACACACTGTCCCAGAAACCTCTTGATCACCACAAACAGCTCACCTGCTTGTCTCCTGTGAGTACCCAAACGACGATGCCCGCCTGTCTCAACCGACGTATGGTCTGTGGCACGCCATCCTGCAGCCTGTCTTCTATGGCGGTAGCGCCCAACAAGGTGAGGTGACGCTCCATGCGGTTGTACGAATCCAGGAGAAGGCGTTCACGCCGGTGAAGCGAGTTCTAAAGGTCAAAGGGCAGAGTCAGGCTTTCGATCTGACCGACGGCAACGCAACCCTTACCTCTGCCACCTTGTGTTCCTCTACCCACTCCGTGTACTCCTCCTCGGAAAGCACCCTCTTGGCCATGACGAGCACCCTGAGGCCCAGTCTGGCATATCCGTGCAGATTTCGCTGCGTCTCCTCCACCACTCGGACCTCTTTGGGATCGATGGCAGGTCTCAAACGAGGGAAGACAGATGAGTCGGCACCTTTGCAGAAGAGGACTCGTTGATGAGTCAGAGGATGCAGCAGGATCACAGACATGCGCTTGCGGACAGAGTCGAATGGAAACACGTGGAGGATTTCGAGCTCCAGCATGCCATCGTCTGAAAAAAAAAAAGCATGGCCGTCACAGTCGACGGACTCCAACCGCACGAGCGCACTCAGGACGACCATGGCTTACTTGGCGTTGAGAGCACGCACTTGAAAGGCGCTCTCTTCAGCAACTTGCAATCATACACGAAAGCAGCATCAACCAAGGCCAGCTCGTCCGGGGACTCTGCCTCGTAAATCGGCTTCTCGTTGCCCTTGATGTTGACAATGCTGCTGTTGATGCTATTGTTCTCGCTGTTGGCACCCGGCGGGGGCACCTGCAGAAAGTGCTGCGACCCCACCCTGTGAGCGGGCTCGCTCGTGGGCGTCACCTCGGGGGAGGAGGCGATGGGAGAAAGTGGTTTCGAGGGCAGAAAGTCCAATAAGCGATTAGGACGTAGGGGTGGCGGCGGCGGCGAAGACGAGGTGTTAGCACTAAAGAGCCAGGCTGACAGTCAGGACCATGAAACGTGTGAACCTGGGTCAGTTGTTACCTGTCGTTTCTAAAGTCTCCCTCCAGATGCAACGGAGCAATGGTGACCTTTGCCTCTTGCTTCTTCCTTCTGATCTTCCTTGCTAACCTTGCGGTTGAGGTCGCAGAGGCAGTTCCGGGAGTGGCGCAAATGATACCAGATGCATTCATGTTGTCGTGATGAGGATGCTTGGCCACAATCACGGTGTTGCACACGCATAACAAAAGAAAGAAGTCTTGGATGAGTTCGTACTGAAAGCAAGAGCGGTGAGAGTGAGATAGAGCTTTGCCGACGAGGAGCGACTTGACAAAGATCACCTTTTCTTTGTCCCCCTTTCTGGCTTCTCTCCACGTTTGTTCGAGATTCACGTTCTTCGGTATGGTGACAGCTTTCGGTCCCTCAGACTTGACCGAGATTCTCTCATGGTCATAGTCGATGCCATCAATCGTGCATCGCTTGAACACCATGTGATTCTCTGTCAGGGTTCCGGTCTTGTCGCAGAAAATGTACTGGATCTGCAACGTACATTGGAGAAGCAATCAGACGAACGGTTCCAGCTGCATCCGGCATCACCTACGCATACCTGTCCTAACTCCTCCGGAATATTTAGCGCTCGGCATTCCACGCTCTTAGAGCACACTGCGTCGTACATGTCTTCGTCCTGATGGATGAGGTAGATTTGGAGCAGCTTGGTCATCTCGATGGTAACGTATAAGGAGAGTGGTATGATAATCTGCAGGATGATGACAAATGTCCAAAAGGTGAGAAATCCCTCAAATCCAGCCCTGGTATCGCCGAACGACAGCGTGTTCAGGAAAGGAACGTAAGTGTCGAACGTGGCCAACCACATTCCGGAGCCAACGGCACCGACGAAACACAGAGCCAGAAGAATCACGACGCACCATATCACTTCCATGTTAATCTGGCGCTCGAGTTTGGAACGCTTGTACCTAGAAGATATACGTACATCAGGCTATTTCCGTAATTTACCGCCCATATATGCATTTGCGCCTACCTTGGCCCTCCGTTGTTCAGCATGGCCTTGGACTCGTGTCCCGCATACACCACCAGACCCTCCACGTAGTTGGTGTTCTTGAGCACGCACTCGCGCAGCAACAGATTGTCTTTGCCCACAGGAACTCTCTCGCCCCTGGGGTGCAGAATAGAGCCATGGAAACGATAGATCTTGGTCGTCGGCATGTCGCACTCGACGGTGCTGCGGAACTCTTGAGGTTGGAACGTCTCTTGCTGGAGGAGGGAGAGAAAAGTCTTAAGAAACTGAGCCTTCACTTGACTTAGCATCGTACACGAACCTTCTCAGCGAAGCCTCTGGGGACCTCTCGCTGTTTGAGATTCGCCTCTCCGTCTAGATTCTGCGTGTCGATGTAGCAGATCCCGTGTTCGTCCGAGGAGCGAAGGAGCAGCAAGTCCGCCGGGATCATCTCGTCGCAGGACAAGTGAATCAAGTCTCCCACCTTCACGTCTTTCCAGAGACACTGAGTGTAACGACCCAATGAACTGTGGAGGGAAGAAGTCCAGTTGTAGTGCGAGTGGCTGCCAATCGGCACCCTCTTACCCTTTGTAGACTCTACAAGTCGAGTTGTTGACCCGCTTGTCACTGATGAATCGTCTCCGATCCTCGAAGATGTCCTTGATGGCTGTAACTCCGAGTACAAAGATGACAGGCAGCATGGAGATCTCCTTTCCAAAAGCGTTGATGGCTGGTACGAAGTTTAGTAGCACAATGAACAGGAAGTAGAGGTTGGCGAAGCGGTGAAATTGCTCGAACAAGTTCTTGGGCAGAAACGACAGCACCGTGTACTTTGTGGTGCGCACGTAGTTGTCCAGGTAGTGCCGGTTCGGGTGCCCAGAGACCTTCACGTCTTCGGGTATTAGGTGGTTGGGCACGATGGTGCGGTGCTTGGGCTCCTCGCCCTCAGCGGCACCACCGGTGGCGGACTTTTTGCGCCGTCCGAAGCAGAAGATCTTGCGCTTCGTGTTTGGGTTTGCGTGGCGCAGCGTGTAGATGGAATCAGTGCGCGAGGCTTGCCTGGAGTGACCTCGGAAGGAGAAGGCTAGTGAATCTGAGCGAGACGCCTGACGCCGGTGAAAGGTAGAAGAGCGTCGAGCTGAAGCCGAGGCCGACCCGGGTGCGCCGGAGGCGGCGTCGCTGCCAGCAACCGGCGCCGACGTGCCGCGCACGGACGAGGAGCGCCGCCTCTGCCGTTCCTCGTGTCCCGGAGGCAGGATGAAATCGGTCTTAGACCCGGTTCGCCGGTGACCCCGATTTTGCTGCTGGGTCTCCATGGTGTCCGGGATCTGCCCGTGGGAGAAGACTCGGCGATGGCCAACGCCGCGGGGTTTCTTCAGCACCGGTGGTGGCAATGGCGGCTGGGGATAGTGTTGACTTCCGGCGGCTGCCGATGCGGCTGCCGATGCGGCTGCCGATGCGACTGCCGATGCCCCCTGACTGGCGCTGCGTTGATGTCCTCGCGAGGGTGCCGCTGTGGTCGAGGGACGAAAGCCTTCCGTTGTCATGGCGCCGGCCGCGTCCGGCGTCGCCGCCTCCGCCGCCGCCGTAACCGGCACCACTTGGTGCGGCTGTTCCTCCTCCTCCTGGGAAGACATATCGATTGTCGCCTTGTGTCACGCCGTCCTCATGGCTGAGCAGTGCTTCGATTCGGAGGTCGCTTCTGTCGTCTGGGAAGAGGGGGGTTCTCTCGTCTTACCACCTGTCCGCAGAGCGTCCTCCGTTCGTCCGGCTGTTTGCTCAACGGCCTTGCTGTTGACTGCTGCTCTCTGGCTTGAGCTCTTCCCCAGCTTGCTCTCCTCCTCCCCTCTCTGCGTGAAGTTGTTGGCAGCTGAATCCCTCCGGTGGCAGCAGCACTCGTGAAGCCACTCTGGCAGCAGCAGCGGCAGACTTGAATGAGGACAACGACGGCGACGACGATGAAATGGTGAATGAGGAGAGAGAGGAAGGAAGCGATGACGCATCCGTGAAACTTCACTCGCGAGCGCAGCGTACAGGATGTTCCCCTCTCTGTCCGTTAACTCGCTCCAAAGTTCCGTTTACTCTGCCTCGCTCCTCTGTGCGGAGACCGACGAGACCTCGGAGCCGTTCCGGTGCGCGTGGACGATGCCCGTCATCGAGCCCTCTCAGTCCAAACGAGCCCCGAGGTTTTCGGGAACAACATTTGGCAAATGATGTCCGTCCGATTCAGACATGTGGACCGGACGTTGTTATTCGGTTTTCTGTCATCACAGCAGTGATTCGAAGTCGCTGCCATTTCCTTCCAGCCACAACTCTCATCTCTTTTTTTGCGAATGTTCGATATAAGATTGAGCAGCATTTCTCTGTCAATCGATTCAATCACGTCGTTCACTGTCTACAGTGACTGGAATCAGAATTTTCCCGAATTTCAATATCGTACAGGAAAAACCAATAATTTCATTTAATTCAACAATTAAATTCAGGGAAACGATTTCTTTCCATACCCAACAAATTCCCGTTGTATCTGCTCTATGAACACGTACAAATTTCCCTTTTAACTTCACTTCTAAGCCTGGCAGAGAGTGAAAACTTTGCACAGTACCTGTGATGCACAGTACGCAGTTCCTGCTTCCTCTGAAAGTGCCACATTAGAATAGTTTTTCCTCGTCCGAAAACAAAAATGCGACACTTTGAGGAATATTTGTGAAATCCAAGGGGAAAAAACAATGCAATCACTCAAACTGAAACACTGATCAGCAGGGCAAGGTTGCTCATTGCCGACAGAGGGCAATAATGAAGTAGTTGATGCGCATTTTATTAAACGATTCATCTCTAATGCAATAGAATAGGGCATATTTAAATGATTTAGGAGCACACAGCCCCGATATGGGCTGGAACGCCTTGCTCCACTTCTATTCCCATGAATGGAGTCTCTGACAATCTGTTAGACTTCATGTCCGTCCACTCCAGCACTGGAGATGACGGCGGAGGCACCTCGACCTCGCCCACTGCCAAGCGGCCCATGTGAGGCTCGTACCTGTCAAGGAGGATGGTTGAGGTTGACTGAAGCTTCACTGTGGTGCAAGACCAGCTCTTACGTGATCCAAACGCCACTGAACTCTTCCATCGGCCTGGAGTCGTCCAGCGAGCCGGAGGCCTTCAAGAGGACCTTGTTCCTGGTCTCGCCCAGGATGGTCTTCTGCCTCAAGTTCTCCATGATCGCTACTTCTCTGGAACCTGTTATGGTCACCTGCACAGAGTAAGCAAAAAATAAAAGTAGAACATTTCTCTTTTATACTTTAACAGTGTTTGGGTCGGATTTAACAGGCTACCAAACTACACAGATCATGGTACCACTCCAGGCTTTACTTTTTCATGCTATTCTTAAGTATTTCTTACGTGCTACTAAAAAATACTGAATGCCATACTACTCAAAAAAGTTGTTTTATTGCTACTTTGAAAAATCATCTTGTGTTTCTCTACAATACTGAGCATGGCACTACAGTGGCATACCGCACTGATAAGCTACTCTGGCATAATTGCCTTGGATGCTTTTTTCTTTTGCCTTCTCTGACCAAGGGGGACTGCCTGCCTTTGCAGGTGGTGGGCAGATGACCTCCCTTGGGATCATTTGGATCCCCAGTTCATGTCTGCACAGTCCGTTCTTCATCCCAACGAGACAAGTGCCACTGTGTTCCAGGGCATTGGCTGTACATTGTTCCATTTGCTGCTTCTTTGTGTCATTTGTCATCTAGCATGATCCAGGATATCTTAGCGAAAAGCATCTTCAGGATGTGATGATTTTTCATGTGCAGCTGCGAGACAGGCATGCGTGCCATCCACAGAGGACGTGCGTGCTGTGGTCTCAGTCTTGTCACAATGTGCACTACCCTTGATCAGAAGATAATCAAGACTCCAACAGAGATCTACCGGCATCATAATTCAAAATTTTAGTTGCAAATTCAACATAGTTTAGTGATAGTAATATATTCCTTCAAATGATGTACAATTGGATAGAAGTACAGGAGTCAATCATTTCAATTACCTAGTTCAGATTTTTAGTACCCAAATCACTAAATTCAGGAGTGCTGTCAACACATTCTGCCGCGCCATTCAGTGTGCGATATCCCAAATTCATCAAGATAGCGATATCCCATGTATCGAGACCAAATATCGCGACACTCAATGCGATATTTTGTACTTTTATATTCAAGTATGAGCCATAGAGTTTTCCGGCTGGGCTTGAGAGGCGGCCAGTGCCAAAAAGAAAACTGAAGGCTTTGAAGAAAGGGGACACCCGACTTCATTTTGACACACACTGTAGGTGAGGGCATACCTGATAGAGCTTGTCTGGACTCTTTTCTCCGTCGATTAACTTTATGCTGACGACGGTGTCTTCAGAGTTCAACATGACGTAGATCTTGGCGGAGAAGACAGACCGGTCGTCGTTGTGGTGGGTGCGTATGAGTGTGTCAGGGATCCAACTCTGCAAAAAGGGATAGATAGAGTCATTGGCTGAAATTTTAACCCTGCTGTCTGTGGATCGCACCTTCTGCACTCCCAGGATGAACCTCTTCAAGCAGTGCTCTACCCCCACCTCCTGGAAGCGCTGAGGGCCTTCCGACGACGACGACTCGCGGCACCCCGGGATCAACCCAGTGCGGGGGTTGGTGTCCATTGGGACGAACCCTATGACGCATTCGCAACGCCCCGCTGAGCAGACGGTGTTTGAGAGCTTCCTGCAGTGACCTTGGTCTAGACAGCGCCCGTGCAGGGTGGGGGTAAGCACAATCGGGTCGTAGCAGCCGCCGGAGAAGCTGCTGCGGCTCAGACCTGGATAGTGAGGGTCACTGAGTGTGATCGGAACAATGAAAGCTACTGCCTCAACGATCCTTTTGAACCGGCGCGTCCAAGCAACGTGAAATGCAGGGGTTGACAAATTTGAACAGGGCATTGATATTAGGAGGGTTTTGTCTTCTTGCCATGACTGCATGTGCATCATTGGTGGTGTTCAGTGAGCCAATAACCTTCAACATTTAAGTGGTAGTAGCTCCCTCAATAATAGTCATTTCACTAAGCCACACACACATCTGTGTTCAGCCCTTAAAGGACTGCCACTTTGGTGTAATGAAATTTTCCGTGGGTCTGAAACCCCAATCAATATAATATTAATTATATATTTCATTATGTTATAAAACTTTATAAATATTTGTGATATTAAAAGGTAGACCCCAGGGAACTTCCTCATTTTCAAAAATATGACACTTTTGTGTAATAAACATCTCTGTGCAGTGGACAGGGGAGGCTGTACCCACCCACCACCCACCCAAAAATGAGCATTTTGTACCCCCCCTGCGCTCGTGTCTGGGTGGCCTTATCTGGTGAAAATTTAAGATTTTCTTCTACCTGTTACGTCTGAAACAGGTTTACACGTACCCACGTTGATCTTGATTACGTCGTACTTGGGGCTGCGGTTGCGCGGCTGCTCTAGATAAGTCATTTTTAGTTGCAGATTCTCGACATGATGTTGTGCACGGCCATGGGGTCACCTTCAGCTCCTTTGCGACCTGGGTGATGCTATTACTACCCGAAATGCTCGAGTTGATGCACTCAAGAGATTGTTCCTCGTGGCGTCATTCATGTGTTGTTGTTTAAAAGCAATATCTTTTATGCAAATTTACTTATTGGTAATAGCCCAACAACCCTTAAAGAAAGGTTTATGCTACGACCCCCAATTCCGTCGTCAAGATCTAGACAGTAGAAACAGACATATCATAGTAGGATTCATCTAACCGCCCAGTACCGCAAGGCTACTTACGTGGAATGACCTGGTTTCCCGGCAAGCACTGGCACGCCTGCAAGAGCGGCCTTTCAATCCCGGCGAAGGTGCTGGGCCTGCACTCGGTGTTGACCAGGTGCCAGCAGTCGCTGGACGAGCGGCAGATGCCCAGGGGGGCGTCGGAGGCCGAGGCCAGCGGACAATCGTAGCGATAGAAGACGGCGGAGCCCTGACCGGACAGCCCCAGGGTGTCTATGTTGGCGCTCGCTTCGCCCGGGGAGGGGTCCTGCCAGGCGGCCAGCGGCTCGTCCACCGAGTGCTCGTCCACCACACCCATCGCCACGTACCTGGACGACCAGGAGGTCATTTGTTGGCGGCGCATTTGCCGAACTCCGTTACCGAGCTCTTCTATATCTTACAAGCACTCTCAAGTCTCAACTGCGATGTTTCCGCACTGCGTCTATGGTACAGATATACAGTTGCGTTCGGACGTGCGCGCACTCGCCACGTGCGCTCTGGGGGGAAATCGAGTCGTTTAGTAGTGATACTTTATGTTCAAATCGCTAGCGCTGCTATAAATAGGTGAGACATGAACCACGAAAGCAGCTAAGGCCTTACTACGCTTTCAGAAATGTGAACAGCGTCTGGCTACAATATTAAAAAAGGCACAATTTTTAGGCTTTTCATTTCAATCAGTTTTAGTCATTTAAAAGCTTGTCCACGTGCAGTACAAAAATGAAATACTTAACAAGACTCTTTAACGTAAAATACCGGTGATACTCATACTTTTTGAACTGATTAGATCTGAACGCAACTGTACAGGGTGGAACGCTTTAACAACTAACACTTTCATGACGTGCATGGAGATTCTACACAAACATGTGCGCATTTGCCTGACTTTTAGTCTATGCTATAGCTTTGTCGGTTTACCCATCTTTCATGTGCCGGTGCCATCTTGCTCAACGTTGCTTTTTCTGCCACACAATTAACTAATTTGGAAGTTTCACAATTTGGTAGTCTTCTGGTCCTGAGAGTATGAGTGTCACATTCCTCCTCATAGTGTTTTGCATCATGTATGAAACATATTTTCATATGTTGAAAAAAGCACAGTTGCATTTGGGCTCGCTCACCCTGCCAAACCTCTGTTTGTACCATCAACAGCGCCGTCGAAACAGTGACAGAATGATTTTGTCAGAAGTGCAAATGACTCCGCCCTCAACGTCAGGTTTGGGCGGGGGTTCTTAATAAGCGGGGTGCCGTCTCATCCCGGAGAAGACAAAACTTTGGGCATCGATTCACCACATTGGGCAGTCCGTAGGCCACATCCAGGTCTTCAACTTCATGGAGAAAAAACAACCAGTCAAAAGGGTTTTCTCTGCATGAATTGGCTTTTCTCACTCAAAAAAATCAATGAAATGACTTTTTTGAAACTTGTGAAAACGATTCAGCCTAATGTCCTATTTGAGGCTTTGGTGATTTGTGGAATGTGATGCTAATACCAAAGTGGGTCTTCGCAGAACTGCTTGATGATGTTGAATGAATCTCGAGAAACTTGGAGAAAAGAACCCAATGCGTAGTAGCCAACGCCCACATTACATTAATCTGAGAGGGTGTCTGGAGGGCTCCAAAAGATATCTGCTCTCATTAATCAGACGCTGTGCTTGAGCCATTGAAATGGGAAGCAACTTCATAACAGCAAGCCCATTAGCATAATGATTAGCAAATTGCGTCACTTTCATTAGCATATTTCTGGATACAAATGACCCCTTCATTTGCTTACTGATAATGCCACTCAGCACTGCATAGAGTGATCAACTACAACAGTTGGCCACTCTAACCTTGAAAGAGCAATGTCATGAAGAAGATGATTGAAGGTTGACCAAGGATGATTGAAGGTTGACCAAGGATGATTGAAGGTTTGATTCCAATTTCCATTTGACTCACCGTGGAATGCCTCGTTCCCGATTTACAAACTATATAGAATATAGCTGCACTAAAAGCGACTGACAATCCTACTCTCTTAGACGGAGGAAAACCAAAATGTGAGGCAGTTGCTGCTTGCATGCACATGATGCCATGAGAAAAAACGCTGAAAGCTGCGGAGAGAGTCCAAGTGAATAGAGAAATCATGCAGCAACATCTCGAAGAGGACTACGGACCACAACAGATACGGACAGACGAGCTCGGACTGGACCTTGACATCGTCCGTGGACCATCCAGCAAGACGAGGTCAGGGAGACCCTGCCCCTGACACAGAAGAAGCAGAGTGCATTCGGCAGTTCCTCAGCCCCCCCCCCCCCCCCGAAGCAGCCTTAGACCAGCAACTTTTTTGATGACACATCTGATGTACTTATGTAATGCCATACACAAGTGGATGTAGGGAGGGTGGACGCAGAGAAGCCCACCGAACTACCTAGGCTGCAGTAGGCCTACAAATGCTTGACTGGACTCATTTGAAACAGGACCATCAAATTTTTGCATGAGCAATTTTGTGACTGGGCCCAAACCCGAGGCCTGAAGGCTGACGAAGCTTTAAAGTCAACAGTTTTCACTTGAACAGGTCGAAACGTCGGCCACGCAGCAGTAGGCACAAATGGAGCCTTCTCAGTGCAACCTGGCAGATGGAACAGCACTTTTACTACATTAATGCCATTTCGTAAAAGTTGTGTGTGATTGAGCTCAAATTTTACGTCGTAACAGGACACAAAGGACCTAGACTCACTCCTCATAGAAGCCGAAAAGTTCTACCTACAAGGTTACGAATTCATGTGAATCCCCATGATTTCTTTGAAGCCGGCAAAACTTGATATTCTGCTTGTATCGTACGCCAGAGTCGAGCTTGTGCAATTTTTGCAATTGTCCTTAAGGTATAAAACATTCAAGCTAAATCCCTGATGCATCTATCTTCTCAATGTATATAAAACGTCCAGAATGTGACCTCACCCTGAGTTGTAGACGATCCAGAAGCCGGTGTATCGCTCCCACTCAAGCCACCTCCGGCTATTGCTGATGGCGCCCATTTGCTGCTTGTCCGTCTCCTCGCCGTTCGAGTCCCTGAAGCTCCTGCTGATCGCCACCTCCCTGTTTTTGACCGCCGTGATGGTGTACATGGCGGAACCATCCAGCCGAGAGCCGTCCAGGAGCCTGATGAGTATCCCGTCGGTGTCGGCGGCCGTGAGTGGCAGCTTGGCGTAGATGACGGCCAAGCAGGCGCCGGTCAGGCCATCTAGCTCGAGTGGGAAGCGGCCAGCGGGAATCCACTCGCCGCGCTCCACTATAGTCATCTGCGTGAACAAACAAAAACCTTCATTTTGAGCAATGGTCTAATATTATACACTTAATATACTCATCTTTTTGCACTCACAACTCACTTGTCCTACAAAATGAGGATGAAAAGTCTTTTTCTCTCTGTCCCATTTCATTTCTAATAAACTTTGCAACAGTCGAGGAAAACAGCGAATATTTTGCGCAAAAACTAATCTTTTTTCGAGCTTTACCTCGTTTACTGAGGTCTCCGAGGCATCTATTCATGGTTCTGTTTTGTGTAGGATTTGCGGAGTCACCTGCTCATACCTACAGGGTGAGGCAGCATTAGCGCGAATGGGATCGAGGCCATAAGAAACATTGGACTGTTCCCATCCAATTTTGGCAGCGCGTATTTACTGACCAGTGCCCCGAAGCACTGCACACAAAATTTTCAGGAGAATCTTGACGAAGTTGAAACGGTGAGACTTATTTGAATAACATAAAATCGCATCACAGGAAGGACAAGATGGCAAAACATCTGCTTTGCTACGACCAAGGTGCATTCGCGCCTAGACCTGTACTTGCCGTTACGTATGAGTCCTTGGCAGAATTTTGAGTGCACAAACGAAGGCAACAACTTTGTTTAAAAAATATTCCTTCTACTTAAGCTTTTAGCTTACACTCGTTCTTTGAGTGCTACACAAAGTGAGTGGGAATCCAGGGTACGCCATTTTGTTCCTTCATGATTTCTCTGCCCATTTCTACATACAACGTTTGGTTTATCCGAAGCTTAACTTCTTTGATCGCATGTGTAAAAACTATGCAAGTTGGACTCAGGCGTACGACACAAGCAGAACAAGAAGCTGTGCCTGTTGCACCTGCAAACAAATCATAGGGACTCTCATAAATTCTCAACCTTTTAGGCGGATTTTTGAGCTAAAATCTAGAGTGAGTCCAGATCCACATGTCTTCTGCTACCACCAGAAATCTGAGCTCCATCAGCCAAACTTTTGCTAAAAAGCATTTTTGAAATAACAAAGTCAGTACAGTTCAGTCACAGCAGCACAGCACAGTAGTAGCGTCTGAATGAGTATCAAAATTTAAGTCGACGCAGAAGACATATGGAGCTGGGTTCGCTCCAGATTTGGGTTCAAACTTCCAACTAATTCCAACAATTAGGGCCTAAAATGCCTATTTGGTCTGAAACGCGTATTTGGTCTGAAATGCCTCTTTGGCCTTGAAAGCCTAGTTGGCCTGAAATGTCGCGCTGTTGAACCTAAACTTGGCATGCAGCCATTGTGTGGCATGGGTCAGGTCATGCCGGGGTGGTCGGTCCAAAGGAGCCCTGCTGGTGGGGGTCTATTTAGGGGCTGAAAGACTTTGACTTGTACTGCCGCAACATGGATGCAGGGGACCCAAACTTGGCATGCTCTCGGCCCCTGCTCGAAAAAAGTTATTGAAATGATCTCCTCTTGAAACCACCCCAATACCCTGGAAGTTTGTCTTAGAAACAACCTCAGAGGCCGCTGGAGACTGGATTCGAGGTCACCATACTTTTGACTTTTTCCCCGTTAACGCCGTGTTGCTCTGCTGGAATTTACAAAACAAGCAGCAACTGTTTGAGCTAAAAGTCCGAGCGGTTGCAGTTGATTGGCACTAATTTAAGCTTGACCCTAAAGCCAATCTTCAGTTGTTGAAAAAAAAACTAAGCTTTTGAAGTTTTGTCAAAGCATTTGAACAACGGAAGTCAGTACAGAACATGCATGAATACATTAGTGCGTGCCTCTTGTGCTCCATGACGAGACCGTCTCGAGTGTGTCATAAAGGTCAGTGGGGGTCATTTTCAGTGAGATTCTCACTGATTGATTGTCACTTATTGAGCCTCTCCCCATAGAATTTTCTTTGCTATGTCTGAATTATACCGTGAGGTTGGCCTTGAAACTGTGAAACAGGATTTATGGCGGAGCCTGCATATTGTTGCTTAATTTGAGCCAACCCTCCAGGATGCAGTCTTGCATATATCGGGGTATTGCTCACTTAAGCGATCATACGGTGCCAGCAAGATTTCATCCGTCACTGATTTTCCATATGGCGCATGCGCATCCACACTGTAGGTCACAACTTCTTTTCTGCGAAGTCACTGGTGTTTTTGGACTTGGGCAATGTGAGGCTTGAGTGAACTCAGCACCTCTGCCAACTCTGCGTTTCCGGAACTTTGGGCAGTTCATTTCTAAGCGCAACATTTCGGCCTCCTGCGCGCAACCTTCCTTTCTTCGGCCTCATGTTAAGTACATAGGCGCGTTGGGCAAACAAAGGTTAGACACTTAAAGGTTTGCTGGTAACTATGGCTCGGACCCGTTACATTTCAAGTAGCTTATGATCACTGTACAAGTCTGTGAAGTGATCATAAGCCAGTTGCTGTTATCTCGGACTGACTTGGACTCATCCATCGTACTCATGCAACAAATACTCTAATGTCAGCTTTGAGATAAAAGAATCGACACCAATCAAAATCACAAGTATTTGAGATCTTCTATAGGGAATGGAGAAAGAAAGATCACATCAAGTTTCATGAACTTAAGGCGTCCTAGCCAAAATTATGAGCAACTTTAAAATGTCTGACCTTTTCTTGTGCACTACCACGCAGAAGTGAGTTTCCCTTAGCGAATTAGCGCAAAACGAGGGTTAAACGTGATATTTCCCCATATAAAAGTCCTGTAAAATGTTCATTCAGGTATACATATGTTTGTACTGTACGTTGGGAAACGTGTATGACTGTATAAATGTAACCGCATGAAAAATGAAAATGCAACTTTCTTGATATTAGCGCAAACCATCTTTAGATCATTGCAAAAGCTTGTGGTGGCCCTGGTAGTTTAACTTACTCACTTCTCTTTTGCCAAAATTGAGAAGATCGGAAGAGCACAC
>JAAUXU010073830.1_pt1 | contig 19731 bp, 19 predicted proteins | sample 7278151 | NCBI WGS metagenome assembly JAAUXU01 (sample SAMN14350113, study PRJNA611818) | marine sediment metagenome | isolation source: surface marine sediment (1.8m) | place: French Polynesia: Moorea | collected 2018-08 | reverse complement strand
GTTATAGTGTTTTCTTGCACACAGTCCATGTTCCCTCACACACAGATAATGTTTCAGAGATCCTCGGCACTTTCACTACCAGAGCCACTACTGCTGTGCCTATCTTGTGGCGGATGTCTAACAATGTGCCTGTTGACCTTGAGCGGGCTTCTTTGGTATTCGAATGCCTGGCTAAAGAAACGTTCCTCGGGTCCCATTTGGGCCTCTCAGACTATCGTGGCGGCGCTTGTAGCGATCGCGATGAGCGCTATCATCGCTGCTTTGGCCGGCAACGAAGTAAGTTTAGGCGCACCAGATGTGGGAGGTTGCACATCATCGCCGCATGAAATTGCTATGAATAATTCTTTGTTTCTTAGTCTCGCTGGATATCTCCGGGAGTGCAGACTTGTCTCTTGGGGGTGCTCTGCATGCAAATTCACTCCGTTGTGATCCTCCAGATTAACGAAGACACCTTCAGAAATCCCCTGACTGCGAAGTGGCTGGCACTCGGTAAGGCGCTTGAAGAGCAATGTAACAGTTTCATTCATTTTGAAATAACTTTTTCCCCCTGCCAGGTTTCGCCGTCGTCTTCTGCTTGGCATACCTGACCTCGCTGCTATTGGTCTTTGATGGCACCACCTCGCACAAAGTCGCTCATTTGTGCTGGTTTGCCCGAGCAGACACGGGCGACTTAGCAGCGTTTGTCGTTTGTTCCACTATGCTCTTAGTCTTCTTCCTCGTGGCCTTTTTTATCACTAGGAAGAAGTTGAGAGGTCACAGGAAGCTTGAAGAGGTAGCAGAAAAGTGAGTTGATGATCAGGTGAAAGCTTCCTTACTTCAAACACTACCAGCGATTTTTTTCTTGTCACAGTGAAAGCATTTTGAAGCGCTGCTTCCTGGTCACATGTGCCACTACTCTCTTCACCCTGTTTTGCTTGCTCTACGTGAACCTGGACGGGCACCAGAAGATCATGCACTACTTTGTGTCGCTCACAGCAGTTCTGCTGGTAATGTCAAGGTATTGCAAACATTGGACATGTTTAACTTTCGGTTCGTTTGTTCCCTCAGGGTGCTGTAGTTGTCTTCTTGAGCTACCTCGGGACGGCTGAGAGCTTTATCACAAACGGTTCCTCCAATTCTCCCTCATTCAGAGGGTTCGCACTGACGTCTCAGCAAATCGAGGGTCACCTCTTGGAAGTGGAATCACGTGATGGCAAGATGATGAAAAAGACTGGCACTGCCAAAAGGAACTCAGGGCAAAGGTAAGGAAAGCATGCAGTAAAGTCGCATTCCACGTGGTACTTCAGTGTAATCTTCATGGTTTTGACAGATCGATGGACGTCCCCTCTCGCAGTTCATATCAGCCAGAGACCCCGAACTGCTCCAGTATCGCCTTTAAAGATCCCGACAGCGTCAGACCTCTTCTTTCCCAGTTAGGGTACTTGGCGAAAAACGACTCCGCAGAGGACTCCATTGATGGGTGAGAAAGACACGATCTCAATACAGGTCTCATGGTACCTAGCGTCGCTATCATATCAGGCCTAACTCCACTGTCTCCAATGTGCCGTCCTGGAGACTTCACCACTGTCACTGCCGCAGCAGCGGAGGCATAAACTCAAGCTTGGAGAATTCGATCTCACCGATGGACATGATCAGGAAGACGATAAGCAGGTAAGCTTCACGCGTAAACCCACAACTCCAAATCGTTTCACGCCCTTGTGTCGTCGTAGGCAGTGCTCTCGTAGCGGAGGTGGTGGTGCCAGAGGTAACGTTGGAGTCGCTCGCTACAAGTGGATTGAGAACGACTTAAACGATCCTACCCTTCATGATGTGAATGGAAGAGACAAGAAGTGGTCTCGGAGCAAGTTGTCACCAGCGGTCTGCCTGCTCAGGACAGACGACGATATTACAAGCGTCGATGTGCATCCGTTGCAGCGAAAGCCGACGGTCGCCCCTGTGGGGAAGCCTTTGCACCTCACTGAAATCGTTCAACAGGTAACTTTTTTTATACGCATCAGGTCCTAGAGAGTAGGAGCTGTAAGGTAATCGTGTTCCGCCACCAGGCTCAGGAAGAGGCGGCTGTAGACCTCCTCGCCCAGTTGGCTTCTGGTCGGTCTCGGCGTACGACAACCGGAACTTCTTCTCTCGGCAACGGGAGCGAGTCCGGAATCGATGCTGCATCCATCGCCATGTCAAGCAGAAGGTCAACGGGGAATAGCACCAGCAGCAATGATTCCACCAAAGACATGGAAAGGTGAAGATTTTCTTACTTACTGCTCCTTAGAGCAGCGGAGAAGCGTTCTAGGCACTCCTACCTTCATATGCGATTGTTTTTAATCGTAGGACGCCCTCTCTAAATTCCGGTGACCTTTCTATCGGACTAGTGACCAATCTAATCAATGGTGGTATCCTCGACAACTCATGGTGTCAGAACGGAAGCGCCTCAGAGGAAGAAGAGAAGGAACGCTTCCAGCAAGGTTATAGCGAGTCTTAAGATGCAATGACGCATTATAGTAACCATCCATTGTATAATCAATTATAGCGGTCGTCATGAGCGACGACGTCGATCAGTACGTGGGCCCTAATCCCAGCTACATGCCCATGTCAGGTATAGACAGCAGACACCTCAGATCGAAGGAAACAGAACAACAGCAAGTTCACGTAAGAAACTTTTATCCTGATATTATTACTGATAACACGCCATGATAGCTGCTCACACGTCAAAATGTACTAATGCGCATTGTCTTTTACAATAGCTCCCTTTTGCTCGCGAGAGGCTTGGCAGGGCGCCTCGAGTGAGGCGTCAAAATGCCACTGAAGCTCTGGAGGTAAATGAAACGAATCCTATCAGTGACGACAGTGCTACCAGCCGTGACAACCCTAAGCAGTGTAGCAGATTCAGTTCAAATGGTGGTGCTCACGACTGTGGCCTTTTGGAGAATGCGGCCAATGACCAAGGACAACTGAGACTACCCACTGGTGATTATTTTTTGCCCGCCTATGGTGAAAAGAAGGCCTCCATGGCCCCGGAACGTCAGTTGGTGTCTGAGGGCAGCTTACTTAGGCACCAGCTGAGAACGACTGCATCAATCAGGGGTCGACAGTGCTCAGTGGGAGACTCTGGCCCGTCTTCAGAACCTGAAAGCGTCGAGAGTAAATAGCGGGATTGCTTCCTGTTGAATTTGAACTCCCAGTGGCGCCTCTTCTTCACGGGTCAGACAGTTGATGAGCCAGAACTTAGCACCCTACAACGTGGTTGTCATGCGCTCAAAAACAAGAAGTCAACTGATGCAAACAGAACCAAAGAGATGACTTATGATGAAACAGTTACTCTGAACTTGGATGGGCCAGGACATCGTCACCTGTGCACCCCCCGTCATCCGTTATGTACTACATGCTGTACACTGACTGTACAAATATTCCATTCCTAACTCTTGATCAAGAAAGCTCCACGGTAGCTGAGAACAATGTACCTGATGACAGAAATTGTCACTATCCTGTGGGAGTGTAGTCCTTCGCTGAAACGTGCCAAACGTCGTAAGAGGAATGAATCTCACCGTATTGCCGCCAAATAAAGTACTCATGCGAGGACAATGTCTTTTCGACCACTTATGCTGTACATTTTTACCACTATTTTGCACATCCTCTGCTACCCTACCATGAAAATTTTTCTTTCGGATGACTCGAACTTTTTGAGGCCACTGATGCCTTTTCAAAACTCTCTTCTCAAAGTAACAATGCGGTCTCGGGAGAAAACTTTATGTAAGGAAATTAGACAGTCCCATGTCATTTTGTATGCTTGTTGTACAGGTGCTGTCTCGGCTTTCGAAGGAAGATTTTTTAAGTTCCTACGTTGCTTTTGTGCGTTTATATAGGTACAGTAAAGCAGTCAAGTTGCACAAGAGGAAAAGATATGATGGTATATACCAAAAGTTAAAAAAGCTTTTTTTTACAGATAAGGCAATGAATCGAAACTATACGTAATAAATATATAAAAAGCGATTTTTACGGATGCTATTTCATATGTACTGTGTTTTTGTATGTCAACCATTGAAACTTAAAGTTACCGAACTCAATGTCGTATTGGAATGTTATTGTTTGCAAAATAAAAAGTGGTAGAATTGTCTCTGCGTCTGGTTGTCAGGTATGTATGCATCGCAGTGAGCACAAGGGAAAATAAGCACAATTCTTTAAGATTCCGGGAAGAAGCCTTACATCTGTGCATAATGAGCACTAAAATTTCATCTTAAAAACTTGAAAGTAGGTCAAATTTAATTTGGAGAGCAAAGTAGACATCCTCACACTTTAAGAGAACGAAAATATAAAATTTGGCTGTCACACTTTGCTACACCGTTCCCAATTCTGTCGTCATCTGTTTCGTCCAGACTTTTGCTATTACTTATGGAGCAGTATGTCTTGAACGCTTGGATTACGACAGGACATGGATTATGAATGGACAATAAATGGTTCCTATGCATTTACAATCCAGGACTTATCCAACCTCGTTTAATGCAAGAATACATCAACAGACAGTCTGACAAAAACCTATGCCACTAGCATCTCAACGCCCGTGAAATGTTCTACATGAGTGAACAACTCGCAGTCCTATCTTAGACATGGTAAAACGTGGTTAAAAAACCGTATATGCTTAGGATAACAATATACTTTCGTACATTATAAGGTGATCGTTTGGTCGCGGCTACGCTGTGGTTAGAACAGTTCGCAGGAAGTAGGTAGTGTATATTTTGCATCTTTCTTAGGACGAATTAAGGAACAGAAACTTATGAAGCGCAGTTAGGTATAATATGTACGTACGCAGTTATAAACTGTCCTTCCTGTGATAATGAAAGTTGGTACCGCTGTTTCCTGCGACAACTAGTCATGGGTTCGTTACTGTACATACTTGACATACGAATATCTTGAAGTGCAATGCATGTTGACATTCAGAATCAGTGTGTAGACAATAAATACTACAATGCATCTACTGTAGTAGAAAAATACTTGTGGTCAGAATCTACGTAAAAAGGGCACATTGGGGAGACGCACGTGTAATATTTTATTGGTATATTATTTAAATATACTGTATAAAGATCGAGATAGGGGAAGTACATTATCGTGTCTAAATTTTGTACGCACGCGTTCTATATCTGTGCAAAAAGGGCTGTGTGCATACTGGTACTTCTTGTGATTTATGACGAGTGCAGATAATAGTGCATTATGCACACGGCTCACAGTTGGGGAGAAAGTTGTGCTGAAGGAACATCAAAAGGTTTTCTTTCTTCTGTTGCGTAAGTTTCTACTGCCTAACAACTGTCCCGAAATTTTGGCGACACTATAAAACCCGCATTATGTTACAGAAAGTCCTGGAAAGAGGATTCGAAGAGGTTATAAATTAGGAGCTGGTCTTTCACACCACACTTTCCGAGGACAACATGAACGTCACCATCTGCGACTTTTCGGATCTTGGACTTGCGGACAACTTTCGGCTGTAGTTGGTGTAGAATTCAGACAGCTTCAGACGGATCCCCTGCTACAACTGCCTCTGTTTGGGCCTCCCTGCCTCCCTTAGACACCTTGAATTTTCAATGGGCCCCAAACAGTAGGGGGCCATTTAAAAAGGCCCTACATTTTGCCATGGACATAGCTGAGGGCAGTTTGGAGGGTTTGGTGATTTCGGACGCTACAGGAATATCCAATACTTTGCATAATTTCAGGGTTTTATTTTTCGCAATGTAGAAAGATCGTGTTGACACCCTTGACTGAAGACAAGGACTTGCTTATTCCAGTTTCCGCATGAAGAATTATATTTCCTGAGGGCCACTTCCAAAACTCAGAGTATCATATAGTCATTGCATTTGTGAACTGCAAATGTTTGAAATGTCAAAATATTGGGACAGTTGTCAGTGTACCCTAATTTTTCCTACAAAAGGGCGTTTTTATCATTATTTCACAAATCTGCTTCGCATTGAGTCTTTCTTTACGTTGGTATCACGGAAAAGGGGAGGGGGATTAGGAAAATTGCAAGTGCAGGACTTATTTTGTAGGTATGCGTCTTCACAAGACATGTAGGTCATCACACGACTTCGACTTTGAATCGCCGCCGCCGCTGCCGCCGCTGCCTCCCAACACCTTGTCCAGGATGCCTCTGACCTTGACCCCGGCGCTCTTTCGGCGTGTTATGGCGCCGCCGCCACTGAATCCACCCATGCGCCGCCTGTTGGCGCTGTTGCCATGAAGCTTCCGCAGCTGATGTTGCGCCTTCAGCCTGATCTGCGTCAGAATGCCAACCAGCAACTCGTCGACGTTGTGGTTCAGCGACGCCGACGTCTCGGTGTACTTGCACTCGTATGAGGTGGCAATTGCCTTGGCATCTGAAAATGCACTCAAGATGTATTGACTCTATCGAGCATAGGGATGTGCGTGGAGTAATCACTGCTCGCTCCACAGTGAATTACAGTGTGCTCGGAAAGTTTTTGCTCTGTTGAAAAAAAAGCAGTGTTTAAATTCACAGTGACACAACGTAGGACTATCAATCATTTTCCACGGTACTCACTCTTCTTCAGCAGCACAAGTTTGATACGCTCTGACATTTCTGACACCAGGTTCTCCGGGATACCAGGGTCAAGATTTGGCGACCAGGTTTCAGTAGCGTCGTATTTGATCGGGGCAGAACTTTCCGACCACACTGTGTGTGTCAGTCAAAGAATTTCTGGTGCAGCCAAGAGGGGAAATAATATAGTAGGTAGTGACTTCATCTAAGGTCACGTCAATCCTAACCCCAGTGTTTAGACGTCACTGTGCACACTTTGACATCCTCATGTACGCAGTATACGATATACAAAGAGTTTCTTCTCCTTGATATGTTGCGGAAAAGGTCGCCGTGTGGCACATGCAAGGCAACTACGTTCGACGAAGGCCACTTACGCACACGTATGAGGTGCCTGTCCTTGACGTACTGCGTACTGGGCCGTCCGGGGACTGCAGCACGCCAGTATTAAGCCAGTACGGTAGAGTCCAATAGTTCTGCAGGTACGTACAAGTCATACATGCCGTGCACATTCCAAGGGGCCAACCTGACCAACAGTGCAGGTTCTAGGGCTTTTTGTTCCTCGCACGCTGGCGCAAGCAGCATCAACGTGCTTACATCTCACATCCGTTTAGTTCATGACTGTTCACTCCTGCATACATTTACTTACTTTGCTGTGGTAAGATTGGATCAAGAAACAACCCTCCCAGATTGAGGCAGGCTTCCCATTTTGTGTTTTACGCGAATAACGCAGCGTTATTGTTCGCTGCGTGTGCCAATGTGAGTACGTTCGTGAGCACTCGAACATTGCATCTGTCGCTGAAGCAAAGTTTGAGAGAAGTTATCGTCACAGAAACCTTTTGCAGAAGGAATCCCAATACCCAAAGGCACTCCCTTTCTTCTTGGTGATGACGTCAGTGATGTTGTGTTCCAGCAGAGCTTTAACTGATCCTCTCATCAAACTTGGTTGATACTCGCTGGAGGAGTGGAACAGCGAAACTGCGGATCCCTCTAACAACAGCGCTGATGAACTTTCCTCTCTCTTTTTTAGCCCAAGAGTCTGGCAAAATTATCGCCTTAACTCGGGCCAATCAATACATAGGAAAGTTTGGTGCCTTTTTCACCCAAACGGTCGGATGCGTACACCATGGTACGCATCATACGATGCTTATGCAGAAAGTTAAGAGAGTCCGGCTTTTTATCTCACAGTGCCAACGGCATCGTAGGTGGACGCGGACTTGTTGCCACAGGTAACTTCTACCTTCATTGGCCACTACGTGGGCGTGTGATTCACGATGCGTCCATACTTGGCCTTCGCTAGTTCGGCACTGTCCACGTATGCACGGCAAGTACAGGCTGGGGACGAGTTTACCGGTGTCTGTGAGACAAAAGGCGGAATTCCCCCTCAAGCACACATGAGCACGAAAGAGAAGCGGTTCGTACGACGCACACAAGGCGCAAAGTAGCTATGGTGTGTGCATATAAGTTAGCACAAAGCCGAAAGCGATGTCCAACTCACCAGCGATGTTGACCGCCCTGGTCCTGACAAGGTCCGTCTTGTTTCCCACCATGATGACAGCTTTCTCGCTCATTGTGTTGGTCCTCCAGAGATACTGTAAAGTTTCCTCCGCTTCCGCGAGTGAGTCTGCGCTCACCACGCTGAATACAACGACGATGGCGTCAGGAACGTAAGTGGATAGAGCATTCTCAGCCTGGAAATGTGCTACGTTTCAATACTCACTACTAAGAGATGAGAACAGTGCGTAGAGACAGCAATGGCCAAACTCCAAAATCTACTACATAATACAGAAGACACCTTTAAAAGTTTTCCCTCTGAATCATTTGTGAGGCTCTCTCGCTTCCAGAGTGCCTCCATCCATTGCAGCTAATCTACTGCAAATTGGAAACCTCTTGGAAGATTTGGTGGACTTTTTCCGTTAGGCAGTATACATTCGGAAGTACCGGGTTCCACATCAAATTGTACATTGAAGTGGGAGTTTTGGTGCACGTTGTGAGGAGGCTTTGTACGACTTTTAGTGTCGCCATTGATGGTGAAGACCTTTGACTTTCAATCGACACCGCTGTTTGTTTCTTCTGGTGTCAACTTGATCTGCTTTCCGTACTGACTCCTGGTCTGAGTGTACATTTTGATGTGGAACCTCTAGAATATGTATGTGTGCCGAACGGTATTGGGAAAGTTTCCAACGTATTTCAAGAACATCCGCGTTATGAAGTCACCCAAGCAGATTCATCCGTGGACGAGTATCGAACATCGTCAGTCATGAAACGAAAAAAGTCGGAGTGGTGACTACCTCCAGTGGCGTTGGCCAACGCCAACAGGAGGTAGGGGGTAGATGACTTGAAGGGGCAACACGAGTGAAGGCAGCATTGCATAGAAGAAGACGAGAGATGACGTCACAAGTGTGTTGACGCCACGGTACTTCATTCACATGATATGAGTCGCGCACTGCATTGATCGTACTAGTTGCTGACTGAAGGTATGGTACCTAATTTGGAAGGCTCCCACATCCGTTCTCAGTTACTGCGCTACGTAGCTCTCTTTTTCTTGGGCTTGATCCGCTGCAGGCCATCAAATCCCAAGAGCTTCCTTCATCACTATTTTCCTTCTCTATCTGAGGATCACAGATATTGAGAGGGATTCGTGGGTCATGTACTGTACTCTATGTCGCGCCTTTTATGAAGACAGCCATTGATGTCTTATCAAATTCCTCAAAAGTAACAATTGGTAGTGACGTCGTCAAAGCAGACACTGAATTTCTTACCGAGATCTCAGCGCTGGGGTGGTCAATGAAAACTATCTCTGCCTCCTCACCCTCCAGCAAGACTGATACACACTTCTCGTCGTATTCATCCTCTGAAAGAAGAAGAGCAACGATTAAAAAGGACACTTCTTAATGGTGCCAACGGAAAATAATGGTGAGCTCTTTCAAGACGCAGAAGTAAACTGCTGACCAGTCCTGGTTTGGCGGAACGCGATCCATCATCCAATCCTTCGCTGGAATATGGATCTAAATCTAGAGGTGGGGCTGTCCTGAGTCAAGACTCTACTCTCGGCAATTCCTTTTGACTCGTACTTGAGTCAGAATGCGAGTCATTTCGAGTCACAATTTCATGTAATGCGTTGGAAATATGCGTGTAAGGGAGTGTGTGTATATGTGTTTTAGAAAATGGATGTGTTTGAATATGCATATATGCGTAAGAAAAAACATGTGCGTAAGATCACTTCACACCTTCATACCGTACCCCCCCCCCCTCAAAGGGTGTTCAAGTCTAAAGTCTAATGTTGAAATGGAGTCTTAATCGAATAACATGATGACATAATCGACTCGTACTCGCAAATTTTGGGCTCGATATAGCCGGGGCGGGCTTTTCCCCACCAAGCTCGTAACGGGGACGAGCTGATACGTGAGCCCTGCCCGTGTGCTGGGACCGTGAGCATCATAACAGGCCCCAAATGCGCCGACTCTTGACACAAATTTGACTTTTCTTCGGGGATTTTTATATTGCAGTTATCAAGTGATCATTACAGCTTACGACATTTGGGCCCCCCTCCCCCAAAGAGAAGGTCCTGCGGACCTGGCCGAGCTGGACAAAACCTGGCCTATCCGTGGGCTCGGCGCTGCCCGCGCCCAGCTCCAGAGCGAGATGATGGTCCGGTCGATCAGATCTGATCTGGATTTTATCGGCAAGGGACAGCGCTCCAGATCCGATCCGCCCAAAATTGTGGATCGCCGGATCGGTCCTATCCCAGAAAGAATCGAATCAGCAGTCTGCGCAAAGCAGGTTGTAATGACCTCTGCTACGGCTTTGAAGCAGATGGCTGCATTTGTCCTAGGACGCACAGTGCAGAGGTGTCGTGTCCAGCCTCGTGTGGCGTTCTACGGGTGCCGACATTGAAATTTAAGCCCCCAAACCTTTCTGCCTTAGTGAAGGTTCTGTTTAGTCGTTGTAACAATGCGTTTTATGGTAGACACGTCATAATTTGACGGAAAGACTGTGGTGAGGTTATAGCACCTTTTTGCGCGATGAGGAAGAGGCTACCATTTGAATCTAGTATTCACAAGGTACCAAGTCTTGTGGAGAGCTATTTACCGTTGGTTTCGTGCCATTGGTCCATCTTACTCAAGACTATATATCTCCATTCTCCACGAGCGGTTTTCATCGATTGACCATAGATTTGCAGTGAACGAAGAAAGCGGGTGCGTGAGAATCCCTCCTACACGTTTCTAGTTATCGATCTTCGTGAATTTTGAGTCATCTCCAGCTCGAAGTTAGATAACTTTATTTTAGACCGTTTATCTGTAGCTTCAACTTGATGAACTCGGACGTGGCCGCCTTTGCTGGTCTCAACCTGGCAATGAAATTCCTTGAAGGCTTCAATGACATCCTCCGTGGGGACGGCTTCCCAGAGCCCAGAGAACTTTGGAGGCACCAACATTAGACCTTTGGTGCAGCTCGGACGATTGACCTTTCCTCCACTTTGCTCCAGCAAAAACAATCCAGAGCTATGAAGTCACGTGAGGACGGAGACCCCGTCCTTCCAAGCTGCTTCTGTGAGGACCGGCTTTGCAATGATGGGTTTTGACTCCCCGTGCATCTCTTTTACTGCCTCCTGGACGAAGGCCATGTCGGTGGTCATCCTCCTGCGGGACATGACAGGATACTCTCCTCTTGTAACCCACAGTGGGTCTTAAAGCTGCCTGTGATGACATTTCGATTTCGTCCGGTATTCTCCTATTTTGAAAAAGCCACCAATGTGGTCGTGTGGTCGGTCTTGGCGCTGCAGACCGACGTCGACCTTGGCACATTGAGCCTCTTTGCAATTTCTGTCAGTGTCTCCTGTGCGCGCAGAGCATCAATGATGCGTTTTCCAACCCCGGTGATGTTGTACTTTGGAAAAAAAACCCACAGGTTTCAAGGGAACTACTTAACAAAACCTATCAGTTGTTTTGATATTACTGATCTCCCCGTCCGTTACAATGGACCTGAAGTGCGGTTGGATACTAAGTGCCAATGCCTAAGAACTAACTTTATAGCAACCGTCGGTCAATTTGGTAAACAAGCAAAGTCAAACACGTCCTGGTTCCGACAAAGAGCTCTGGCTATGCTGTAAAACCCAGTATTGACAGATGAACGCACACTCACTGGGCTGGTATCACCTTTAGGAGAAAAGCTTTCACTTTGAGGTATAAGTTTTCTGTGCATTATCATCACTCTGTGCCAACAATCGTACAATATCCCATTTTGCAGTCTTTTGATAAGAGAATCCACTTTGCTAAGCCAGACTTGAGTGAGGAGGCGTCAGTCCAGAGGAAGCAGACTCAGTTACAATAAACGATGGGGGGTGAGGAGGGGGTTCTGTACTGATTGCCTTCGACAGCACACCTTTCCAGCCATGACTGTATCATCAGTCATTCATTCACCCCAGCTCGCTTCACGTGCAGCGTGAGCTTCAGCACCCGGTTGTTTGTCGCATCAGACCTGAAAGCGAGCTAAATGAAGTCACATTCTGATGCCGTGCATACTGTGCATATGCTTAACATGCTCATGACTACGGTTCACATCACACGGTCTGTAGACGTGGGAGTAGACGGGGAAGGCGGATTATGCTCTCGATGCTATCGGCTGAACTCTATGTTTAATCTGAAAAGCCTTTTTCTGGGTCACTTCGTTTCATGTAGAAGCACTGTACGTAGAAAGACGCTGGCACAGCACACACAAACACACCTCCTTCTACTCGACTATCGTCTCGTCGCAACTCATTGTTGGGCGAGAAAAAGGACATCTGGGTGGAGTCTCACCTCGTGGACGTCGTGCTGTCGAGCCAGTTGCTCTGGGACTGGACTGCCAGTTCAACGCAGCAAAAAGAAGTTCCTCTGACCCAAATAGAAGACAAATAGCAAGTCCTTTTTCTTTCTGTCAATAACTTCTCTTCTAATCACTGTACAACATACGTACGTGCTCCAAGCAACCCACACAACTGACATTTATTTGGTGGATGGGCTTTGAAGAAAGAGCATGAATAACCACAATAAGACCGGCTGTACGTATGAGACTCCCATGAATATCGCTGTCATATCACTCACAATCCAGCGGGTTTTTTATATCTCACCCCAAATTTCCCTCATCGCTCTTGTTTTCCCTCCGTTTGGGTCATTCCCGAAAGAAACAAGTCGACGTAGAAGCTTTTTTCTTTCCTTTCAATCGTCACCACTTAAAATTAAGCAAGTTAAGTGTTCGCAGCAGTGAATGACTGAAGCTCGAAGAAAAGAGTACTTAGAAACTACCTTTCTCATTCCTCTCCTTATTTTATCAGAAATTGTTGATGCAATTCTTTCTCTAACGTACGTGCCACCGTTAGTATGAACGTGCGCATAGTATGAGCGCACGTGCGTACTATGAACTTCCACGAGTGATTGGTCACGCACTTCATAGGAACAACGGTGAGGCAACTGCCACACGAATGCGATAGTTGCTGCAACTTTTGCTACTAATACATTTGCAACTTTCGCTGCATCGCCAAATCTTGCAAACTGAAGCATTTGGGTGACCGTAGCTTAGCTGGGAAAGGCAAACAAGACCGCCAGAGAATGAGATATCCTCAGCATACTGTATGAATTAAACAAATGCAGCGAAGACCGCTTATTAGTGCAGCCTCGGGGAAAGATGAGGCTGCTCCATTAACCAAAGTGCTCCATCAACCAAAACTGTTCTCTGGCAAAAAAAAAGAAAAAAAAGGAATTCATCTTTAAAGATCTCCCAAAGTCTCCGCATCTTTCTTATCGTACAGAGCGTGCAAAAAGACTGTAAACTACAGTAAGGCTTTGGACGGATCACGAAAAGTCGGATTTGAATCCGACTCAGGGTGCCTTACGACTCATTCCGATAATTGAGTCTGTTCTGAATCAGCGTTGCCAGGCAGTGGACTGGTTCAAATGCGCCACCCACTGAGAAAGCTTCCGTCGCCAAAATATGAAACAGGATGCCTGTTGGCAACACTGTTTTGATCCGGCTCAGTCGGCTCATTGAGAAAAATGGTTGCTGTTTGATCAAAGTTGGAGTCCCCAGTCAGACAGCTACCTAGTGAGCTCATGTCATCACTTTTTTGCACTTTGAGCACAATGCCTTGCTTTGATATTTGTTGTAGAAGTTCATTAAACAACCTTGGGTCTTTCCTCCCTTTCTGCTTTTCCAGCCTGACTGCACTGTTGGGAATGTCTTTTAACGTTCGTGCTGTATAATACAAGCTGAGAGCTCCTCTGTATGTTTTGTCTTCAGTGCATGATGCACAGTCGAGGAAAGTGGTCAACGTAAAGTTCATTCATGGAAAGTAATAAGCCACCATGCTGTCGCTCAAGTTCTACGGCCAGCAGAACGTGACGTGACGCAGGCCTATCCACAACGCAAGCGCGGCAACAGGTGCAGACGCTGTGACAAGGGGACAAGCAACTGGACGAGGTTCGGTGAAGGCAGCACCTCTAGTGCCCAACAGATTGTTCTTGCGTACGCATACGTACGCGGACCATGCACAGTACTGATTAGCTATCGCCCTCTCTTCGCCGTGGCCCTCCTACCGACCAGAGACATGTCCTGCGGTGACGCAATACCTGTAGTCCCACGCCATGGCTCCAATTTGCTCGGCAGGTGAACTTTCTGTGTGGCAGAAAAAATGAGCAATCGAAGGGTAAAGTGAGAGAAAACAAAATGACGCCAGAGCCGAATGAAGCCCACACCCAACACTCCTAAGTAAATACAGGTTACAGGGCTGCCTGTTTGAGCGACGATGAATGTCCCTCCGCCCCCCCCCCTTGCTGCAGACAGCTACAGTATTTCGTATGCATGGGGGTTTCCCTGAACGACGACGCACGCAAGTACTTCGCAGTGTGGATAACGTTGCGACTGAGGACGGTCCACACGCGTAAATGTTACCGAAGACAAAAAGAGGCGCCGAATCATGTGTTTATACGTACGTGCACCTGCACAACGTACGTACATAGATGGGTACCTACCTACGTAAAGTAATTCCGAGAAATGTGCATGTGAGGAAGGCCATCAACAAAAATGAGACCTCGAGGAATTGTAATGGGCTCTACTTGCAGGGGAAATTCCTCGAGGCATCAGCACGAGTGGCCACATCCGAGGCGACTGGAACGAGGACGCGAGGAAAGGTCGACAGGGTCACCGGACACAGAAGGCGCGAGTTCCGGCGACATAAAATTCACTTCTCCTCCGGACGCCTCCGCACTCTTCTCCGGTGGAATTTTAAAAAGCGAGTGCCTCTGATGCACACGAGCACACACTGCCGCATTGCTGCAGACGAAGAAGCCGCCATTCTCCAAACTTCCTGACTGACGATCCACAAGCCTGAGGTAAAGGATACCGCATGTCAAAACCGCTGCGGATCGGAATACGCGTACGTCTTGGCGGAGGCTACGGGGGAGTTCCACGCTAGCGCCATCCATCTTAAGCAAGTACGAACACAAGTTCGGCCGTCCTCAGATACTTCGCCCCACATTCGGGACCTCGCATTTATCATGGTTACACTGTGGCTCGCTTGTAGCTTCTATTATTTCTGGCGCCATTCGTTTTACCTGGCCTGTCCCCCCCCCTTCATAATACTGTGCCATTTTCGTACGTGTTGTCTGCTCTTTGGCAGAACCAGTAATGTTACTGTACTCGTGCCCTTGCAAAGCACGCATGATTCCAGGATGCCTGAGTGTGAAAAGGAGATACCACACACTAGAAAGCTTCAAGGACCCTTTTTCCATGAGCATGTTTATTCTCCGCTCCAAATAGTGTCAAAGGTTGTGCAAGGCTTCACCTCTTGGGCGAAGAGGAGGCGGGTAACTGGGTCCGTCCCTTTGTGTAAAGTCGAGTAAACTTTGTTAATGCGTATGTAGTGATGCAGACAGAACACACGCCACAGTGAGAACCGTGTGTGGGCACTACTATTCTTAACTGCACTTTGCAGCCTGGGTTATGTGCAGACCTTTCCCTTCTCTGGCTGCAATGGCTGTCCACTCCTTCTAGAATGTAATGAATGACTTCACACGTCACCTGCGGGTCAAAGCAATGCAATGATGCTGCAATACTACTACTTTTGGGACTGCACCATTGCTGTAACTTTGTGGAGGGTAACTCAGTATTTATTTCCGACGCTGACATACGAAAGGTCAGGATGCTTTGTGAGTGCCTGAGGGGGGCAGCGCAGACATTGTATTCTGCCTTAGGCTCTAAGCAAGTCCATCTCCCTTAAGTTGATCATCTCCCCAAAGTTTGCCGACACCCCTATCGTTTCACGACACTCGAAGTTGCGAAGTCGTCGGTCAGAGGCAAAATTATCGTAACTTCGGCTCCTCCACAAATCAGTTAGAGCAAAGTGAGTCAAGGCAAAAATATCATAACTTCCAATCCCCATTGTGATCAAAGGTAATGCTTTTGGTTTTCAAGTAATATCTTGCTTATGGTGAAAAAAAAGTAAAAGCATTGCCATTTCCAAAGGCATAATGCTTTTCTCGGGCATATTGCGTATTTTATCACTCTAATGGCTCTATGCTGTATTGCTAATCCACCCAGCCACTACGCAAGGGTTGCGCGACAGGTGACAGCTCCATCAGAGTGGCGTGTAAGTACGTACATGCTAAGCATGCATATTACGTGTATGCATGTAGCAGACTGTATATGAGTTGCCCATGCTAATAATGACACGCATACGTACTTAAAGTTGAGTGAATTGTGGTTCCACAGATATTGCATGCGTTTGTGTTTTGCGACGCATGCACTTAAGGCTTGCGGTGGCAGATTTTTACCTGCAAAATGCATACATGTCAAGCCTTGGATTGCAATGTGGGTGCAGCCAATTGCCCATTTTGTTACTGCGGTAGATTTACTACGCAGAATTCACTGCAGAGAACATTTTTCACTCTCATTCGACGTATGAAAGGTGCTGCGACAAATACCCCGAGGCTCACAGGATTATCCCAAGAGTCTTCTGTTATAGGGAGTGTACCTATTAATAAATGGCGACTCTTGCAGCTGCTCAAAAGTCTAAGAAAACTCAGGGAAGTCAAAAAAACCCTGCGCGTCCTGTCCCAACCCTTTCTCGGAAAGTAGAGCGGGTTGCTTGGGTCGAAAATTTGAACACCATTATTCTGAGATTCTCAGGCTCAAACAGCTGGCCTGGCACTTTCAAAATTGTATTCTTGGTGCATCGGTATGTGCAACCTGGCGCAATTTTGAGGCCACGTGAAGGAGGAAGACCAATGGCGCACTTAGAGCGAGACTTTACCATGTTATCAGTGCGCCGTCGTGAGACGACAGAGCACTGATTCGTACGCCAATGAGTGAGCCAGACTGATCGTCTCCATCTTTTCTCCCTGGCACCGGCCAAAATCAGCGGTTTGGCACTACAATGGCTTGTCCAATGTACGTTTCAATTCTAGGTCAACTCCCGGTCCGAGGTGCGTTGAAGCATGAACGCGGCTGCTCTTTCGTTAATTTATGAGACCATCTCAAGCTATTAACTTTTCGGCAAGTAATCTTCGATCGAGGAACTTATGTTTACTTCATGTCAGCTGATCTTTATCATCAGCCAAACCACAAGCACAGAACACCTCTCTCTAAGTGTATGTGGTTTGCGTTGACTTCAATGTCAGTTGACATGAAGAAAATGGAAGTGGTTAGAAAAGGTTATTTGAAAATAATAATAACAACAATAATATGTTTCCAACAATATGTTTATGTATGATAGGTGCAGGCTGTCATTTAGGTTATTCCACAGAGTAGTCTCGTTTATTGTTGAGCAGGCCTCGTATCACCTTTCCGGAACTGTTGCCGGCCTGCACTTAACGCCGCCGTCATCCATTGCTTTGTTTTATCCGCCTTCATCCGTCAGATCTTCCTTCTGTAACGGCCAGGGAAAAGCCACTTCCTCCACCCCCTCGCTCTTCCTTATCACCTGCTGTCACGCACTCACACTGTTGACCTTGCTACTGCTCTTCCACTCCTCCGCGGTCTCCATGTGCGTGCGTACTTGTTGGAGCGCAACGTAGGAGAAATATCTTGGAATGTTAGGTACATATTCTACTACAAGGGAATTCTTCTTTTCCAACTCATGTGCCGGTACCTTAAAATTCCGTATATACAGCGAAAAGCAATTTTTCAGACTATGTAGCGGTTTTTTATGATAAAACGCTTCCACCCATCATATCCCCCATCGTAAGATCTGGGGCTGGCGGGCCTCTTTATTGCCTTGAGCGCTCTTGACGAAGAATAATAGACATGGTCATTTTTTCCACCCTATTCTTCTTCTTTATTGCTTCGCTTTATTCACTCAAGGGGCCATCACAAAAATAGAGCTACGCAACCACTGCCATCGCCTTAAAATAGCGGGATCCGCATGTTGATGACAACCAGTGACAAGTTCGGTAGCGTTACGTTACTTCAATATGTCATATGAGTGCGAACTCAACCCAAGCCTTTAACTTACCTGTCAAGGCCGAGTACGATCCCACGTCACTGACGGACATGAACTGATTCGTCAGTAGCGTCTTGCCCACCTCTGAGGACCCCAGCATCAGGACGGTATATCTGTGTGGACAAAGCAACGTCGGCACGGTGTCCGCAAGACACAAGTTCCTCTTACCTGGGAGAGCACAGGGAGCTGTTCCTGGAGGAGCAGGGATCCTCGTCCTCCGTGCTCGAACGCAGTGAAGATCTTCCAGAGTGAGAATGGCTCAGACTGCTGAGAGAAATTGGGCAGAAAGAATGATCATTGCGTCTTAATCTCGTGTTGTGCGTGGCTAACGTGAGCTGTAGAAGAGCCGATTTTCTCGGTTGCATGTGGCTGTGCCTTGCGTACTTGTGGTACGTACGTACAACAAGCATCGTACTACGCACTTGTGATACTCTGTCGTGCGTCCGGGTACGAACAGAACATGAAGGCTCGTACTCAGGTACGTACGTTCGTCTGCTGCTTATTACAAACGTCGTTTCGCTGTCTTATAGAAAGCCTCATTTAGCAGGCTTTTGGAACGGCAAGGAAAAAGTGCAGCAATAAATTTTCACCTATAAAAAAAATGGAATCGTCTGTCTCCATAAGAACAGGAGGGAAAAGCTCCCAACTCCCGTCTTCTGTCCTGCTACAGTTGTTATAGCCTCTTTTGCTTTAATGAAAGGAATTTTCATTGATCGTTGACGAACAAATTGCCAGAGGTTTCTAAACCATTACTGTGTGCTCACAGTTGATAGAGACCACGCCACTAAAATGATCGTTCCTGCCAGAAAGCCTGGCCTTTCTCTTGTGAAAGCCATAGGCATGCAGGAAACAATTCGGGAAAGCTCTCATGGGTGTTCAGAACGGAAGGAGGCCCGATTAAAAATTTATGTGATGTGGGCGCCAGATAATGCACACCCGCACACTGTTGCTCCCACAACTGTTGTTGAAGGACAAAATGTGGGACCTTGGCCTCTTTGGCTGTCGGAATGCTCCGCTCGGATTGGGAAAGACGTTCACATTCAGGCAGAATAACCCTAAAGCTGTATAAACACATACACTTTTATCGACGTTCTCATATTGACAGCAGCATTCATAGCATGACGAGCTGCTCATGGCCTCCATTGTGCATAGTCAAGAGCCAACGACAGGCCTAAGCGATTGGCACGCAGGACGTGTCAACGGCGCTTCCAGCATAATTTGTAGGAGTAAAGATCTGGAGATGAAGCGAGGGAACTTTTCCTCCACCTTCTTCCACTTACTTTCTCACAATTTGGAGACTGTGCCAGAAACGCAAAAAAGTGCTGAAGAGAGAGGGAATTGGGCGGGAAAGGCCTTCTGTTATCCTCCCCACTTATCTGACGGAAACGGAAAAGCACATTCAGAAAAAAAGAAGAATCCAACTTCCCTCTGAGTGAGAAATGCTGTTCCTCATTGTCCTACTAATTGGACAGGAGGAAGGAAATGGAGCATGGAGGCATTGACTAGATGTAAATTTAGGTCTGTCCACACTAGAATAACCTTTGGAGGAGCCCAGATCGAGCAGCTTAAGTACAAGGGACTTATGCAAGTGCTTTATTCAAAATGCAGGCATCCATAGAAAGCGATTCAAACTTCTGAGAAGCCTTTGTAAATGACGCGGAGGCACTTTCTTCTCCCTCTGGGGCTTTGGAAAAAAAACTGACATGCCAAAAATATTCTTTTACTTCTC